>JGI24721J44947_10011760_pt1 | contig 10892 bp, 9 predicted proteins | sample YelNatPaOPGAMG01_FD_44947 | JGI IMG/M metagenome (IMG submission 44947)
GCCTGTGCGGGAACTCGCTCAGGACGTGTATGCTGTACGCTTCTCGTAACGCTGGTTACGACGCAGTTGCCTGAGCAACAGGTATTGACGTAGTTGANCCTAGGTGTCTTGTCTGGTGCACTCGAGCAGGNCTCTGTCGACCTGGGGCAAGCTTGTGCTCGTTGTTCGTCGAGCGCCTTCGGGGCCCTAACGAGCTCTTGACGGGCGACGCTCGGTGTGCTTCATCTGCCTTTCTGGACGCACGCACTGGAGCAGCGGTCCAGAGGAGTGGACACTAGACGGCGTTTCAAAGCAGAGTTCTTCCATGCAGTCACAGCCCGTTTTTTTGTGAGGTATTCCTCATGTTGGGCCTGTTCAGGAGCACATCGCTGGGTACGGGCCCTTCGCGACCTCGCAGGAATCCGTGCACGCTATCTCCTCTCTGGCAGCGGCGTTGCAGCTCGGAAGCTGAGGCGCTACGCTACGACCTGCTCGTTGTAGGCGCCGGTCCAGCAGGCCTGTCGGCAGCAATCCGGGCGAAGCAGTGCCTCCCAGAGGCACGCGTGGCTGTTCTCGAAAAAGGCTCCGAAGTGGGCGCGCATATCCTTTCTGGCAACTGCTTCGAGCCGCGAGCACTCGATGAGCTGCTGCCAAACTGGCGACAAGACCCAAAATTTCCAGCTCATGAGCCAGTCACTCACGACCAGTTTGCACTGTTCCTGAGCCACCGACGTCAGCTACCGCTCCCTGTGCCCCATTTGATGCGAAACGATGCGAATTACATCGTCAGCCTCTGCCAGGTCACTCGGTGGCTTGCCAAACAGGCGGAGGCACTCGCAGTGGACATTTATNCCGGATTCGCTGGTGCCCGGTTGCTGGTCGACAAGAATCCAACCCGAGTTTACGGAGTCGCAACCAATGCTTTCGGAATAGGTCGCGATGGTCGCCCAAAACCCAATTATGCACCGCCGGTGTCGATCCACGCAACATATACGCTGCTCGCGGAGGGTTGTCGAGGATCCCTGACACGTCAGGCGATCGAGCGCTTCCGCTTGGCCGATGCATCGGAACCGCAGTCTTATGGCCTCGGTGTGAAAGAGCTCTGGCGGGTCCCTGCTTCCGTTCATCAGCCGGGCTCTGTTCTCCACACTGTGGGTTGGCCTCTGGACATGCGCACATACGGCGGCTCCTTCATGTATCATTTCCGTGATCGTATCGCAGGTAGCATGGAAAACCTGGTCGCCGTGGGCCTTGTGGTCGGACTCGATTACAAGAACCCGCTTCTATCACCGTACGGGTTGTTGCAGAAGTGGAAAACGCACGATCAGATACGCAGGGTGCTTGCGCAAGGCGAGCTTCTCGAATACGGTGCACGATGCCTGAACGAGGGAGGTTACCAGAGCATCCCGCAAGTTGCATTCCCTGGTGGGGCGCTGATCGGGTGCAGCGCAGGCTTTTTGAATGTACCAAAACTGAAAGGAACGCATACCGCCATGAAGAGCGGCATGCTTGCTGCCGAGTGCTGTTGCGAGGAGCTCAGAAAACCGGAACCTAGTCCAGAGCCCTCACAGTACGCTGAGACGTTACGCCGCAGCTGGATCATCGAAGAGCTGTACGCGGTACGCAACATACGCCCAGGGTTTCGCTGGGGCCTCCTACCNGGCCTGCTCCACGCTGCAGTGGACACCTATCTGTGGCGAGGTCGTGCGNCCTACACCTGGAAACTCGGCAGGGCTGATCACACCGCAACCAGACTGGCTGATCGGTACCGTCGACCGAGCTACCCAGCACCAGACCAGCGGCTGGTGTTTGATATTCTCACAAATCTGGCACGCAGTGGTACGAATCATGAACATGATCAGCCTTGCCATTTGAAGTTGAAAGATCCTACCATCCCAGAGCGGGTGAATTTGCCCCTCTACGGTGGACCAGAACAATTCTACTGCCCAGCCAAGGTCTACGAGTACACCCCAGCGCCACCGGACCCAGCTTCAAAGACGACGACGACGACAATCCGGTTGCAAATCAATGCGCAGAACTGCCTCCATTGCAAGGCCTGCGACATCAAGGACCCGACCCAGAATATCGTGTGGACGCCCCCCGAGGGCGGTGGTGGCCCCAGGTACTCGCGCATGTGACACTAAAGACGCAGCGAGTTGGACTTGACGAGCGCATGCCGCTGATAGACGACGGATTGTGTGCATCTATCTTTGTGTGCATTTATATGCGTTTATGTGCATTCGCAGTCTCCTGGTGAGAACGCAGCACACGCCCACGGAACGACGTTGAGTAGCGATGCTGCCGCAGATCATTCCTAGGGAGAACCTGCTCCGAATGAACTGGGTTGCGCCTGGAATCACGTCTCGATTCAAGTGGCGTTTCACGACTNTCGCTTCTTTGACAGCGACTGAGCACCCTGTGAAATGTACAGCGTGTGTGTTCAGCTGGACATGGAGTCATATTTCGTAGCCCGTCTCGAGGTCACCAGTTCTATCAGAACGACATGGATGTGCATTGGCAGGTCTCGTTCCACGTTGCGAATCCCTTTGCCCTGCAATTCTTGGATCGGGTCTATATGGTGTGCACGCGATACCGCGGCACCGAATCGAAACACTGAGCATGGACTCTGGCGGAGATCCAAAGCGCTCCAGAGAGGTCGATTCTCTGGAAGCAGCCATCCCAGGGATTCTCGCAGGCTCAAGCGCGATCGAGTCCCTCGCTGTCGGTATCAGCCAAGTTTTCCGGTTACTGGAAAGCGCATTTCGCATCCCGGGGGTACCAGAATCCGAAATCACGCCCATATCGATACGTCGAGGCCACAACGTCCGCTTCAATAGACGCTATGGTGTACCGAGAATGCAAACGTGCCAAAATCGGGTGCATCCTACGGGGTCTTGGACCGCTCGCTTTATGAGCGAGCAAGCAAGCAAGGAAGGAAGGAAGCTGTTTTGCATCCATGGTGCTTACAGCGCACGGCTGAGCGCGTAGCGTTCCCGAAACGACCCCGGTGTGTGCATCAGGTCTCCGGCTACGTAAAACGTAGTACCCTTGGGTATGCTTTGGAAATCCCGCCTACTGCCGATACGTGCTGTGGTGTCACCCTGAAACGCCGCGGTCATGCGCGTCTCCTCGGCAGTGATGCCGCCTATGACGTAGACGATCACCACCGAAAATGGAGAGCCGTCCGCAGACGCACTTGGAAGCAGCTCCTCGAAAGTGTCCGTGGGCAAGCGCCCACGTGCAGCGTCCTCCATGACTTGTGCGAGAAGTGGTTCATGCTGGATATACTGGTTATCCACGCTGGCGCTAAATCCACGTCTCAGCGTATTTTTGGCGCGCGCGAATAGGTCACGGTTACCGAACAAGTCCAGAGAACGGTGTTTGGAGCCACAGGTCTGCAAGAGCATGTCCAACGCGGCTAGCTCCGAACTAGGCATCTGCAACTGCTCGTGCAGTAGTCGTTTGACCTGCTGCAACAGTTCCGGTCGCGTACTCTCGTACCGGAGCGCAAGCAGAGCAGCCAGTCTCCAGGCGTCTGCGAGTCGCGCCGAGCGCATTCCCAAAGTGGATGCCTTCCCGTCTGCGACGAGCCGCACCCAGTCCCGAAAGCGTCGCAGATGCTCCTGTTCAGCATCTCGAGAAACCACATCCTGCTCAATTTGCGACATCTGCAAAAGCGCTCGCTCCTTCACTTGCTGGCTCAGCGCGCTAATCAGTGCGACGTGTTTGCTTGCCAACTGCGATTGCCGACGAAACTCAGGGAAGAATTCGAGGATCTGCGTCATGCGCTCCGTATCGGTTGCGTCGTAGTCCCCATTCGTGGCAATGTCGATGCCCGGTGCTACAGCAGTGGGATCCGCGAGCGCTGCATCCTGTCGGGCAGCGTCGGTGACATGCGCAAGAGCGGCATGGCGACGTTCTTGAAAGGAGGCCACCAGCCGATGAACGGCCTCCCCGATGTCCCCGAACGTCGCATACCGATTCGCTGCGTAGAAGTCATCGCTCTCGGGAAGTACGATGTACTCTTGTTCCTGCGGTGCTGCTGCGTGTGGCGGATCTTTTCCCTCTAAAGTGGTAGGTATTCGAACCCGACCCGCTCGGATGCCGAAGAATTGATGCAGCATGGCTTCGTACGTCCACTGCGTCAGCAGAGGAGTGACCGGATCCTCTCTCCGATCCAAGATCACGACTAGGCAGCGTTTAGAGCCTGCTCCATGAGCGCTCAACGGTGAAGTCCCTGGTGAGGGGTCAGTCGCTGGTACTTCCCAAAGTCGCGACTCCTGGTCAATACGCACTGCGAGCCGTTCTGCAAGCGCACGGCAGCTTCGGAAGGAGCGCAGGACCCGAAGAGAAGCCGGTTTCTGTTTCAAAGAGACCAGGATGCTGAATAAGGTATCCAGTTGGCGATCCAAGGTGAGCTGGTGCGGGGCAAGGCCGGCAACAGGAAGCCGCGGCTCGTTCTGAACAGGCGCGTCGCAGAGGCCGCCTCCGGTGGCAACCCACGGGCTCCAGGGAAGAAAGTCAAGTAGATTTCCTCGACATGGACCACGCTTTCCAGAGATGCGTCCGCGTCTGCGAGATCCTCCAGCAAAGTGCGGCGAATGAGGTTCACGAAGAAGATGTGGTACGCACCAAAGTGCGGTTGCGCCAGTTCCCGCCGCAGCGCCAGCAACGTTTCCGTGGAAGGACGACCAACCACGATGCCTGTGACGTATACTTGTCGGTCGCGAGCTGGCTCCTGAACAAGGTTCTCTAGCTTCTCCACGAGCACAAAGTCTTCTCTGAGCGCCTCTGTTTGTGTCAAAAGCGTCGCGAAGGTTGGCAACGTGTCGGCGTCCAGAACGAGCGCTTTCAGGCCTTTGGGCGCCGTGATTCGAGACCTGTAGAAGCGACTTGCACTTTCGAAGTTCATCAAGAAACGTCCAGCTCAGGATACCAGACTCAGCGCNGGAACGAGCGTGCCATGCGTTGGTAGCGACAGCATCTGCAGCGGTTACGCTGACGCGCCCACCACGGCTGGTCATTCACTAGTTCGTTCGCTTCGACGCAAAGCGCTGATACGGTGATGACCGCAAATGACATGGGACACGTCCATATGGCTATATCGAGCGTATCCGCTAACGTTCGGGTCAGTTTCCTCGTATGATCAGCACCAGACGTTGAGAGGTTTCTCTCTGGCTGCTCCATTGTCTTTTGCCTCCTGTATCCGGCTTTCAATCCGACTGTCTCTCCTGCGCCTCCATTTTCGGTGTCATCCGTCGAAGGTTGTCGATGGTGGTGTTCAAGTCCTGATTCCGCAGTTTTAGGCTCCTGTCAAGGCATTTGATGCACAGGCGCAAGTTGCGATCGTTGCTTCACTTCCCGTGCTCATCTTGTTTATACGCAGCGTCTTTAAGCCCTTCGCACCGCTTTCATGATTATTCTCAGGCGCCCTGCATGTATCCAGAACTTTAACTCATCAGGGATGCTGCGCTGTGGAGCGTGAACACAAGCCGCTTCGCTCAGTGCATGCCCTTGACGGGAGCGGATGATACCGTGGAATTCCTTTGCTCGGTTTCAGCGCCTGGAGCCTTCGACTTCCAAAACGCACTTTTTCTGAACGCTTTCCTGAACGAGTACTGAATCCGCTGGACAAGCAAGTCCAAGATGTTCCATTCGATCGTGGATTTCCGGAGCGCAATGCTTCCCAGGATGACTCAGGAGCCAGAGAGACCGTTGAGGCTGCAATACATGTCGAGAAACGCCGACCCGTCTAGGCTCCCTTCATGCACAGCGGTGACGCATGCCGCAGTCGAAGCTATCGCTGTGATAACGCAAGCCCGATTCCAAGACCCTTTCTCCCGTGCAATCAGAAGAGACGGGTCCCTTTGGTACCATATCGAATGAGAGGTACCATGCCGATTTGGAATTCGGTTTCACCAGTTGCCATACGGGAGACGTGGATTCGTCGGTGGAACGGGGCATCGATTATTTGACGTGACAAGCACAGTGAACACCCGGCATGCGCTTGTGAACAAGTCATCACGGGCGGCGTGGCGTATGTTTCCTCGTGCATCCACTGGAGAGCATTGCTGCGCCCATGAGCTTCCTTGAAACAGAGAGATCCAAATCTTGAAGCAAGCGAGATTTCAGTACGCGACACATAACGAATGGAGAAGCGTGGAGATTTGTCCATATGCGTTGGATTCTGATAACGCATATTTTACGAAAGCTTGTTCGTAGGCGAGATGGATCATCCAGGTTGCTGTATTCTAACGAATTCCGGGGTAAGGGAATCCAGGGATGCACTCCAGGAAAACAACATATGAATCCGTTAGCTTTTGTTGCTGGATTCCGAACGTTGACGTTGTACATGTGAACAAATGTCGAGCAGTCGCAAGTCAAGAGCAGAGCGAGCACTGAAGCGTCCCGTTTTTATCGGACACTGGTGCGGACAAAGCTTCTACTTCTCAACAATTGCTGCGCTTTTTCGATCGATAACCCAAGCAACTCGATGGTTTACAGGTACTTGGTCGTGGTCTGGCCCCCGGCCCCCGGTAGATAGTGACGCTCACCAAACAATACGCTAACGTGCTGCGCATGTTCAGCTGACGAGACGGCTTTTACGACATGATCTGTGATCTAATGTCTATGCGATACTCCGATGCGCATCCTCTACGCCGCTGCACCAACAGGGAAAGCAGGCTCGCGTCTCAGCAACACACACAGCTCCAGTTCAGAAAGCGACAAGCCTCATGTCGCATAGCGTGCAATTGGCTCAGCCCCGAAACCGATTCTTTCGCTCCCGCAGCTCCGTCATCCACTGGGCGTCCGCTGCACGCAAGAAGACATTCCATTGCTGTTCGCCGCCAACAGTAGAGGGAATCGTCGCCTTGTTTTCTGCTCGCAGCCGCTCCGCCTCCTTGAGCTTGTTTCGGATGGACTCGTTGTTTGGTTCTACCGTCAAAGCGAATGCAAGATTCGCCACCGTGTACTCGTGGCCGCAAAATACGTAGGTCTCTGGTGGTAAGGCTTTCAGTTTCTGCATAGCCTGCAACATATGAGCACCAGTTCCTTCGAAAAATCTACCGCATCCGCCGATAAACAACGTATCGCCAGTGAACACTAGACCTGGAGCATCGCGTGGCGCTTCCGTATCCCGAACGTAGTAACAGACATGACCCCGGGTGTGGCATGGTGTCGCGAGAACCTTCACTTGCAGACGGCTCTGCGCGATGCGAAACTCATCCCCGTCGTGAACCGGCACCGTGCAGGCAGGGATTTCATCAGTCGCGCTACCGTAGATGACAAGACCTGGAAAACGACGAGCAAGCTCGCTGTTTCCTCCAGCGTGATCCCAGTGCTTGTGCGTGGTCAGCACGTGAGTGGGCTCTCGAACCGCGAGGCGCGCGTGAAGCTGTTCGAGGAACGTGTCTGGGTCTGCCGGATCGACTGCCACAATAACACGGCTGGGTCCGTGCTGGCTCTCGTCCAGAAGAACGTAACTGTAGTTATCTTGAAAGAGCGGGAACGCCTCGACCCTCAGACAGGTTCCAGGTATACGCACGCTGGTATCCGCGACTTTCCACGTATTGAGCATGGAGATAGGGAGACTCGACGCTCGCCGAGTTGGTCGGAGTACTGCTTCCGACGGTTTACCGCCGCACTCTGGAAAAACGTGACGACCGGGACGAGCAAGAGCAACCGGGCGCTGTTCACAACAAACCAAAGCGCTGTGGTGATACCGCGAACGCAGCACACGGTTGCACTGAGAACTCAGTGTAACGAAACGATGTTCGTGCCTAGTTGCGGGTATCCAGGACAGGCACAGGAAGCGCATGTACGCCGCACTGACTGCTGATCAAAACGCCTCACCCAGTGCGCTTCGACGCAGCTGCCACAGACAGAGCCGCAAGCAAACAACGCAGACGATACTTCCAGTTCAGAGAGTGGGTCAAAGACAAGTCGTACCGGATAGACGCCGGTTTTCGGAGCGGAGTGCACAATGAGACTCCGGGTTGCCCCAAGTGCTGGTAGGGAAACAGGTGCGGCGCCCGTCCTTTCGGGGAAAAACTGCACCCTCGACGAGTGAGAAACGCCCAGTACGTTCCGAACTGCTGCTAGGCGTTTTCGAGTTTTTGACTCTTTGGAACCTACGCCCGAACAGAGCTCTGCAACACGTTGACAACGTAGACGCTGAACGTATCGAGATACGGAGCGTTTCTCCGCAGACTGCCAGAAGCGCTTGCCCAAGGCCGGTGCGTAGCCGTCGGTGCGCATCGCGCTGGCCACGCGGCTGGTGTACCTTTCGTGGAAGCGTTTTGCCAACGACCAAAAAAATGCGTTTGTGTTTGCTTGTTTTATTTTGGGGATGAAATAGAGTATGTTGAATTTCATGAAATTTACGTGTCGCTTATGTAGGTAAAGTATCAGTTACTGTTACCCCGGCTCGTGCGATGATACGACTTCGTTCTGGGTCAGGGCCCCCGAATATTGTACCGATTTTTTGAGTAACAGCATTTGTCTCCATATACCGACATCTGCATGGAATGATGGGCTTGATAGGGTGTGGATCAAGAGAGTCGCAGACCGGGGGAAGCGCTCCGCTTTACAGGCGCCGGAGAGCTCGGAAGCGCATACCACTGAACCACGGCACCCTTGCTCCATGTTTGGTGCTCGAGCGCGCTTTCTGTATACTTCGACGATTGACGAGCGCGACGGTGCAACCGGTATCGGAGAGTCAAAGTCTGAAAAGCGAAGACCCTGTAACCTACGTTATAGTTCACAAGTTGAGGTTCGCGACATCCAGTGACGGAGCTGGAACCCCATCGTCGTGCACTCTACACTTGACGAGAACGAAACGACGCTTCTACCGCTACATCCTGTGCATGTGCGCGAGTCATCCGCGGTGACGACCTGCACAGTGACACTTCACGCGCGCGCCCTCGAAGAGCATCGCGAGAACTGATCATCAGTTGCAGGAGTAATGTCTGAGAGAATAACACAAAGTCGAGACTTTTGTTGGACGCGCGGTGATACGCTTCTCTCAGTACACCGTTACTCTGAAGATGCATTTTGAAGGGGTCGGAAACCAGCACAGGGAAGATAAAGATCCGTTTCAATCAGAGAATTGTAGCCTTTTGCAGCTTCGGCTCAGGCGCTTCTTTTGAGGCTGCCGCTGGAACGCGCTGTGGAGGCATCACAGCGCGTTCCAGCGGCAGCATCCCGACCGGCTCCATATTGCCACGCAGGCATATATCCAATGATTGCACGTTTACTGAACTTCGGATGTCACAAGCGTGAGCGCCGCTGGACTTGACTTTTGGTGTGCGAGGATTGCGTCACGAGTTGATGCAAGCGGTGCGACTGATCCAACGTACTTTTTGCGGCGTGCTGCAGAGACCGGCTGCGCTGTTATGCGCTCCTGCAACGCTCCGCCCGGTCAGCAAGCCGCTGCTCGTGCAAGGCACCTGGACACTGCCGACCAAGTCGGATGTTTACCAGACCGCGTTGGCGAAGCTGTACGCTGCCCGCGTGTGGGCAACGATACCACGGGCGTGGTACGCAACGAGCGTGGACAGTGACGAGAAGACGCTGGAGCGACTGCGGGAGCGGCAGGCGGTATTGGAAGGTGCTCGCGTCGAGCTCAACGAAGCCGACCTCGAGGAGACCTTTGTGAAAGGCGGCGGCCCTGGTGGCCAGAAAGTGAACAAGACATCTTCGTGTGTAATACTGCGACATACTCCTACTGGAATAGTCATTCGCTGTCAAGCGTTTCGGTCCCAGTTCCAGAATAGACAGGAGGCCCGCCGCCTTCTCGCGCGAAAACTCGATCTGCAGCTGCGGGGAGAGGCTTCCCAGGTTTCTCAGGAAATCGCCCGCATACGTGCAAGAAAGCGGAAACGGCAGCAACGGGTCATGAAAAAATATTTCAAGAGTCGGTCCGATCAAGCTCGACTTGATTCGTGAAAGCCGTTGGCTGGCGCTTGAAAGGAACCGCGCTCGGCGGAAGGCTTTTGCTCGTTTTTGTGGCGAGCATTGACAGCGATGGGACATTTGCTGGTTTTTTCACACGGATACTTTCGTTTTCCTGTGCCCGGCGCTAGTTGTCGCAGCAGGTCCTGAGGCCCCTGCGACGGGACGTAATGGAGAATACGCAAGCGCCTTGAGAACAGTTTGGTGCGTTGGCGAAGCGCAGGCTTTCAGAGATGTCGGTATGGAATGCCCAGCACCACGGAGATGTAATGGTCTCAACATGTCACCTTTTCTGGTAGAGAGAGGGTATACGATGTGAGATCACAGAATATGGAACAAATTTGACGCTCCGGAAAACCCGCATTTTGGACTCCGAAGAACCGAGCGATAGACACTCCACAGCTCAGTGTCGAGACGATTCCGAGACTGTTCTGGATCTTTATGGCTTTGCCCCTAGACCATCACGGTTATCATTGCAGAGTGAGACGCGATCGAGTTCGGTGATAGGGCGACGTCTGCACTGCGATTGTAGGTCAGTGCGACCATGAGCCTAAATCACCATCACCATCATCATCTTCTTCTTCCTCGCTATCGTTGTCGAGCGAGGCACAATGGTGCCCGTCGCTCGCCACTGGATATCGAAGTATCTCTTCAGCAACAGTCGAACCGCGGGTGTTGCTGGCATACTGCTGGCTCATTGGCGAACACGCCGACAGAGAAATGCACCCGTGAACCGTTTACCATGGAGCCCTTCGACTGAGTGCAGTGCTTTCCAGCGGTATGCGTGTATCCTCATCGCACATTACCCTTTCGTTTATTCTCATACTTTACCGTGTATGAAGCCTACGAGATGCTTGCGATCATGCTCACCGGCTTTATCACCATATGGTCGATGGAACCCGACCCCGAAATCGCTGCCGCTCAAGGAAACCTGCCAGGGCAGAAATCGCGCTGCGCCT
>JGI24721J44947_10011761_pt1 | contig 10891 bp, 17 predicted proteins | sample YelNatPaOPGAMG01_FD_44947 | JGI IMG/M metagenome (IMG submission 44947)
GGTAATTTTATTCTTAACCCATTTTTAAGACTTTTCTAACTCTAGTTAGAGTGTAGAAAAAGCAAGAATTTAAACTTTTCCCTAGCTTACTTCCGGACTACAGGCAAGAAGCGTAGACGTTTGGACAATTGGAGTAGACTGAACAAATTATATAGTTTGGCTCTACGTCTGTTAAAACTACTGATATCAGTGCATTGGTTGATAAGGTTCTGTTTATGGCTCTAGTGTCTATTGCTCCACCAGAATAACCGAAAGTTATGTTTGTTATCACTAGGTTTCCAGGACCTTTGTTCTGGATGAACATGGTCATGTTCTTGCTCAGTATGTCATAGTTTTTCTGCAGGATTATGAAGCTTGCAGTAGAGCACTCAGGCTGAGGCAAGCTTACAGAAACAAAGCCAGAAGCCCAGTAAGCTAGAACACCAGCTATTGTCATGGTTATTGCAATCAACAAAACAGTAGCTACAAGAGGAGATATACCCTTAGCCATATTAAGATTTTTGGTCTTTTTAAAATAAATATTTATAAGCTTTAATTGAAGCTCCGTAAAAAATAGTAGTATGAAGAAAAAATCTGTCAGAGCATTCAAAGTGCTTTCTGTGATTGCTTTCCTTCTGTCCTTGTCTGTTTTTGTGTACTTTATCATTCTTCCCTTGCTGCCGGTAGAAGTTTTGCTGCCTATTTTACCAGAAACTTCAACTGCAGGGTATGAGCAAGTAATGCCAGATGCGTACACAGAAGAGGGAATTGGTGTTATAACTCTATCCTCAGGCTGTTATGTTGTGGAAGGGAATACAGAAGAGTGGATAGCAAATTCTATAGTGAATGGTCTGGCCAACAGAACAGAGTTCAGGCCTGATGCACACGATATTCTTCGTGACTTGCTGAAATCTCTAGACATAGAAGTGTTGATGGTAAAAGTAGTTGACGTAGTGAACAACACTTTCATAGGCAGGCTTGTTCTCAAGCAAGGCAATAAAGTTGTTAGTCTAGACGTAAGGCCTAGCAACGGAATAGCAATAGCAGTTCGTGTTGGTGCACCAGTATACATGAGAGAAGATTTGGTGAAAGAGTATGGAAGGTATGTGTGCTAACGCTTTAATGCTTCTTTGAAGCTCTTTTCAAAGTTCTCTATCTCTTCAAGAATGTTTTCTGTAGCTTTTTCTAGAGCTTCTGAAGGAGATCCTTGAGAGACTCTTACAAAAATTTTCGGTTCAGACAAGTAAGGATGCTCTTTTATTTGGGCTGCTTCTGTGACTGATTTAACGTTCCAAAGATGCTCTCTCAAAGCTTCTGTGAGTGTTACTGTTTCACCCCTACATTCTAGTAGCAAGGACTTTTCGTCCTGCTTGACTACGTTGAGTTCCATAAAACTATTATCGTACAAGCTTATAAATTGTTAACATTTATCAGCGGTATTTTGTACATCTCTAAATCGTCTGTACCTATTCTTGGGCACGCACAATTTATAAGGAAGTCTAGCTTAAGCCCTTCCAACTTTTGTGGAGAAATTTCATCCATAGCCAGAACATAGACTTCCTTTCCTTCTTTTTCTAATTCTTTCTTCAAATCAAAGAAATTTTTTTTGAGTTGGCCCTTCTTCCAACTTACAAGAATTCCAACTTTTTTTGCTTCCTTAAGTTGAACTCTATTCCAAGCTATTATTTTTTCTATCTTTTTCTTGAAATCTTCTATGCTATAAATTTCTCCTTTTTCTAAATCAAGACAAAAGACTGGTTTTCTTGTTGATAAAACTAGACCTAAACCATAAAATTTTCCTGCTGAAATACACAAAAAGCAGTCTACTTTTTTTTCAATAGCCTTTGCAGCCTCTAAATTACAACCTAATATTTGACCAGGATACTGCAACGCCTTATGAACAAATACTTTCTTTCCCTTCTTCTCAAGGTAATCTTTAACCTTTTGTATACTCTTGACAAATTGAATACTTGTTATTAGCCCTATGTTTTTAAAATTTTTTAACTTTTCAAACTCTTTTTCCAATATCGGACGTACGTCTGCCTCAATAAAATATTCCCAATAAACTATTGGTACATCGGATTTAACGCCAAAATCCTCATGACCGATATGAAGAATCACATTACAGTTCAAAACTTTTGCTTCATGATCTTTCACATCGCAAGCCCCATAAGTCCTTTCCATGCATAGGAGAACCTCAAAACCACTCTTTTCTAAATCTTTAGCTATTTGTTGAATTTTGGGCATTAACCCTTCAGGAAATTGGACAAAAATTCTTCTTGCTTTTAATTTTTTTAGTTTTCTAACAATCTCTTCTAGTTTATCTGTATGCTGTTGTTTCATCCGTTTACGAAAACTTAGGATTTTAACTCGTGCATCGTTCCATTTGCTACTCTTTAGTTTTGGGTCTTTATAATTACTGCCTAACATATTATCTTCTCTTTAGTTTCACAACTTTTATCATATCTCCTTTTACATGCGGATGCGTATCTTCAACTTCATTGTTCATAAATTCGGCTAAGTATCTTGACACTGTGGACTTATCTAATTTAGCCCTCCTAGCAATTTCTCTAATCCAAAGACCTTGCGGATTTCTGATCAGAACTTCTCTTATCTTCTTTATTTTGTTCGGGTCTGGACTTTTTGGTCTAGGCATAAAAAATAAATGAGACACGTGTCTCATAAAAATTTCTGTACTAGAATATATAAATTCTAAACATTGTAATTCCTTCGTTGCAGCCTCTACGTAAGTTTTACAACAAAAGAACAAACTTCAAAACCCTCTCCTTCTTGAATCTAACAATCCCCTTCAAAAGTTTCTGGCTCTTTTCTTCTTTTCGGTCTTTTATAGATTAGTGCCAACAAAATAAGTATCAGAACTAGAATTATAATAAACTTTGTTGGTATGAATGCTTGCGGATGTTCTTCGTATATACTAAAGAAAGAGCTTGCATAAGCCTCTTTAGAGTTTCTTGCTCTTATAGAAAATTGGTAGTTACCATAAGCAGTATTACACGGAACTGTAACGTTGGCAAAGATTGTTCTTTTCTCCCCTGATTTTAAAGTTACAGAAGGAATGGTGCTTATCCAGCTAGATGCTTCTCCTTCTGCTGACAAATAAAAAGTAGAATCTTTGTCTCCTGTATTCGCAATATCAAACTCAATAGTATCGTTAGTGCATTTTCTTAAGCTGTAGTAGTTTTTCAAGTATAAGACTGGTTCAGCCTCCAAAGGCTGAGAAGGAGAAAAGTAGAGAGAAGGACGAACGTTGGAAACTGAAAAGACTGGAGAAGATTCTGTATAGTTGCTACCGCATGCTTCGTATTCTACTATAAGCTGGTAGTTTCCTGGCTCTTGTAGGAAGTTTGTGCAAGTTAGAGTAAAACTACTGCCTGGATCTAAGTAGATTGTAGAGCTGCAAGGCATGTACCAACAAAAATTGCTGCAAAGGTAAACATCAAGCTTTGCACTGATATAGCTACTTCCATAGTTTATTGCAATAACCTTTGCCTCCATGGTATCATGAACGAACGCACTTGAAGGTACTTCTATGTCTACATCAAGATTGCAGTAGCTTACATAAGGCGATAAGCAATAGCCATCAGAACATCCATACTCACAGTACTGATAGTTTGTCCATGATACAGAACAGTCAGAATGTTGGTACTTTCTCTGCAGCCAATTTCCTAAGCAGGCATATTCATCTGTATATCCTTCACTACACTCTGCAACACAATTCCCGTTGAAACAGCCGTTCGAGCAATATTCTACGTTCTTCCATTCTACACTACAGTCTGCATGCTGGTACTTCTGCTGTCTCCAGTTCCACAAGCACTTGTACTCATCCAAAAATCCTTCTGAACAGCAGAAGACGTTTATCTCTTGACTTTTTTCATTGTTCATCGTATCTTTCTCATTTATCAGCTCGTCTATCCTTGACATGACTGTATGAATGCCTGCTGCAGTCTGCCACTTGCACTCTACAGTCATGCTGCCTCCGCTCTCCACGTCTATTATACGAGTGCAAGGCCATATTTCTCTACCATCTACAAAAAACCTTATCGTCGACCTTTCTTTTCTCTCGCCGTTGTTTGTGACTGTCGCAGAAAAAATTGCAACAGAATTGCATTCAGCGTTTGATACAGTAAGTGAAGTCAGCTGAAGGTCTCTCACTGGAGTAGGAGGGAGACAGCCGTAAGCCTGAATAGAAATTGTGCTAAGAAAGATTATTGCTACTAACAAGGTCTTTTTCATATTTCTACAATAAACAGAAAAGGATAAAAACGCTTTCGTAGCAATTAATAATTCAAAAATTAATCTACTTATTGATGATTTCTAAGGAAGTAAAAGAAAAAGGGTTAGAACTTTTTAAAGAAGGAAGAGTTAAGAAGGAGTTTGAGACTAGCAAAAGAATTCATTTTTCAGTCGCAGGTGAAACAGAAACTCATTTTGTCATATACGATAAGCAGAAGAAGAAGTTTGACTGTGATTGTATGTACATGACATTGCATGGAAAAATGTGCTCTCACGCTCTTGCTGCAAAGTACTTTCTAGAAAAATCTAAGGGGAAGCCCTTGTAATGTACCTAGGGAATAAAACTACCTCTTTTATGTTTGGTACATCCAAAAGCTTCATGACAAACCTTTCTATCCCGATGCTAAAACCTCCGTGCGATGGAACTCCGTACCTGAAGACTTCTGTAAACCATCTCAAAGACTCTAGCTTTAGGCCTTTTTCCTTTATTTGTTCTACAATCTTTTCGTACCTATGCTCCCTCTGTCCACCAGAAGATATTTCTAAACCTTTAAAGATTAGGTCAACACTCCTTGCCCATTCAGGATCTTCATCAACTTTCATCACGTAGAAGGGCTTTGCTGCAGAGGGAAAACGGTTGACAAAGAAGAAATCGTGCTTGTACTTTTTCCTAACAAAATCGGCAAGAATCTTTTCTGATTCTTTGTCCAAGTCGCTTCCTCTTGGCAGTTTTTTGCCGTGCTCTTCTAGAATTTCATAAATCTTTGGAAACCTAAGCTCTGGAAACGGTAGCTTTGGTACTTTTATCTCTTTCCCTAAAATTTTCAACTCCTCCTCACATTCTTCTACAACCTTTTTTATTCCAGCAACACACATTTCTTGCTCAAGCTCCATCATATCAGTTTCATCCTTCATAAAAGCAAACTCAGGAGCAATAGTCCTGTGTTCTGCAAGATGAGTAGGCTGGTCTGAAGGCTCTGCCCTCCAGCTTGGTCCCAGGTCGTATATCTTCTCAAACCCTGCAGCAATCAACAGCTGCCTGTGCAACTGAGGATCTTGTCTCAGGTATGCCTCTTTACCGAAGAAGTCTATCTTGAAGACTTCAGCACCACCCTCGGATATACCACCGATAATGCTGGGTGTCCATACTCTTAAGAAGCCTTTTTTCTTCAGAAATTCTTCCATGCCTTCTTGTAACTTTGCCTGGATTTTAAAGATTGCAAGGTTCTCTCTCCTTCTAAGGTCCAAGGACCTCCAGTTAAGCCTTGTATCTAGGTTTGCAGGTGTCACCCATCTAGGGTCGAGCGGTAAAGGTGTTTCTGCCCTGCTTACTACCTCTATCTTTTCTGGTACTATTTCAACTCCAACCTTTGCTAATCTACTCTTCCACTACCTTACCTTTAACAGAAAGCACATCCTCCTGATGCAAGCTGTTAACCAATTCCAGAATTTCTTTAGAAGCTTTGTCCTTTTCAACCTTCACTTGAACAGTACCTGTAAAATCTCTTAAGATGATAAAGTTTATTCCACCAAGCAGACGGACATCATGACACCAACCACTGACTATAACCTCTTTTCCTATGCACTCTTTCAGCTCTTTTGTGAAGTGTGTTCTCTCCATTTCTACCACTGGTACAAAAGTATCCAAACTAGAAACCAAACTAGAAAGTAAGTAAGACTGTTAGAAAAGTACCATTCTAACTTTTTTACCCTTACTACTTTCCTGAGTATGAACAAAGAAACTAAATAGACGACAAGACCCAGAGCCAAAGAAAGGTAGAGATTAAACAGCTTGGAAAATATGCCGACTACTAGCCCTACGACAAGCAGTATACCGTTCACTTTTTGTTCAGCTTTCATCAGTCTCACTACATTCTTTTTTCTTTCCAAGAATAAAATCCTTTAGCTTTTTCTGCCAGGATTTTTCCTGCAGAAGCCTAGCAGTAATCCATGTCTTTCTTACATAAGGAGGAAACTCTTTGTTTTCTTTTAACAGTTTCTCCAAGAACTCTACTGTCCGCTTGTCATGACTGTATCCAACCCCAAAGTCGTACCCGACCTTTCTCTTTATCTCTTCTATTGCTTTGTCCCTTTCAACCTTTGCTATTATAGAAGCCGCACCAACTACTGTAACGCTTTCGTCCAAGTAGTTTTCTATTACCATATCCCTTTTCTTGTTCTGCAAAAAGCTTACTATCAGATCCCTAAACCTTTTTGTGTTCTGCTCTAGAGAATCTACGAAAACCTTGCCCTCGCTCATGTCTATTATCTGAGCTATCTTCATTGCTTCTATCTTGTCCAGGTTTATTCCTTGCTCTCTGTAAGAGTCTATCTTGCAAGGTTGAACACGCATGACTACTATGTTCTTCGCTATCCTTTCTATTTCTTTAGCTAGTTCTTCTCTTCTTTTTGGTGAAAGCTGTTTAGAGTCTTTAACACCCAATGCCTTTAACTTTTTCTCATCCTTCTTTTCTATCGTTACTCCAGCTATCACTAACGGACCTATTATTGATCCGCGGCCTGCTTGACGTCAAAAAAGATTTCGTCGATGCCGCAGATGAGGATAGAATCACCTCCTTAAACCTTCAAAAACATCATTATAGCCACTATAATTATTAAGACTATGCTTGGCAGATGTGAAGCTTTATGTCTTCTTGCTAAAGCTTGGTCTTCTGGCAAGTAGCTTGCTGGTAGAATTCCATGAACATACTTGTGCGAAAAAGGGAAGAATAGCATTACACCAGCCTTGTCTAGCATGTCTATCAAAATGTGAGCTAAGAGTGGGATAAAAACTGTAGAAAAACCGTAGAATGGAGCTAGAGGAAGACCAATTACTAGAATTCCTGCTATACTGTGGAACCAACTTCTCGGCCTGTATGCAAGATGTAGCAGAGAAGGTAGATGGGCTAACCTACTCTTTCTTTTATCGTACAAAAAGCCTAACAAATGGTCTACGTCTAGGATTACTGACAAGATGATTACTATTGGTGAAGGTATTTTCTGGTAAAGCCACAGACCAAAAACAAAATGTGCTACTGCGTCCATAGAATATTTATGAACTTAGAAGAAATAAAAATGCAGCTGTCTAGAGGTAAGGCTGTAGAAGAGGTTTTGGAAAAGTTTGACTGGAAAGAGTTTGAAGAGGCAGTAGCAGAAATCTTCAGAGAGAATGAATTTTTTGTAAGAAAAAACTTTAGGTTCAAGACTGGTAGAAGGTATGAAATAGACTTGATTGCAGTCAGGGGAAGTACTGTAGTTTGTGCAGACTGTAAGCAGTGGTGTAAGGGAAGGTACAAGAAGTCAGGAATAAAACAAGCAGCCCTAGAACAAGAAAAAAGAGTAGAAGAGTTTAAAAGGTTCGTTGAGAAAAACTTGATTGTTAGAAAAACTCTTAAGCTAGAAGAAAAGGTTAGTTTCTACTCGTTTGTAATAACTCTTTTTGAAGAGGAAGTGGCAAAGGAGGATAAAACCTTTGTAGTCCCTGTCTGGAAGCTGAACAACTTCCTTCTTGCACTGGAAGAGTATCTGTAGAGCGTAGAGTTTAAATACTTCACAAATAAATAAGAGATTATGCCATTCGACGTTCGTGTTGAAAACATAGTAGCTTCGACTTCTCTGAACGTGAGGGTGCCTCTTGGGAAGATGGTGTCAAAGCAAAAGGAAGCCGAGTATGAACCTGAACAGTTTCCTGGACTTGTGTACAGACTTTCTAAGCCTAAGGCTGCAGCACTGATCTTTAGCTCAGGGAAGATAGTTTGCACAGGAGCAAGGAATATAGAAGACGTAAAAAAGGTTATCAAGAAAGTAGTATCACTTATAAGAAAAAGTGGGGTAAAGGTTCCTGAAAGCTACAAGATAGACATAGAAAACATAGTAGCTTCTGCAAAGATAGATGCAAGAGTCAACCTAGACAAGATTGCTTACAACCTAGAAGGTTCAGAGTATGAACCTGAACAGTTTCCTGGACTTGTGTACAGACTGGAAGATCCTAAGGTAGCTTTCCTCGTTTTTAGTTCAGGGAAGATAGTCTGCACAGGAGCAAGGAATATAGAAGACGTTCATACTGCTATCAAGAAAATGTTCAAGAAGGTCAAAGAAATAGGAGCGCTGATGAAAGCAAAATAAGCTTTATTTTTTAATTTTTCTATAAGAATTTATACACTAGGTGAGCCTATGGAACTGACAGAAGAACAGAAAAATTTGGTCCAACAGTTTCAGTTTTACCAGCAGCAGCTCCAGAGCATTCTCCTGCAAAAAGAATCCATAAGGCTACAAGTAGCAGAGATAGAAGAATCTTTAGAAGAGCTTAAAGCAAGCAAGGAAAAGAGTGTCTACAAGATCTTAGGAAGTATAATGGTGAAAAAGCCTGCTGAAGAAGTAAGGAAAGAGCTGGAAGAAAACAAGGAAAATCTAGACGTGAGGATGAAAAGCATGGAAAAGGTTGAAGAAAAAGTTACAGAAAAGTTGAAAGAGTTGCAAGAAAAGTTGAAAGGTATTGTAGGGTGAAAGTATGGTAGACTACAAGCCAATAATAGAATTGTTGGACAGAGTGATAAACGACAAGACTATACCGAAAAACATAAGGGCTGCAGCAGAAAATGCAAAGAACTCTTTGAACACAGACCAACCAGAAGACCTTAAGATAAGCATAGCAATAAACTGCTTGGATGAAGTTTCAAACGACCCAAACATGCCAGTCTATGCTAGAACAAGGATATGGAACATAGTAAGCATGCTCGAGCAAGCAAGAAAAGAAGTAAGTATTTAAGTTTGGAAGTCAAAAATAAATTATCGTGGTAAGATGGTGCTAAAAAAGCTGAAAGAGAAGATTTCTCCTGAAGTAAAGGAAGAGTTTGTGGAAATTTCTGAAACTCCTAGGGAAGAAAAAAAGTTGAAAGTTAGGGTTGAAAACCTAAACAGCTATTCTGACGTTGAAAGAATACAACAGCTGCTCAGAGAAGGTGCTATAGTTTTCCTTAAAATCAAGGAACTGAGAAACAAGGACATAAACGAGTTGAAGAGGTCTGTAGACAAGCTAAAGAAGACTGTAGTAGCAATGAGCGGGGATGTTGTCGGAGTAGACGAAGATTTTCTTGTTCTGACACCAAGCTTTGCCAGTATTTTTAGGGGGAAGTAACTAACTTTCCTGCATCCTTTAGTTCTATTTCCTTGTTGACGAGCTTCCAAACAGTCTCTAAAAGCCTTTTTATTTCTACTCTAACTTGTTCTGTAGTGTCGCGTGAGCGAATGGTTACTGTGTTATCCTTCAAGGTATCATAATCTATAGTTATAGCAAGAAAAGCTCCTGCTTCATCTGCTCTTGCATACCTCTTTCCTATTGAGCCTGCTTCATCGTAGTAAGCATCAAAACAAGGCTTCATCATGCTGTAAACTTCTCTTGCCTTTTCAGGAAGATCGTCCTTGCTAACAAGCGGGAATACTGCTACAGCATAAGGAGCTATCCTTGGCTGAAACTCGAACCAATCCCACCCTCTTTTCTTGTCCTCCCTAAAAGAATAGAGTAGAATTGCATAAATGGTTCTGTCAATACCGAAAGAAGGCTCTACAACATGCGGAATTATTTTCTTCCCGTCTTCAACAACAAAGAAGCTTTCACCAGAATTTTTCATGTGACTCTTCAAGTCATGATCGGTCCTGTAAGCATTGCCGACAACTTCCTTCCATCCAAAATCAAACTTTATTTCTAAGTCAAAGTTTCCTGCACTGTAGTGTGGAGTTTCTTCTGGAAGCATGTGCCTAAACCTTATCGCTTCTTTTGGAATCCCTAGCTGCTGGTACCAAAGAAATTCTTTAGCGATGAAGTATGCTATGTAATCGTTCGGTAAAATTTTCTCTTTAACAGCATCTTCCAGCTTTATCTCTACAACTTTTTCTCCTTTCTTCTGTTCTTCTCTTGTAAGGATTGGGACTTTTTCCTTAGCAACTTTTTCAAAGTTTGGATTAGGCTTTTCTGGGTTGAAAAAGTATTCTACCTCCATCTGGTTAAACTCTCTTAGCCTAATCAGCCATTGTCTTGGTGATATTTCATTCCTGTAGGATCTTCCAACCTGAGCAACACCAAAGGGTAAGCCTTTTCGGACAAAAGAAGCTATGTTCTTGAAGTTTACGAATATACCTTGAGCTGTTTCTGGCCTTAAGTAAGAAGTGCTACCAGTAGCAGGACCGACTTGGGTAGAAAGCATGAGGTTAAAAACTCTAACTTCACTCAACTCGCCTTTACACTTTGGACACTTTATTCCTTTTTCTTTTATTATGGCAGAAAGCTCTTCTGGCTTTAGGCCTTCGACGGACATTTTTGTTGTTTCTTGTATCAGGTTGTCTGCCCTGTAGAAGCTGTTACACTTCTTGCACTGGGTTATAGGGTCTACAAAGCTTTCTAGATGTCCAGAAGCTTTCCAAACTTTTTCTGGCATTACAGTAGCAGTCTCTACTTCAAAAACGTTTTCCTCAGATTTTACAAAAAACTCTCTCCAAAAATTTTCCACCTTTCTCTTTAGAAGCACACCAAGAGGACCGAAATCAAAGAAACCACTTAACCCACCGTAAATTTCAGAAGAAGGCCAAACAAACCCTCTCCTCTTTGCAACCTGCACTATCTTCTCTATCTCCATAAAAATCTTTTCTTGTTCAAAGATTT
>JGI24721J44947_10011783_pt1 | contig 10875 bp, 6 predicted proteins | sample YelNatPaOPGAMG01_FD_44947 | JGI IMG/M metagenome (IMG submission 44947)
GCGCGCAGTCCGCAGGAGGATCTGCGGCATTTCGCCGACAAAGTGCGCGCGGGAGCCGATTCGGCGATCACGCAGTACTTTTTCAGCGCCGCGGCGTACCGGCGGTTTGTCGACGACGTGCGCGCTCTCGGGCTGGACGTACCGGTGGTGCCGGGCATCATGCCGATCACCAACTCCAGCCAGTTGCTGCGGTTTTCCGAGGTCTGCGGCGCCGAAATCCCGCGCTGGATCCGGCTGCGGCTGCAAAGCTACGGCGACGACCGCGAGTCCATCCGTGCTTTTGGCCGTGAGGTGGTCAGTGCCTTGTGCGAGGAACTCATCGCCAGCGGCGCACCGGGGCTGCACTTCTACACCCTGAACCAGGCCGAGGCGACGCTGGCCGTGCTCGACGATCTCGGGCGGTAGGCCGTCTTACGTGGCGGNTGCACCTGCGCCGCGGCCGCCGGCGGCGTGCAGCAGCAGCGCGGCCAGCGCGAACGCTGCGCCGGCGGCAGTCACCGCGGGCCAGCCGCCAGCCGTCCAGGCGTGGCTGGCGACGAACGANCCGGCCGAGCCGCCGATGAAATACAGCGTCATGTACACCGCGTTGATGCGGCTGCGCGCCGCTGCGTCCAGAGCGTAAATCCGCGTCTGGTTGGCGATCTGGCTGCCCTGCACGCCGGCGTCGAGCAACAGCACACCGGCGACCAGCCACCACAGCCCATGCGTGCCGGCGGCAAACACCGCCCAGGCCAGCAGCGTCACGCTCAGTGCCACCAGCAGCACGCGGCGTGGCCCGCCCGGCCGATCGGAGTAACGGCCGGACACCGGCGCCACCGCCGCCCCCATGATGCCCAGGACGCCGAAGGCGCCGACCACTGCCGGGCCGTAGCCGTATGCCGGACTTTGCAGCAGCGGCGTCAGCCCGACCCAGAACACGCTGAAGCTGGCAAAAAACAGCCCGCCGGTCAGCCCGGCCAGCCGCAGTTCGCGGTGCAGGGCAAACTGCCGCAGCGTCGAGCNNAGCAGCGCGGCGTAACTCTGCCTGGCTGCGGCTGGATCCACCGGCAGCCGCGGCAGGACGCGCCACAACAACAGCCACATGCCGGCGTTGNCCGTGGCGGCAAAAACGAACACGGCCTGCCAGTCGAAGGCACTGGCGATCGCGCCGGCAAGCACACGGCCGCCCAGAATCCCCACCAGCAGCCCGCTCATCACCAGGCCGATGGCCTTGCCGCGCGACTGCGGCGCAGCCAGCGCGGCCACCAGCGGGATGATTTGCTGCGCGATGCTCGACAGCATGCCGATGGCGAACGACGCCGCAGCCAGCAGCAGNACGCTGCGCGCCAGAGCCGCACCGAGCAGCGCGGGGACGAGCAGCGCGGCCATGAGCAAAATCACCCTGTGCCGCGCATGCCGGTCGCCCAGCGGCCCGAGCAGCAGCAAGCCGGCGGCATAGCCGATCTGTGTGGCCGAAGGCACCGCGGCGACCCCGGCGACAGTGGTGTGAAACTGCCGCGCGAACTGCTCCAGCAGCGGCTGNGCATAGTAGATGTTGGCCACCGACACGCCGCAGGCCAGCGCCATGAAGCCGATGAAATGGCCGCGCAACGACGGGTGGGCGGCGGCCGGGGGAGAGGACAAGCCGGGAGTGGTGGACATGGCAGGCGATGAGCAGGCCCGCCATTGTCGCGGCGCAACAAAAGGGTTGCACGCACAGGGGCTTCGGCATTGCGNCGCTGGCTCTACACTGCGGCTTTCCGCAGCATCTTTCCTTGCTCCCTATGTCTGAAGCTCTCGACACCGCGGTTCGCGCGGCACTGCAAACCCTGATGGACCCCCAGACCGGGCAATCGCTCATGGCCGAAAAAGCCGTCAAAAACCTGCGGGTGGACGCTGGCGATGTGTCGCTCGACGTCGAACTCGGTTACCCCGCGCGCAGCCTGCACGCCGAATTGCAGCGCCAGGTGATCGCCGCGCTGCGGGCCGTGCCCGGGGTGAACAACGTCTCGGTGAGCGTGCGCAGCCACGTGGTGTCGCACGCGGTGCAGCGCGGTCTGAAGCCGCTGCCCGAAGTGAAGAACATCATCGCCGTGGCCTCGGGCAAGGGCGGGGTGGGCAAGAGCACCACGGCGGTCAACCTGGCGCTGGCGCTGGCTGCCGAAGGAGCGCGCGTCGGACTGCTCGACGCCGACATCTACGGCCCGTCGCAGCCGATGATGCTGGGGGTGGGCGGGCAGCCGCAGAGCCACGACGGCCAGACCATGCAGCCGCTGCAAAACTACGGCGTNCAGGTCATGTCGATCGGTTTTCTCATCGAACCCGACAACCCCATGATCTGGCGCGGCCCGATGGCCACGCAGGCGCTGGAACAACTGCTGCGGCAGACGGCGTGGAACGATCTGGACTACCTCATCGTCGACATGCCGCCGGGCACCGGCGACATTGCGCTCACACTGAGCCAGCGGGTGCCGCTGACCGGGGCGGTCATCGTCACCACGCCNCAGGACATCGCCCTGCTCGATGCGCGCAAGGGGCTGAAAATGTTCGAAAAAGTCGGCGTGCCGATCCTCGGCGTGGTGGAAAACATGGCGCTGCACGTGTGCTCGCAGTGCGGCCACGTCGAACACATTTTCGGTGAGGGCGGCGGCAAGCGCATGAGCGCCGAGTATGGCGTGGACTACCTCGGCGGCCTGCCGCTGGACATCCGCATCCGCGAGCAGGCCGACAGCGGCCGGCCCACCGTGGTGGCCGACCCCGACGGGGCGATCGCGCAGAGCTACAAGGCCATCGCCCGCGCGGTGGCGGTGAAAGTGGCGCAGCAAGGACGCGATTACTCGGCCAAGTTCCCGACCATCAGCGTGCAGAACACCTGACNCTGCGCTGCCGCGCCATGCATGCAGCTTCCCGCTGGCAATTCTGGATCGACCGCGGCGGCACCTTCACCGACGTCGTCGCCCGTCGGCCCGATGGCACGCTGCTGACGCACAAACTGCTGTCGGACAACCCCGGACAGTACCGCGACGCCGCGGTCGCGGCGATGCGCGAACTGCTCGGTCTGCGCGCGCACCAGCCGATCACTCCGCAGCAGGTGCAGTGCGTGCGCATGGGCACCACGGTGGCGACCAACGCGCTGCTCGAACGCAAGGGCGAGCCCGTGGTGCTGGTGACCACGCGCGGGTTTCGCGACGCCCTGCGCATCGCCTACCAGAACCGGCCGCGGCTGTTCGACCGCCACATCGTGCTGCCCGAGATGCTGTATGCGCGGGTGATCGAGGCGGGCGAGCGCGTCGGCGCCGACGGTGCAGTGATCGAGCCGTTGGACGAAGTCGCGCTGCGGCACGAGTTGCAGCAAGCGTACGCCAGCGGGCTGCGCGCGGCGGCCATCGTGTTTCTCCACGGCTGGACGTTCACGGCGCACGAGCAGGCAGCGGCGCGCATCGCGCGCGAGGTCGGCTTCACCCAGGTCAGCGTCTCGCACGAGGTCAGCCCGCTGATCCGGTTCGTCTCCCGTGGCGACACCACGGTGGTCGACGCCTACTTGTCGCCCATTCTGCGCCGCTATGTCGACCAGGTCGCCGCGGAAATGCCCGGAGTGCGGCTGCTGTTCATGCAGTCCAGCGGCGGGCTGGTCGAGGCGCATCATTTCCGCGGCAAGGACGCCATCCTCTCCGGCCCCGCCGGCGGCATCGTCGGCATGGCGCGCACTGCCGAGGCCGCCGGGCATGCGCGGGTCATCGGTTTCGACATGGGCGGCACGTCGACCGATGTGTCGCACTACGCCGGCGGGTTCGAGCGGGTGTTCGACACCGAGGTCGCCGGGGTGCGGGTGCGCGCGCCGATGCTGCACATCCACACCGTGGCCGCCGGGGGCAGTTCGGTCCTGCACTTCGACGGCAGCCGGATGCGCGTCGGCCCGGACTCGGCCGGGGCCAACCCCGGCCCGGCGTGTTACCGCCGCGGCGGGCCGCTGACGCTCACCGATGCCAATGTGCTGCTCGGTCGCATCCGTGCGGAGCATTTTCCTGCGGTGTTCGGCCCGCAGGCCGACCAGCCGCTCGATGCCGATGTGGTGCGGCAGGGCTTTGCCGCGCTGGCAACGCGCATCGGCGACGCCACCGGACGCGGGCAGACAGCCGAAGGCGTCGCCGAGGGCTATGTCACCATTGCGGTGCAGGCGATGGCGGCAGCGATCAAGCGCATTTCGCTGGCCCGCGGCTACGACGTGTCGCGCTACACCCTGCAATGCTTCGGCGGCGCCGGAGCGCAGCACGCCTGCAGCGTGGCGGCGGCGCTGGGCATGCAGCGGGTGTTCATCCACCGCTTCGCCGGCGTCCTGTCGGCTTACGGCATGGGACTGGCCGTGCAGACGGCGGTGCAGCAGCGCAGCGTGGAGGCACCGCTGACCGCGGCGCTGATGCCGCAGTTGCACGACCTGCGCGACACCCTGGCGGCCCAGGTGGCGCAACACCTGCAGGCGCAGGGGGTGGCAGCCGGGGCGATCACCCTGCACAGCCGCCTGCTGTTGCGCTACGCCGGCAGCGATGCCGCGCTGGCCGTGGACTGGGGGGANCTGGCAGACCTGCGCGCGGCGTTCGAGGCGGCCTACCGCCAGCAGTACGCGCATGTNTTGCCCGACCGCGGCCTGGTGGTCGAGGCNGTCGAGGTGCAGGCCTGCGACGCCGGGCAGGGCGTCGCAGAGGACACCGCGGCAGATGCCCTGTCGCCGGGGCAGGACATGCCCGTGCACCAGCAGGTGCCCGTGTTCATCGCCGGGCGCTGGCAGCAGGCGGCGCTGGTGCGCCGTGCCGACTGCGGCCCAGGCCAGTGCCGCGACGGCCCGGCGCTGCTCGCCGATGCGCACACCACCGTGTTCGTCGAGCCGGGCTGGCGCGCGTGCATCACCGCTGCCGGACACATCGAGTTGCAGCGCCTGNCGGCGCANGACCGGCAGCAGACCNACGATACCGCCTGCGACCCGGTGCGGCTGGAACTGTTCAACAACCGGTTCATGCACATCGCCGAGCAAATGGGAGTGCAGTTGCAGCAGACCGCGGTGTCGGTGAACATCAAAGAGCGACTGGATTTTTCCTGCGCGCTGTTCGACGGTCAGGGCCGGCTCGTGGCCAACGCGCCGCATGTGCCGGTGCATCTGGGGTCGATGGGCGAGAGCGTGCGCACCGTGGCGCAGCGCCGCGCCGGCAGCATGCGTGCCGGCGACGTCTACATGCTCAACGATCCGTACCACGGCGGCACACACCTGCCGGATGTCACCGTGGTCACCCCGGTGTTCGACCAGGACGGGCGCGAGCCGCTGTTTTTCGTCGCCTCACGCGGGCACCACGCCGACATCGGCGGCATCACCCCGGGTTCGATGCCGCCGTTTTCACGCACCATCGACGACGAAGGCGTGGTGCTCGACGACGTGCTGCTGGTCCGCGACGGCCGGCTGCACGACGCCGAGGTGCTCGCGCTGCTGCAGCGTGGCCCGCACCCGGCGCGCAACCCGCAGCAAAACCTCGCCGATCTGCGCGCACAGATCGCTGCCAATGCCCGCGGCGTCGGCGAACTGCAGCGGCTGGTGGCCGCGCACGGCCTGGAGGTGGTGCGCGCCTACATGCAGCACGTGCAGGACAACGCGGAACATGCGGTGCGCCGGGTCATCGGCGCGCTGCGCGANGGCGCGTTCAGCCTGGAGCTCGACAGCGGCGCGCGCATCAGCGTGGCCATCCGCGTCGATGCCCGGCGACGGGAGGCCGACATCGATTTCAGCGGCACGTCGCCGCAACAGCCGGATAACTTCAACGCCCCGCGGGCCATCACCCTGGCTGCGGTGCTCTACGTGTTTCGCTGCCTGGTCGACGACGACATCCCGCTCAACGCCGGCTGCCTCAAACCGCTGCGCGTGCACATTCCGCCGGGGTCGATGCTCGATCCGCGTCCGCCCGCTGCGGTGGTCGCCGGCAATGTCGAGGTGAGCATGGCCGTGACCAACGCGCTGTTCGCCGCGCTGGGCGTGCAGGCGGCGAGCCAGTGCACCATGAACAATTTCACCTTCGGTGACGACAGCCGGCAGTACTACGAAACCATCGCCGGGGGCTCGGGAGCCGGGGTGCTGCTGGACGCGCAGGGGCGGATCTGCGGCGGCTTTGACGGCACCGCCGTGGTGCAAACGCACATGACCAACTCGCGGCTGACCGACCCGGAGGTGCTCGAATGGCGCTACCCGGTGCGTCTGGACGCGTTCACCCTGCGACCGGGAACGGGCGGCGCCGGCCGCTGGCGTGGCGGCGATGGCGGCGAACGCCGCATCCGTTTCCTGCAGCCGATGACTGCGGGCATTCTGTCCAACGGTCGCCGCGTGCCGGCGTTCGGCCTGGCCGGCGGCGCGCCCGGGGCGCTGGGTGTCAACCGCGTCGAACGCGCCGATGGCACGGTCGAGCAGCTTCCCGGCTGTGCCAGCGTGCGCATGCAGCCCGGCGATGTGTTCGTCATTCAAACCCCGGGAGGTGGCGGATATGGACGCTGAGCACGCGCTGCCGCCGATCGTCACGCTCACCCTCAACCCTTGCGTGGACGTGAGCTACGACGTCGACCAGCTCGTCGAAGACCAGAAAATCCACGCCAACGCCAACCGCCTCGATCCGGGAGGCAACGGCATCAACGTCGCGCGCGCGCTCAAACGGCTGCAGCGGGCAGCGCAGGCGTGCACCGTGGTCGGTGGAGAAATCGGCGACCTGTTCATCCGTCTGGTCAAACACCAGGTAGACCATTTGCACGCCGTGCGCATCGACGGCGAAACCCGCATCAACGTCACCGTGCAGCAGCGGCAGCCACGGGCGCAATTCGAAATCAGCGGCATCGGTCCGCAGCTCGACGCCGCCACGCTGCAGCACATCACCGCCACCGTCCTCGACCGCACAGGCAGCGGCTACGCCGTGCTCACCGGTTCACGCATGCCCGGCGTGCCCACCGGCTACTACGCCGAAGTCATCGACCGGTTGCGCGCGCAAGGTGCCCGCGCCATCGTCGATGCCCAGGGAGAAATGCTCGAACGCGCCGTCGCCGCAGCGCCGTTTCTGATCAAACCCAACCGTGTCGAGCTCGAACAGTTGGTGCGCCGCAAGCTGCCCGATACCGCCGCCGTGGTGCAGGCAGCGCAGCAGATGTGCGCCCGCGGGGTGCAGTGGGTTTGCGCTTCATTGGGAGGAGAAGGCGCGGTGCTGGTCAGCGCCACGCAGGTGCTCGTCGGCCGGGCACCGGCGGTGACTGTTGCCTCCACCGTCGGTGCCGGAGATTCGATGGTCGGCGCGCTGGTGCATGCCTTGTCGCGCGGCGATCCGCCGCGGCAGGCACTGCGTCTGGCGTTGGCCTGCGGCAGCGGCACCGCGGCGCAGCCCGGCACCGAGCTGTTCGACCCGCAGGCGCTGCCCGCACTGCTGGCGCTCACGCAGGTCAGCGCTTGACCGCCCGCCAGCCGATGTCGTGGCGGTACTGCATGCCGTCGAAATGGATCTGCGCCACCGCGTCGTAGGCGCGTTGCTGCGCATGCGCGGTGAATCGCCCAGCGCCGTCACCGCCAGCACGCGGCCGCCCGCGGTGCGCAACACACCCTGCGCGTCGAGCGCCGTGCCGGCGTGGAACACCATGCAGTCGTCGGTATTGGCCGGCAGGCCGGTGATGACGTCGCCTTTGCGCGGTTGCTCGGGATAGCCCTGCGAGGCCAGCACAACCGCCAGCGCGGTGCGTCGGTCCCATTGCAGTTCGACCTGATCGAGCTGACCGGCCAGGGCTTTTTCCAGCACCACCGACAGATCGCTTTTGAGCCGCGCCATGATGGGCTGGGTTTCCGGGTCGCCCATGCGGCAGTTGAACTCCAGGGTTTTGGCGCGGCCGGCAGCGTCGATCATCAACCCGGCGTAAAGGAATCCGGTGTAGGGATGACCGTCGGCGGCCATGCCCTTGACGGTGGGCAGGATGATTTCGCGCATCACCCGCGCATGGACTTCGGGCGTGACCACCGGCGCGGGCGAGTACGCCCCCATGCCGCCGGTGTTCGGCCCCTGGTCGCCGTCGCGCAGGCGTTTGTGATCCTGGCTGGAGGCCAGCGGCAGCACGTGCTGGCCGTCGACCATGACGATGAAGCTCGCNTCCTCGCCCTGCAGGAATTCCTCGATCACCACCCGCGCGCGGCCGGCGTTGTGCTGCACGCCGTAGCGGTTGGCCGCGAGCATGTCGTCGATCGCGGCGTGCGCTTCTTCCAGCGTNTGCGCCACCACCACGCCCTTGCCCGCGGCCAGNCCGTCNGCCTTGACGACGATGGGCGCGCCCATGCGGNNGACGTAGTCGTGCGCCGCGGCCGGGTCTTCGAAGGTTTCGTAGGCTGCGGTCGGAATGCCGTGGCGGCGCATGAAGTCNTTGGAAAACGCCTTGGAGCTTTCGAGCTGGGCGGCGGCGCGCGTCGGCCCGAAGATTTTCAGCCCGCGGGCACGAAANCCGTCGACGATGCCCGCGGCCAGCGGCGCCTCGGGGCCGACCACGGTGTAGGCGATTTTTTCGCGCAGGCAAAACGCCGCGAGTTCTTCGGCGTTGGCCACCTGCAGATTGCTCAGCCGCGGGTCACGCGCCGTGCCGCCGTTGCCGGGGGCGACGAACACCGTCTGCACCCGTGGCGACTGCGCCAGCCGCCAGGCCAAGGCGTGCTCGCGGCCGCCGGAGCCGATGACGAGAATTTTCATGGGGTGGCCCGCAGTCAGCCGAACACGGCGTTGTGGTAGACCTCCTGCACGTCGTCGAGGTCTTCCAGCGCGTCGATGAGTTTTTGCATTTTTTCCGCGTCCTCGCCGCCGAGTTCGACGCTGTTTTCCGGGCGCATGGTCACGTGCGCGACTTCGGGCGTCAGGCCGGCCTTGGCCAGCGCGTCGCGCACGGCCTCGAACTGCTGCGGCGCNGTCAGCACCTCGACGGCGCCGTCTTCGTCGCTGAGCACGTCGTCGGCGCCGGCTTCGAGCGCGACTTCCATCACCTTGTCTTCGGAGGTNCCGGGGGCGAACACCAGTTGTCCGACATGTTTGAACTGGAACGCCACCGAGCCTTCGGTGCCGAGGTTGCCGCCGTGCTTGGACAGCGCATGTCGNACTTCGGCGACGGTGCGCACGCGGTTGTCGGTCAGGCAGTCGATGATCAGCGCCGCCCCGCCGACGCCGTAACCCTCATAGCGGATTTCCTCGTAGTTCACGCCCTCGAGCGCGCCCGTGGCCTTGTCGATGTTTTTCTTGATGGTATCGGCGGGCATATTGGCCGCCTTGGCCTTGTCGATTGCCAGCCGCAGCCGCGGGTTGGCGCCGGGGTCGCCGCCACCCAAGCGGGCCGCGGCCGAAATTTCACGAATGATCTTGGTCCAGATCTTGCCGCGCTTTTCATCCTGGCGGCCTTTTCGATGCTGGATATTGGCCCATTTGGAATGTCCGGCCATGGTGGTGCGATGCTCCTGGAAACGGCCCGCCGCAGCAGGGGCGGAGCCGGAATTGGCGTTGATAGACTGCCGATTCTACGTTCGCCTCCCGCCGCCGATCTCCCGCATCTCGAGGTTTGCATCATGCCCGATCCCATCGTCATTGCCCGCCACGGCGACGTCACCTGCCAGCTGCTGCCGCGTCTGGCCAACCGCCACGGCCTGATCACCGGCGCCACCGGCACCGGCAAGACCGTCAGCCTGCAACTGCTGGCCGAAGGCTTTTCGCGCATCGGCACCCCGGTGTTCATGGCCGACGTCAAGGGCGACCTGACCGGCATCTCGCAGCCGGGCAGCCTCAGCCCCAAGCTGGCCGAGCGGCTCAAGACCCTGGGGCTGCCCGAGCCGCAGTTCGCCGCCTGCCCGGTGACGCTGTGGGACGTGTTCGGCGAGCAGGGCCATCCGGTGCGCGCGACCCTTTCCGACATGGGGCCGCTGCTGCTCGCGCGCCTGCTGCAGCTCAACGAAACCCAGACCGGGGTGCTCAACCTGGTGTTCAAGATCGCCGACGACTACGGCCTGCTGCTGCTCGACCTCAAAGACCTGCGCGCGATGCTGCAGGAAGTGGGCGACAACGCGGCGAGCTTCACCACCGAATACGGCAACATCAGCGCGGCCAGCGTCGGCGCCATCCAGCGCGGCCTGCTGGCGTTGGAGGCGCAGGGGGCCGACAAGTTTTTTGGCGAGCCGATGCTCGACATCGCCGACCTGATGCAGACGGTCGAGGGCCGCGGCGTGGTCAACATCCTCGCCGCCGACAAGCTCTACCAGTCGCCGCGGCTGTACGCGACCTTTTTGCTGTGGCTGCTGTCCGAGCTGTTCGACCGTCTGCCCGAAGTCGGCGACCCTGAGCAACCCAAGCTGGTGTTCTTTTTCGACGAAGCGCATCTGCTGTTCAACGACGCGCCCAAGCCGCTGCTGGAAAAGGTCGAGCAGGTGGTGCGGCTGATCCGCTCCAAGGGCGTGGGCGTGTACTTCATCACGCAGAACCCGCTGGACGTGCCCGACACCGTGCTCGGGCAGTTGGGCAACCGCATCCAGCACGCGCTGCGTGCCTACACCCCGCGCGACCAGAAAGCGGTGAAAACGGCGGCCGACACCATGCGGCCGAACCCGCCGCTGGACATCGCGCAAGCCATCACCGAGCTGGCCACCGGCGAGGCGCTGGTGTCGCTGTTGGATGAAAAGGGAAGGCCGCTGCCGACCGAGCGGGTGTGGATGCTCGCTCCTGGCGGGCGCATCGGCCCGATCAGCGCCGAAGAACGCCAGGCGCTGCTGGCGCAGTCGCTGGTCGCCGGGGTGTACGACACCGCGGTCGATCGCGAGTCGGCCTACGAGCGGCTCAAAGGCCGGGTCGAACCGGCGCAGGCGCCAGCCGGGTC
>JGI24721J44947_10011787_pt1 | contig 10872 bp, 9 predicted proteins | sample YelNatPaOPGAMG01_FD_44947 | JGI IMG/M metagenome (IMG submission 44947)
TGTCACCTTGCGCGGGGCGGGCAGCACCTTGTCGAGCACCCCTTTCCACCGCGCCGGGTTGCGGCTGCCGTCGGCTAGCCCGTGCACGGCGGCGTAATCGAGCACGGCTTCGATGCGCTGGCGCAGCCGGGTTGCGGTCTCCGTCTTCTCGGCCCACAGCGGCAGCAAAATCGCCTTCACATCGGCCAGCGTCACATCCGCCGGGGCTTTGTGCCCGATGGCCGGAAAGGCGTAATCGCGCAGGGTGTTAGCCCACTGCTGCGCATGCTTGGCATTGCGCCAGCCGGGGCGCTTGGCTTCGATCAGCTCGGCAGCGCACTCGGCAAAGGTTTTGCCCGCCGGGGCCTCGGACTGGCGCAGCACCGATGCCGGGTCGCCGCCGTCGGCAAGCACCTTGCGCAGGGCTTCGGCCAGAGTGCGCGCATCGGCCAGACTGCGGCTGTGCAGCGGCCCCAGCCCGATTTCGCGCACTTTCCCGGCGGTGGTGAACCGGAACACCCATGCCCGCGCGCCGGTGTCTTTGACGCGCAGATACAGGTTCCCGCCGTCGCTGTGAAACCCCGGCCCGGCGGTTTCCACCTTCCGGGCTGAGAGCAGGTGAATCTTTTTTGCCATGTGCGCCCCCACAGAAAAGCCGTCCAAAAGCCGAGTAAGAACTCCCGTAAGATCGGGCGAAAACAGCGGAAAAACAATGGTTTGGTGCCGTTTTCCGGTCTTACTGGCAGAGAAAATCGGCGCTGCTGGCCGGTGTTTGTCCGCCGATCTGCGCCGGTCTTACTTCCGATCTTACCGGAAAGCGCGGATTGGGGCGCACTTGTGCGAACTGTTGCGCACAAGAGACACGCTAACTACAGAGAGGAAAACGAGAAATTCACGCAGCAGTGAACGATGGCGAACTATGGTTCGGCGGGCGTCCACTCCGCCAACAAACACAGTAAAAAGACCCGCTTTTTAGCGGGTCTTTTATTTTGTATGCTGGAATCTCGCTTTTCACTCTTGGTTTTGTTGCTGACTCATTGCGCTTAATTTGCTGATGAGTTCTTGACGCGTTCGTTGATAAATTCTGCTGGACGTGCAAAGTAGGGCTAGAGCATGGTTTTTTCCCAGCAAATCTTGCAGTACCGGATCGGCTGGGCGTGTTGTTTCAATAAATCTCTGCACCATGCAAGGCGCTCCAACAAAATCTTCAATTAAACTGGGCCAGTGGTTTAAAGAGCTCAGTTGTCTATCCCAAAGCAGATAACCGGCTAGAGCCCCGAGCGGAGTTTTTGGTTGTGTTATATCAACGGCCAGATGAAATTTTTTTGTCCACTCGGGAATTGTATCTGCCGGCAGCGGACGTGCTATACCAAAGCCTTGTCCGTAATCTGCACCAAGAATTGTCGCTGCCTCGATCAACCCTGGATTCTCGAGGCCTTCGATGGTGACGGGAACCTTGAGCGCATGTGCCAAATGCGTCAGATAATAAATGAACTCTAATGCGCGCTGTGGCTCTTTCTGCGCCGCGCGCAACACCAACCCTTGGTCGATTTTGACGCCATCGAATGGCATGCTTTCCAAGCGTAATAGGGAGCTGTGCCCAGACCCGAGATCATCTTGAATGATGCGGATGCCGCAAAGCCGCAGATTCTGAAAAAATCGGTCGCGGATATTGGTATCCTGAATGTCATGCGACTCCAAAATCTCGATTTCAAAATGCGCAGGGTCTGCTCCGCATTGCTCGATGGTCGAAAACAATGCATCATGGTAACGGGCATCACCAACCCCTTGAGGCGGCAGATTCAATGAAACCGTGACGTTTAACCCTACAGATTGCCATGCCTGTTGTGCTGTGCAAACCTGTTTAACCCCAGTCTCGAACAGGCGATAAAGTTCGTCACTGCCAAAAGAAGGTAAAAACCGTCCTGGGGAAACGAGTGAACGACCCCGGTCGATCAAACGAGCCAAGGCCTCGACTTTGACGAGCCGACCAGCTTTGAGGTCGATGATCGGCTGATACAGCATCAGAACATGGCCTGCTTTGAGCAGATCGGTGAAGCGTTTCCGCTGATGATGATCGATGACACGACCCTGCGCTTGACGCTGCGCAGCGAGACTCAGGGGTTGCTGCAGACATTCAAGAAAGATGCGCCGCTCGGGGGCATTAAAAAAACCGGGCCATTTGGAATACACATTGACGGCTGCAAAGGTTTGACCGGCTTCATCAGTGAGGGGAATGACAGCAAGGGAGCGCAACCCCATCGCTGCCCCGGTGGCAGCCCATGCTGAAAGCGATTGATCGTGCGCATAACTGTCGACGACCTGGATTTGTCCGCTGTGCCAGGCTCGCCACGTCGGACCCCGCTCACCTTCAGCTGCAGATTCGTTTAGATTGAGGCGAGGAATAACACCATCGTGCATTGCATCGAGATAAGGTTGAGCGCGGTTTCCTTTAAAAATTTCAATTTCTAAATGATTTTGCTTGCCCTCCCGGCCGATGAAGGCAGCAACAACGCCGTCGACCTTGCATAGGCCATCGACCACGGCACGATATAAATCGATCGCGCTAATTGATGTGTGGATGGATTGCTGAATTTCTACCAGGATTTTCGCCAGTTCGTCAGCAAGAAGTCTGTAGCCTGTACCTTGCGATTCAAGATCGAGAAGCAGGCGTCGATCGAGAATGCGCTGTGTGACTCGTTGTTTGCCCGCGTCTGTAGAGGGGAAAAGGTGGTGAAGGGCTTGTTGATAGAGGTTATAGGCCTCGATGAGCCAAGGCAGTTCAACCCCCACCTGTGCATGGATCCGTCCAACCGCCAGAGCGCGCTCGCGATGCTTCGCCGCATTCAAATCCGGATCGAGCAGCATGAGCAAGTGCCCAGCTTGCTGCTGACGCAAATGGGTGAATTCCTCAGCAGTGAGACGGTTGAGGACTTGCGCGGTTTGCGCGGTCTGATGCAGAGATGCGTAAAAATCTGCAACGAACCGATGAATGACTGGTTCTGCTGCTTTGGCAAGCCCTCGTAGTGCCTGCGCAGCGGCTGGGCCATAGGCTTCTTCGGCAACCAAGGGCTTGAGTATCATCAGACGATCATGGGTCAAATTTATTCATTGTGCCGTCGCATATACAAAGTATGCAACCACATACAGAGGGGGATGGTTTCCTTCCTCGAATGTGTCATAGGATCGCCAAAGGATGACAGCCATTTTCAGTTTTCGCTATTCACAAAAACTCATCCCCCCTTCTCTGCTGCGGCAGCAATCGCCTTGCGCAGACTGTTGCCCAAATCTTCGGCGACGAATTTGGCAACATACCCTTCGGCACCGACATGTCGCGCGTGGTCTTCATTTGCCTGGCCGGTGAGTGAAGAATGAATCACTACGGGGATGGATTTGAACCGCTCATCTTCTTTGATTTTACGGGTGAGTGTAAAGCCATCCATTTCCGGCATTTCCAGATCGGTCAGCACCACGGCAACCTTGTCGTTGACCCGCTTGCCTTCGTTTTTGGCTTCTGCCGCGAATGACTGAAGTTTGTCCCACGCTTCTTTTCCAGTCCTGGTCATGACATAAGGGACATGCAAGGCCTGGAGCACCTTTTCGATCTGGCTGCGTGCCACGGAGGAGTCGTCGGCAGCAAGAACGATGCTCCCGGGAGGCAAATCGAGACGGCTACCGACCTGCGCAGCATGAACATCTGGGACCCGTGAGGGCAAAACATCGCGCAGGACTTTTTCGACGTCAAGAACCAGAGCCAGCCGTGTTTTGTCACCATCTGCATCGAGTCGGGCGATACTCGTGACCATGCCACCGACGGCATTCGCCTCGGCTGACAAGACCCGGCTCCACTCCAACCGGACGATTTCCTCGACTTCCTCGACGGCAAAACCCTGTACCGAGCGTTCATACTCGGTGACGATCAGAATATTTAAACCTTTGGGCTTGCATCCCACGGCGGCGGGCAAATCGATGACAGGAACGATCTGTCCGCGGATATTGGCCACCCCCATGACGTGAGCAGGCGCTCCTGGCATGCTGGTTACCGGGGGCAGGACCAGTGCCTCGCGGACTTTGAATACGTTGATCCCGAAAATTTCACTACGCCCNCCGGGACATTCTCCCAGCCGGAAAAGGAGTAACTCGAATTTGTTCGTGCCCGCCAGACGCGAGCGTTCATCGACTTCCTGGAGGATTTCTGACATGGTTCAAACTCCTGCATGGGCTTGATCGTTCAGCGCTTGTGCCGAGCTGCCGATATTCTGGAACAAGGTCGTGACTTCAGAGGATTGCTGCAAGCCATGGTCCATACTCGTCTGCGTGCTGCTGGCTTGGGTGTTCAGCGCGTCGAGTTTGGAAGCCATTTCGGCAATCTGGGTTTGGATTTCGAGGGTGGCGGATTGCACATTGAGCGATAAATTGCGCACTTCGTCAGCGACCACGGCAAAACCTCGACCGGCTTCACCAGCCCGTGCGGCCTCGATGGCCGCGTTGAGGGCGAGCAAATTGGTTTGGAATGACACGTCTCGGATGCGCTGGACCGCCATGGTCATTTCTTTGGTTTGCGCGTTCATGCGCTGGATTTGCTCGTGCTCGGCATTCGCGGCGTCGGCAGTTTTGCGCAGAATATCGATTAGGCTGTCGAGCTTGACTTTGCCTTGTTCGACATGGGCGAGGAGCTGCGCTGCAGCGTCACGCAATGCGCCACGGGCCGCTTGTTCGCGGGCATCGATATCCGCCGCAACTTTGACCACACCGATGACCGTGCCCGAGGCGTCTTTGACCGGTGCGTATGTCGCTTCCAGCCAAATGGTTTTGCCGTCGCGGCGTACTCGCTGAATTCGATCGCTGAACGCCCGCCCTGCGCGCAGATCGTCCCAAAAGGTGCGATACGCCGGTGAGTTGGCATACTCCGGGGTGCAAAACTTGCGGTGATGTTCACCGATGAGTTCCTCCGGGCTGTAGCCGAGCGCCTTGGCAAAGTTTTCGTTGACCCAGATGACCCGGCCGTTTGGATCAAACTCGATTTTCGCCAGGACGTTCGACAGCGCCTGGAAGGTTTCTGCCAGTGGCAATTCACCGGTGGGGGACAAAGGCATGATGTTCTCTCCTGTGGGTTGAAGACGCCAAGATGCCCCAGAGGCTATCAGGACGCGTTGACAGAAATCCGTTTGCTCAATCTCATTCCTGTATGGCTTTGGCCAAATCATCCAGGCCACGCAAGACTTTTTCCTCCTGCTCGACGAGTTCACTGCTCAGTCGGGTCGCATCGTCGTGGCGGTCGGCGTGCGCTGCCTGCAACACCTCCCGTGCCAGGGCGTGGATTTGGGCGTGGAGTGGCTCCAGCGCACGGAATGCCGCCAGGCCACCAAAAGTCTGTCTGCCTGTCGAGTCATACCATTGACCCAGACGGCACTGATGGTGATCCGGCACTTGTCCCGGGGGCATGCCGCTGGGGCCTTTGCCCGATTCTTCCAGAATCTTGGCGACGAACAGACGGTGATCGTCCTGGGCGCCTTCGAGCAAAACCCGGGTCGAGGTTTTTTGCATCGCGTGGATTTGTTCCTGCAGGGTTTGTGTCTGTGTTTTGACCAGATCCACCTCTTTGGCCGCGTTTTCGCTGGTTTTGGCAATGGTCGAGGCCTGATTGCTGATGGACTGCGTATTCGATTCGACATCGCTGGTGGCGGTCTGCACGCGCCGTGCCAGGTTGCGCACTTCATCGGCGACGACGGCAAAACCACGCCCGGCCTCGCCGGCGCGCGCCGCCTCGATGGCGGCATTCAGCGCCAGCAAATTGGTCTGGTACGAGATTTCCCGGATCGTGGCAACCAGGCTGTTGATCGCTTTGACCTGGCCTTGTAGATCGACCACGGCCAGGGCGTTGCCCTGAACAGCTTGGCCGACATGCGTAACGGCTTCCTGTGCAGCACGCATCGACTGCTCGATGGTCATTGCCGCTTCTTCGATTTCGGCCACGGCGCTGCGTGTGCGGATCGAAATTTGTTCGGCTTCGTGCATGGCCGTTACATCCCGCCACGATGCGTGGAACGCCAGAACCTTGCCGGTTTCATCTTTCAATGGCATGAAACGCAGCGAGAACGTGACGGTTCCCACCGTCATGACCACGGCGTGCAGTTTGGTTTTGCCAGCGAGCATGTCGCGAAAGATCGCTTTCACCCGTTCAGGGTCTTTGTGAAACTGGTGGATCGATTTGCCAAATGCCGAGCGCACGTCCGCTCCGTGCAGGGCGGAGTTCAAACCACGGTGAAAGCGGGCCATGGTGTCTCGCGCCGTGGTGTTCATGTAGAGAATTTTGTTGTCGAATGCATCGTCGGCTTCCGCCAGCATTTCCAGGGTGTCGAGCGAGCCGAGAAATTGGTCGGCCCAAAAAAGAAGCTGTTCGGTGGTCATGGTCTATGCCCTGTCAGAATCGTGGTTGCCAAAAGATTGCAGAATTGGAAAAGTCAGGCCGCAGCGCTGCCGACTTCCAGCCGGTCGAACCAGTCGATGAAGCGTTTGACGTTTTCGCCGGTGTAAATCGCCCCGTGCTGCGGGCAGAGAAAATCGATATCGAGCGCAGATACCCGCTCACACCATTTGCGTTTTGCCACAGGACTGGGCATCCAACGGCGGTGAAAATACTCCGCGTGTTTGATGTGGGCGTCGAATGCCGCGGCTGTATCGACGGTGCCACCGCCGACATAGGCACCATGACCCGGAGGCAGCAGGGCGGCGCCCACGTCGCCGGAAAACAGCACCTTGGCCTTTGGGTCGTAAAGGTGGAAGTTGGCCGAGGCGTGCAGATAATGCGCCGGAATGATTTGCAGCCGTGCCGAGCCCAGAGTGAGTTCTCCGCCTTCATCGGCAATGCCGTTCAGATTGGCGTCAAGCGCACCGTAGTGTCGGATGAATCCAACCCAGAGCTGCGACACATGCCAGGTGATGTTCGGGTTGCAGGCATTCCACAAAGGCAGGCTCGAAGCGATGTCCGGATCCTGATGGCTGACGAAGGCATGGCGGATGGTGGCTGGCGATAATTCGCCGACCAGTGCAGAAAAAACCTGCGGAAAAATCTCGAATCCGCCAGGGTCGCACAACAGCGTTTGCCCATCGACCTGCAGCGCGAAGACGTTGGAATCAATGACCCGTCGTTCTTCCTGGTCGTAAATCGACCACCATTGGTGTGCCCCATCGGAAAAAAATTTTTCTGCTTTCATCTTCCATCCTCACTGAGAGTGGTAAAGCCTGCTGGTCGTGCACCCGATTCAGAACATGCGATCGACGTGTTCGCGGTAAGCGCGCAGCAAATCACGCACCTGCACCACGGCTTTGTCCATTTCGGCTGACACCTGCGCGAGCATGGCCTGGGCGCTGCCCTTGAGCGCGGCTTCGATGCGGCCATTGACCACGACATATTCGATTTCGGCCACGATGGATTCGAAGCGCAGCAGGGCCTGCTGCAGCTGCCGAATGTCGCGTTGGGTTTGCACCGCACCTTCTTCAAGCGCGCGCTGGTGTTTCTGCAGCGCTTCGCACAGCCGCGGGGCGAGTTTTCTCACGGCGGGGGGCAAACCTTCAAGTTTGTCGACCTGCTGGGTATCGCGCAGCGTGCGCATGAATCCCATCATCAGCGGTTCGATGGCTTGTTGCACCAGGGCGCTGGCCGCCTGCAGTTGCTGCGCACCTTCGCGGAACGACTGCGCCACCACCCCGTAACCCATGAGTTCTTTGCCACGGCGTTTGACCAGCACCTGGGCATTGAGCGCTTTGCGGTCGATTTCGCGCAGCCGCCGGTGCAAGTCGGCACGGAAGGTAAAGGTGGCGTCGGCGATGCCGAGGAACTGTTGCCGAAAATGATCGAAGCCGTTGGGCGTGGTCATGGCATTGCTCCGGGGGAATTCTTTCAGTCGGGCAGGGTGAATCCGCCAGTCGCCACGGCGGGCAGGGCGGTATCCGTCTGCCGTCGCAGCGCGCGGGTAAAGGACTGCGTGTCGAGAATGAGTACTACGGCTCCATTTCCGGAAATCGTCGCCCCCTGGTACCAGCTTGCCTGCGCGGAGATGTCCAGCGGTTTGACCACCGAATCTTCGGTGCCGATTGCTTCGGAAACGATGAGCAGCCCCTGTTCGGTCAGGATGCCTTCGATGCTTTCCTTGCCGAACTGCATCGGCTGCCCCTGCAGGTGCAGGCCCAGGTCGACATACGGCACGATGCGGTCGGGGGCGACGTGGGCCATCAGACGGCCGGAAATGTTGTGGATCTGCGCCGGATCGATTTCCATCAGGCTGTCGACGACCGTCACCGGCAGGGCGTACACGTCGCGCCGCAGGCGGAAATACAGCACGGGAAGCACGGCCAGGGTCAGCGGCAACTCCAGGGTGAGTGTGGTGCCCTGGTTGGGACGGGTGACGATATCCACCCTGCCGCGCAGTGACTGCACCGCCGAGCGCACCACATCCATGCCCACGCCGCGGCCGGAGAGTTCGCTGACCTGGTCTTTGGTCGAAAAGCCCGGAACGAAAATCAGATCGAGCATTTCCCGCTCGGAGAGCCGGGCGGCATCCGCTTCGCTGATCACCCCTTTGGCCAGCGCGGTCTGCAGAATCTTTTGCGGATTCATGCCGCGTCCGTCATCCCGGACGCGGATTTGCACCTTGTCGCCCAGATGGATGGCAGCGACCTCCAGCAAACCTTCCGGCGGCTTGGCCGTGCTCTGCCGTTCCTGCGGTGTTTCCAGCCCGTGATCGAGGGCATTGCGGACGAGGTGAATCAGCGGTGCGGACAAGGCATCGATCACCGTTTTGTCGATTTCCACGTCTTCCCCACTGAGTTCCAGACGAACCTGCTTGCCCAGGCTGCGGCTGGCGTCACGGACGACCCGCGGCAGGCTTTGGAACAGCCGCTTGCACGGCTGCATGCGCAGGCGCATCACAGTGTTCTGCAGGTCGTTGACCGCCAGATCGGTTTCGCGCACCAGCCGGGACAGCGCGTCGTCCTGCGGGCTGAGCCGGCCGACTGCAGCGGCAAGACGGTTGCGCAGCAGGACGAGTTCACCGACCTGATTCATCGTTTGATCCAGTCGCCCGGAGTCGACGCGGATGGTGGTTTCCGCCACAGGTTCTGCAGGCGGCGAGACGGCGTTGCCCACTGAATTGTTTCCCGCCAGCGCAGCAGGCGCAGGGGGGGAGGTGGGCGGCCGTCCGGGGCTGGTTCCCGGGGCCTTGCCGCGGCCGAAAGTGGCATCCAGGGTTTGGTCGAACAGCGCTTGCAACGCCGGATCGTCCCCACTGGGCGCGCTCTGGGCGGCGCGTTCCTGCGGCCTGGCAGCAGCGGCTTCTCGCTGCTGGCCGGATGTTGTGACTGCAATCCCGGCAGGCGCGGCGGGGGTAGGGGGATCGACCGTCACACTGGACGGTGTGGCGGTTTGTGCAGCCCCCGCCAACGGTGCCGATGGCGCTTCACCGCGGGCGTAGGCCTGAATCCGCGCTCCCAGTTCCTGCGGCCCCGCTGCGGGGTTTTCGCCCTTGGCCATGTCGTCGAGCATCGCGGAAATCACGTCGGTGCCTTGCAGGATGGCGTCGATCATTCCGGGATCGGCGCGCAGGCGACCGCTGCGCAGTTTGTCGAGCAAATCTTCCAGGTGATGGCACCAGTCGACCATGTTCTGCGCTTCGAGAAACCCGGCGCCGCCCTTGAGGGTGTGAAACGCACGGAAGATGGCGCCGAGGGTGTTCGCGTCGGTCGGTGCAGCTTCGAGTTTGAGCAGCTGTTCCTGCGCGCTGCTCAACAGCTCGCGGGATTCAGCGAGAAATTCCTGCAGAATGTCGTTGTCCATGACATGCCTGTAACAGAGGTCGGTTGGCCTGCGCTCAGATGCCGAGCTCGGCCAGCAGATCGTCTACGCTGCCCTGGTCCAGTCGCTGGCCGGAAAAGGTGTCTTGCACTTCGCCGTCTTGCGTGCAGGCTAGTGCCCCGAACTGGGATAAAGCCTCCTGCACGCGCGTTTCCACGGCGTGCAGCAGCGTGATGGTTTTTTTCAACCGCTGCCCGGCCAGATCCTGGCCTTGCTGGCTGGTGAGAATGGTTTGCAGGCTGTTTCTGATTGCCTCAAGCGGCGCGTCGATGAAGCCGCCGGCGATGGCGGTTTGCTCGATCAGCAGCAGTTGTTTTTGCGCCGATTCGGCAGCATCCATGGTGGCCATGGCCTGCTCCTCGCTGAGCCGCAGGGCTTCTTCCAGGGGGTGGCTGGCCCCGGGCAGGTCCGTGGCCACACCCATGATGCGTTGCACGCCTTCGGCCAGCAGGGCGTCGGCCTCGCGCAGCTTGCGCAGCGCATCGGCAGGCGGCTCGGGCAGCGGGGCTACGGGGACTGGTGTGTCGTTCATCATGCGGGTTTTTTGCCTAAACGATCCAGGATCGCGTCGATCTTGGTTTTGAGAGTGTCTGCAGTGAAGGGCTTGACGATGTAGCCGTTGACCCCTGCCTGCGCGGCTTCGATGATGTTTTCCTTTTTTGCCTCGGCCGTCACCATGAGCACCGGCAGGGCCCTGATTGCCGGGTCGCTGCTGGCACGAATGGCGCGCAGCAGATCGATACCCTGCATATTCGGCATGTTCCAGTCGGTGACGACGAAGTCGATTCCTCCTGCTTCCAGACGCTTGAGTGCGTGCACGCCGTCTTCGGCTTCGTCGATCGTGCCGGTCACGTAACCGGTTTGCTGCAGAAGGCCACGGACGATGCGGCGCATGGTGGGAAAGTCATCGACGACGAGAAACTTCATGATGTGAATAGATAGTCCGTCCTGAACAATGACCTTGTCAGGCGGCCAGCGGCATTTTGTTGACCGACGCGTGGGCGAACGCCGCCAGCCCGTCCAGCAGCGCAGCCACGATT
>JGI24721J44947_10011788_pt1 | contig 10871 bp, 10 predicted proteins | sample YelNatPaOPGAMG01_FD_44947 | JGI IMG/M metagenome (IMG submission 44947)
CCGCGCAACACGCCACGTGCATGCAGAGACGTAAACAGGCCTGTTAACGTGCCGAACTCTCGGCGTCCGTACCATGTTGCTGTACCGGTCAGGTACGGCTGTCATGTACCGCTTGGTGAAGGGATCGCGATGAGCATCAGCGCAAGCGACGCCAGGCGGCGCCTGTTCCCCCTGCTCGAGCAAGTCAACACCGATCACGAGCCGGTACGCATCACCTCCAAGAGCGGAGATGCGGTGCTCATGTCCGCCGACGACTACGACTCGTGGCAGGAAACCGTCTACCTGCTGCGTTCGCCGGAAAACGCCAGGCGGCTGATGGAAGCCGTCGCCCGCGACAAGGCCGGGCAGTCCGCCGTCGCCAAATCCGTCGACGAGCTGCGGGAGATGGCCGGCGGCCAGGGGTGAGAAGCATCCGCTTCGACCCCGATGCCTGGCAGGACTTTCTCTTCTGGCTGGCATCGGACCGCAAGACCGCCCGGCGGATCACCCGCCTGATCGCAGAGATCCAACGCGATCCATTCAACGGGATCGGCAAGCCCGAGCCCCTAAAAGGCGAGCTGTCAGGCTACTGGTCCCGCCGCATCGACGACGAGCATCGGCTGGTCTATCGAGCCGACGACGACGAAGTCAGGATCCTGAAGGCCCGATACCACTACTGACCTCGTATGACTGCAAGCCCGTCCGCAGCCGGTTGTGCACCAGAGCGACCACGATCTCGCTCGAGAACTACACCACGCACACCGTGCCAACGCTGGATATCGACGCCTACGCGCAGACGGTTTATCAGGCGAACCGGGCCACCGGCCTGTGATCACCCCCGGCGACATCACGCCACGCCGCGACACCGACCGCGAACTCTACGTAGTCGTGCTGTCCAACGCGATTCACCTCGCAGCCGCCACCGGCCGGATCATCACCTGCCCCTTCATTCCCGGTGAAATCCCCAGTGGCACAATGGCTATGATCGTCACGGTGCAGCAACCCAAGGGAGTTGTCCTGCCGGAGCTCGTTCAGTGGCTTCCGCGTGCGGCCCTCGACGAACCCGTCGGCAACGTCGGCGGCGCAGCACTTGCCGACACGACCGCAACCCTCACCGCACTCGTTTCCTGACAACTCGATTCACGCGACGGCCGCTGCAGGCGGGTGCTCGTCGATCAGCCGACGGCGAATCCCGGCTGCGCGCAGGGCGCGCCGAAATCGCTCACCGTCCGGAAACCGTGCTTGCGGGCCCTGGCGGCGGCCTGGCGCATCAGCGCGTAGATCCCGACGAACGCGGCGTGATCGGTCATCACCAACGGCGTCAGCAGCCGGTTGTGCACCAGAGCGAACGCGATCCCGTCGGCGGGGTTGGCCCAGCCGACCGAACCGCCCAGCCCGACGTGGCCGAAGCCAGGCATGATGTTGCCGATGGGCAGGCTGTGGTAGCCGAGGTGGAAAGCCAACGGCACGAACAGGTTTCGGTCCGGCCACAGGCTCTTCCGCCCGGTCAGGCCCGCGACGAGNTCATGCGAGAGGAACCGGGTGCCGTCGATCTCGCCGCCGTTGGCGATCGCGCCGTACATGCGCGCCAGGCCGCGGGCGGTCGCCACGCCGTTGGCCGCGGGCATCTCGGCGTCCAGCATCGCGTTCTCCCCCTTGACCGCATCCATGACGCCCGGGAAGTACATCGAGCGGTAGGCGCCGGACATCTCGTTGGCGACCTTGCGCAGCACGAAATTCGCCACCGGATTGCCGACCATGTTCTGCGGCATGACGATCTCGGCCACCCGCGTCGGCGCTCCNGCCGGCGGCCGGCCCAGGTGCAGCCCGTCGGTGCCCAGCGGCGCGGCGAGCTCCTCGCGGATCAGCGCACGCATGCCCTTCCCGGTCACCGCCCGGCCCAGCCCCGACATCAGCCAGCCGAANGTCAGCGCGTGATACGCCGGCTTGCCCAGCAGGCGCCCCGGCGGCGCCGCGGCCAGCCGCTCCTCCATCGCGATGTGGTCGAACAGGTCTTCCCGCGTGGCNCCGCGCAGACCCGACAGGCCGGCGGCGTGCCTCATCATGTCGCGCACCGTCAGGTACGCCTTGCCGTTGGCCCCGAACGCCGGCCAGTACTCGGCCACCGGCGCCTCGTAGTCGATCAGCCCCCGGTCGGCGAGCCGGTGGATGACCGTGGCGGCCATCCCCTTGGTCGCCGAGAACACCATCGGGGCGGTGTCCGCCGACCACGGCGAGTGCCCGCCCCGGTCGGACCAGCCCGTCCATACGTCCACCACCGGNTGACCGTCGAGGTACACCGCCAGGGCACCGCCGCCGAACCGGCGCGCCGGGAACATGCTGGCGAAACTGCGAACGACGCAATTGAAATGTGAGTCCGCCGCGCCGGACACCCGATGACCTGCGTCAGGGTCATCGAGGTGGGAGACCTCGTGGCGATCGACTCGTGTTTCCACCGTCACAGTGTGAAATTTACTTAAATTTCACACCGGCGCGGAGCGAAATATAGATTATTTACCTATCCGTTAGCCACGCCGCCCGAGATGGTTTGCCGGCCGGCGAGCGCGCGGCAGGGGCGCGGGCGCCGGAGTTGACCTGGCGGGTTCCGTCGCGTCGTTCACTCGCGCGGCGACGTGTCGGGCCACCGGAACCGATCGCGGTATGCCGACCAATCCCACGTGGACAGGAACGCCTGCGCTGCCTCGTAGCCCCGGTCGAAAAGCTGTTCGAGACGGTGCCGGGATGCACTGAAGTCGAGCACGCCGACGTCGGTCGATTCGACCAGGATGGCGCGGGAACGGACCCACGGCTGGTTCAGCTGCGTCTGGTCATGACCGACCAGCATGGTGGTGAGCAGGCTCTCCAACAGCGACGTCTGTTCGAAAAACCGGAGTGGCCTCAGGGAGGGCATCACCTCGCCGATACCCTCGGCGATCCTGGGTACCACCGTGATCCCGAACGTGGGCCGGCGGGGCGCCTTGCCATCCCAACGGTCAAAGGTGTCGATCGGAAAGTTCGACAGCACGCCGCCGTCGACCAGGGTGGATGGCCGCCCGGTGGCGCTGACCAAGGTGACCGGGCGGTAGAAGAAGGGAATCGCCATCGAAGCGCGCACCGCGTCCGCAACGGATTGTTCCGCGGCGTCCAGCCCATAGAGCCGCCGGTAGTCCCACGGCAATCGCACCAGCTGCGCCGCCGTCACGTCCGCGACGGTGACCACCAGCCTGCTGCGCCGCCCCTCGGGCAGGTGGTCTTCATCGAATTTCAGATCACCGAACGTCTCGACGCCCAGGTTCTTCAGCTCACTGCGAACCCACTCGTGGGCGAAGTCGCCGCGGTACATGCTCGTTTCCCGAAGCAGCCCCCACGCCGCACCGATGAGAGGAACGGGCGGCGGGTCACGCCATTTGCTCAGCGGCACCGACAGCGCCAGCTCCTTGATCTCCTGGCTCGTCAGTTGGTTGTCCTTGGAGGCGGCCGCCAGGACCGCCGCGACAACCGAGCCACCCGAGACGCCTGACACCCTCGTGAACGAATATCCGGCATCCATCAGCGCGACGACGGCACCCACCAGACCGATGAACTTGACACCCCCGCCGGAGAGAACGACGTCCGCATATTTCGGCTCGTTCATCTCGTTGTCGTCTGCCATAGCCGCCTTTCTATCGTGATGCGCGAGCCTGGTCCGAGTTACCGCGCCGCGGCTGCCAGGATCTGCTGGGCCGCCAGCGCCGGAGTCAGCTCCCCCGCCTTGACCCGGCGCTCGACGTCGGCCCGGATCTTGCGCACCGCCGGGTTGGACAGCACCCGGTCCAGCACCGTGTCGCGCACCATCTGCCAGGTCCAGTCGACCTGTTGAGCGCGCCGGCGCGCGTCGAACTCGCCGGCCTCGACAAGCACGCGGCGGTGCCGCTCGACGGTGTCCCACAGCTCGGCCAGGCCGGTGCCCTCGATGGCGCTCGTCGTGAGAACCGGTGGCCGCCAAAGCGTTTCGTGCGGATGGATCAACCGGATCGCCGCGGAGAGTTCCCGGGCGGCCGACCGCGCCTCGGCCAGGTGCTCCCCGTCGGCCTTGTTGACGACCACGATGTCGGCCAGTTCCAGGGCGCCCTTCTTGATGCCCTGCAGCGAGTCGCCGCTGCGGGCCAGGGTCAGCAGCACGAAGGTGTCCACCATGTTGGCGACGGCCACCTCCGACTGGCCGACACCGACCGTCTCGATCAGGATCACGTCGAACCCGGCCGCCTCCAGCAGCACGATGGTTTCCCGCGTCGCCTTTGCCACACCCCCCAACGTGCCCGACGTCGGGGACGGCCGGACGTAGGCCTCCTCGTGCACCGCCAGCCGCGCCATCCGGGTCTTGTCGCCCAGGATCGAGCCGCCGGTGCGCGTCGACGACGGGTCGACGGCCAGCACCCCCACCCGGTGGCCCCGCNCGATCAGGTGCATGCCCAGCGCCTCGATGGTGGTGGACTTGCCCGCCCCCGGCACGCCGGTGATGCCCACCCGGTGGGCGCCGCCGGAGTCCGGCATCAGCTCCAGCAGCAGCTGCTGGGCCCGCTCGTGATGGTCGGGGCGGGTGGACTCCAGCAGCGTGATGGCCCGCGCCAGCGCCGCGCGGTCGCCGTCGCGGATGGCGGCGGCCAGTTCCTCGACCGTCATCGTCCCGGCCTCGCGAAAGTGCACGTGCCGACCCATTTCCCGAGTAGCGGCGTCGGTAGGTGCACTCTGGCGCCCAGACTCATGAGTCCAGGTCATATCCCAGCCGCTCGGCCAGCTTGTGCAGCAGGCCGATGGCGGCGTCGGCGATCACGGTGCCGGGCGGGAAGATGGCGGCGGCGCCGGCGGCATACAGCTCGTCGAAGTCGCCCGGCGGGATGACCCCGCCGACCACGATCATGATGTCGGGCCGGCCCACCGCCACCAGCGCGTCGCGCAGCGCCGGCACCAGCGTCAGGTGGCCCGCGGCCAGCGAGGACACCCCGATGACGTGCACGTCGTTGTCGGCGCCCTGGCGGGCCACCTCCTCGGGCGTGGAGAACAGCGAGCCGACGTCGACGTCGAACCCGATGTCGGCGAACGCCGTTGCGATCACCTTCTGGCCGCGGTCGTGGCCGTCCTGGCCCATCTTGGCCACCAGGATCCGGGGCCGGCGGCCGTCGGCCTCGGCGAACTTCTCGACCAATTCGGTGGCGGTGGCGATGTTGGTGGCCTTTCCGGCTTCGTCACGGTAGACCCCGGCGATGGTACGGATCTCCGCCTGGTGCCGGCCGTAGACCTTCTCCAGCGCGTCGGAGATCTCCCCGACGGTGGCCTTGGCCCGGGCCGCGTTGATGGACAGCGCCAGCAGGTTGTTGCCCAGCCCGTCAGGACCGGCCCGACCGGTGGCCGCCGCGGCGCGCGTCAGCTCGGCCAGGGCGGCGTCGACCGCCGACTGGTCCCGGGTGGCCCGCAGCTCGCGAAGTTTGGCCAGCTGCTCGGCGCGCACCCGGCTGTTCTCGACCTTGAGGACCTCGATCTCGGTGTCCTCGTCGACCTGGTACTTGTTGACCCCGATCACCGGCTGCTGGCCGGAGTCGATGCGGGCCTGGGTGCGCGCGGCGGCCTCCTCGATGCGCATCTTGGGGATGCCCTCGCCGATGGCCTGGGCCATACCGCCGTACCCGGCGATCTCGGTCAGGTGCGCGCGGGCCCGCTGCGCGAGCCGGTGGGTCAGCCACTCCACGTAATACGAGCCGCCCCACGGGTCGATCGGGCGGGTGGTGCCCGATTCCTGCTGCAACACCAGCTGGGTGTTGCGCGCGATCCGCGCCGAGAAGTCCGTCGGCAGGGCCAGCGCCTCGTCCAGGGCATTGGTGTGCAACGACTGGGTGTGGCCCTGCGTGGCGGCCATCGCCTCGATGCAGGTGCGCGCGACGTTGTTGAAGGCGTCCTGGGCGGTCAGCGACCAGCCCGAGGTCTGCGAATGGGTGCGCAGCGACAGCGATTTCGGGTTCTTGGCGCCGAACCCGGCGACCANCTCGCTCCACAGCAGCCGACCCGCCCGCAGCTTGGCGACCTCCATGAAGAAGTTCATCCCGATGCCCCAGAAGAAGGACAGCCGCGGCGCGAACTTGTCGATGTCCAGCTCGGCGTCCAGGCCGGCCCTGAGGTAGTCGACGCCGTCGGCCAGCGTGTAGGCCAGCTCCAGATCGGCTGTGGCCCCGGCTTCTTGGATGTGGTAGCCGGAGATCGAGATGGAGTTGAACTTCGGCATCTTGGCGCTGGTGTAGGCGAAGATGTCGGAGATGATGCGCATCGACGGCTTGGGCGGGTAGATGTAGGTGTTGCGCACCATGAACTCTTTGAGGATGTCGTTCTGGATGGTGCCGGCCAGCTTCTCCGGCGGCACCCCCTGCTCCTCGGCGGCCACCACGTACAGCGCCAGGATCGGCAGCACGGCGCCGTTCATCGTCATCGACACCGATACCGCCGACAGGTCGATGCCGTCGAACAGCTGCCGCATGTCCAGGATGGAATCGATTGCCACCCCGGCCATTCCGACGTCGCCCTGCACGCGCGGATGGTCGGAGTCATAGCCGCGGTGGGTGGCCAGGTCGAAGGCCACCGACAGGCCCTTCTGGCCGGCGGCCAGGTTGCGCCGGTAGAACGCGTTGGAGTCCGCGGCGGTGGAGAACCCGGCGTACTGGCGAATCGTCCACGGCTGGTTGACATACATCGTCGGGTAGGGCCCGCGGATGAAGGGCGGCTCGCCGGGGAAGCTGTGCAGCGGATACCCGTCGGCCGCCGCGGCGGCCCGGTCGGCGGCGACGTACACCGGCTTGACGTCGATGCCCTCCGGCGTCTGCCAAATCAGCTGCTCGGGGGTGTACCCGTGCGCGGCCGCGGCCGCGGCCACCCGTTGCGCCACGACCGCCTCGGTGGGCGGCGGCGCGGCGCGGTCGCCGTGCAGCGGGACGTCGGCNAAACTGCCGATCACCGAGGTGCTTGCGGTCATCGCGGCTACGCCCCCAATCGGGTGAGCAGATTCGACAGGGCTTGCACCGCATCGATTTTCGCGGTCAGGTATTCGTCGGGCCGGTGCCCGGCATCGCCGATCGCCTGCTCGGGACCGGCCAGGTACACCCGCGACACGCCGGCGTCGCGGGCCGCCTCCACGATCCCCGCGGCCTCGTCCCCGTAGCGCTTGTCGCTGCCGCAGANGACCACCGCCGCCGGGGAGCCCGCACCCGACACGGCCGCGGCGACACCGGCGGCGTCGACGGTTCCCGGGTTGACCGCCTCGATGCCGCCCGAGGCCAGCAGGTTGGTGGCGAACGTCGCGCGGATGTTGTGCTCGGCCAGCGGGCCCAGCGGCAGCAGCAGCGCCTGCGGCCGGGCGCCGGTGCGGGCCAGGAAGGCATCCGAGCGGTCCCGCAGCGCTTCGAACGCGGCGGCGTAGCGCGCCACCGTCGGAACTGAATCCTGTTGCGGCAGAGCTGGTTCGGCCAGGTTTGGGAACTCGTTGACGCCGGTGATCGCGGTGCGGCGGTGCGCGATGTCGTCGGCGCGGCGCGCGGCCACGCCCGCGATCTGCCCGGCGAGGTGCTCGCGGGCGTCTTCGAACCCGCCGCGGGACTCGATCACCTGGAAATGCTGCCAGGCGTACCGGGCCAGCTCGTCGGTGAGTTCCTCGACGAACCACGAGCCGCCGGCCGGATCCAGCACGCGGCCGACGTGGGACTCCTCCAGCAGCAGCAGCTGGGTGTTGCGCGCGATGCGCCGCGCGAACCCGGCCGACACACCCGGTAAGCCACCCGGGATCGCCACGTCGAACGGGTGCACCAGCACCGTGTCGGCGCCGCCGACGCCCGCGGCGAACGCGGCCACCGTGGCGCGCAGCATGTTCACCCACGGGTCGCGCTGGGTCATCATGGGCAGCGAGGTCTCGGCGTGCAGCACCGCCGCGCCGCCGTCGGCGTCACCGGCGACCTCGGCGACCCGCGCCCAGAGCCGGCGGGCGGCCCGCAGCTTGGCGATCGTCATGAACTGGTCGTCGTCGGCAGCCAGGCGAAAACTGATCTGGCGCAGCGCGTCCCCGACGGAGATTCCCGAGGCGACGAGGATCCGCAGGTAGGCCACCGCGGCGGCCAGCGGCGCCGGCCAGCTCCCACGCCGCGCTGGCGCCCAGATTGTGGAAGGCCGGCCCGTCGACGGTGATCGCCCGCACGCCGCGGCGCCCGGCGACCCGGGCCGCGACCGCGACCACCTGCTCGACCGTGCAGGAGGCGCGGCCGCCCAGCGACGCGCCCAGCGGGTCGGCACCCAGGTCCACCGACGGCGTCGCACCGGGTTCCAGCCGGTCCACCAGCGCCAGCACCGCGTCGCAGGCGCCCGGGTANTCGGCGCCGGCATCGAGGATCACCGGCGCCAGGTCCAGGTGCACGCCGGCGAGCAACCCGCCCAGCTGCGCGGGAGCCACACCGGACTCCCCCACCCGGATCAGCAGCGCGCTGACCCCGTCGGTCAGCGCGGCCAGCACCGCCGCGTTGCCGCCGTCGGCGCCTGCGCCCGGTCCGGGGAACGCCTCGGCGACCTTCCAGCCGGCGTTGACGTCGCGCGTCGCGTCGCCGCCGCGCACGTAGGGCCACTCGCCCGGCAACGGCGGCTCGCCCAGCTCGTCGAGGGCCGTGTAGAGCGCCCGGACGGCAAACCCGTCGTAGGTGGGGGTGTCCAGGGAGCGCTCGGGCTCCGCNCCCAGCTCCCCGGGGTCACGGTGGGCGCTTTTGGCCAGCACGCCCGCGACCGCGGTGCGCCAGCGGGCCAGCGCGTCCGGACCGGCTGCTGGATCGGCAGGTACCTTCGTTGGTACGTCCACGGACACCGACTGCTCCTGTGATCGCAGGAAATGGCAATCTTCCCCACCCTGGGTCGCCACTTGCTAACCAGGCTAATTGATCGCGTGCGGCCCTTCGGCGGCGAGGTCGCCATCGCGAAACGCCAGACTCGGGCAGCGCGATATTCATCTGCTGCCCGTAGCCTGTGACAACGTGACGGCCCCCGCCACCGGCAAAGCCACCAGCGCCCTGCGCGGCCTCGGCTGCGCGCTGGGCGCGACCGCGCGCCAGCTGTCCCGCCCGCGCGCCGTGGCGATGGCGCTCGGCATCGGGATCGTCGTCGCGGTGGCGCTGCTGGTGCCGCTGCCGACCGCGGTGCAGGTGCACGACTGGGCGCGCACCGTGGGCCCGTGGTTCCCGCTGGCGTTCCTGGCGGCACACGTCGTCGCCACCGTGGTGCCGGTCCCCCGCACGGCGTTCACGCTGGCCGCCGGGCTGCTGTTCGGCCCGGTGCTGGGCGTGGCGATCGCCGTGTCCGCGAGCGCCGCCAGCGCGGTGATCGCCCTGCTGCTGGTGCGCGCGGCGGGATGGCAACTCAACCGCCTGGTGCGGCACCGTGCGGTCGACACGGTGGACAAGCGCCTGCGGGAGCGGGGTTGGCCGGCGGTGTTGTCGCTGCGGTTGATTCCCGTCGTGCCGTTCTCCGCGCTGAACTACGCGGCCGGCGCGTCGGCCGTGCGGGTGCTGCCGTTCGCGGTGGCCACCGTCGCCGGTCTGCTGCCCGGCACCGTCGCCGTGGTGGTCCTCGGCGACGCACTGGCCGGTCACCCGGACCCGCTGCTGTACCTNGTGTCGCTGTGCACGAGCGCCCTGGGGCTGGTGGGGCTGGTTTTCGAGGTCCACCACTACCGGCGTCAGCACCGCCGCAAGCCGGTGCTCAGCCCCCCACGGGCAGGCTGAGCAGGAACTGCGCGCCGCCCTCGTGCGGCAGACACACCAGGTCGCCGCCGTGGGCGCGGGCCAGCGCCCGGGCGATCGGCAGGCCCAGGCCGGCGCCGCCGTGATCGACGGCGCGGCCGGCATCCAGGCGCACCAGCCGCTCGAAGATGCGTTCGCGCTCGTCGTCGGGAACGCCGGGCCCGGTGTCGGTGACGCTCACCCGGGCGGCGCCGTCACTCACGGCGACGTCGAGGTGGATGGCGCCGCCGTCCGGGGTGTGCCGGCGCGCGTTGTCGAGCAGGTTGGCCACGATCTGCGCGAGCCGCGTCGAGTCCGCGGTGACGGCGAGCTCGCGCAGGCCGGTCCGGACGACGGTGATCTGCGGCGCCAGCAGCGTGGTCCGGTCCGCTTCGGCGTCCACGATGGTCGCCAGGTCGACGTGCTTGAGCTCCAACGGGATCCCGGCGTCGATGCGACTCAGATCCAGCATGTCGGCGACGAGTCGACCGGCGCGACGGGCATCCGACAGCAGCAGGCCGGCCCGGCGGTACTGCCCGAGCGCGGCGGCGTCCTCCCGGTGCCGGCCGGCGGCGCCGGCGATCTGTTCGGCCGCCGCCTGCATGCCGGCGATCGGGGTGCGCAACTCGTGGGCGGCGTCGGCGAGGAATCGCCGGGTTGCCGCCTCGGCGCGCTGGGCCGCTGCGGCGGCCTGCCGGGCCTGCCGCTCGGATTCCTCCAACGCGTCGAGCATCCGGTCGAAGGCGCCCGCGGCGCGGCCCAATTCGGTGCCGGCGCGGTCCGGATGCAGGCGACGGCCCCGGTCGCCGGTCGTGATGTCGTTGGCCAGCGCGGTGAGCCGGTCCAACGGCCGCAACGCCGCGCGACTGACCACGGCCAGCAGCAGCGCCGCCAACAGCAGGGTGGCGACGCCGGCCCCGGTCATCAGCTCCCGCAGCTGACGGGTCACCTGCGTGGTCTGCGTCGTGTCGGCGACCAGGACGAGCCGGGCGCCGCCGGGCAGGGGGTGCACCAGGACCGTCGCGGTCGCATCCGGCGGCGGGTGGCGGTGCGGGGGCGGAGGCGGCCAAGGCGGCGGGGGCGGGCCGGGCGGCGGGGGCGGGCCGTATGGCGGGGGCG
>JGI24721J44947_10011793_pt1 | contig 10867 bp, 9 predicted proteins | sample YelNatPaOPGAMG01_FD_44947 | JGI IMG/M metagenome (IMG submission 44947)
AAAAACTTCCCACTTACAGCATAGTAGCCATTCCCTGGGGTTATCTCTTTTACAATACTGGAGAACTCCTTCCCTTCATCTAGTATCCCCACAAAACCAATATTATTCCTTATACAGGAGAATATTGGTAGTGTGATTGGAATGCGATTTATATCAGATTCCTGGGGGTTTAGGTCTCCATAAACTATCTTTTCCTGATTAACTACAGAGAATACCTTATTGAATGGGATTATTACTCCACATCCATCAGGGATTACAAGATACCCCTTTTCTCCAACCATTCCAGCATTTAGATAGGGAAGGAAATCGATGCTTACAACTGGGTGTTCTTTATCCTCTACCATCTCATTGTTTGGAACCCTTACCTCAAACAGGTTCCCCAGACCTTCAAAGATACCTGTAAATTTAAACCCTAACTCAGGGAATATATATGTTACCTTTATTTCATTCCCATCTATAGAGTATGTTCTCTTTGCATTATAAGAGAATACATCCTCTACCCTGTTGAGATTTTTATCCCAGAAACTAACTACAAAGGTGGACCTTATCCTTGTATCCCAATAATCATTTACCGGTTTCCACCCTACGGGCGTTGACGTAAGGCTATATTCCCCATCTCTAACCGTTAAGAGGTCATCTCTTACGTTATAATGTATCTCTATCTTTGCTTCTACACACGAGGCAAAGAGGAATATAGAGGAAGCCACTATAATAAACCTTAGAATCCTACTAGTCTGTACCATACCTCAAGATATACCTCTTTAATAAAGGACCAAAGTTCAAGATTTACTCCCTGGAGGAATAACACAATAGCAATAGCTACCAGTATCCCTACTCCAGTTACAAGGAAGATAAGTAGAGTTCTTCCCATTCCAAGCTGTTGTGTAACCTTAACATTTACTAAGAATAGTCCTATACCCCATAGGATAAGTCCTCTCTGGATATAATCATAATAGACCTTCTCTTGAAATGTTAAGAGGTTACTTAGGAGAGCAGTAGGAAACGATAGGAGTAGATATGGAATTACACACATCGCAGTGGTTACCATACATTCCTTCCAGGTCCCTAAACCATCGAAGATCTCTCCAACTCCATAAAATGTAGTGCCAGAGATAAACCATAACCCGGAAAACATAATGAGCCTTCTAAAGAATATATAGTTGATCCCTTCTGTATTTGGTTGAAATATATAGTTTGTATATCTTCTATTTAGTGCATCTATAAATGCAATAGCTAATATAATGAAAATCCCAAATATTAATGGTTTACCTTTTGAAAGCTGTAATGCATCTACTGGTTTATATATGGTCTTGCCTATGATATTTCTAAATATATAAATAGCTTTGTTCCAAAACAGAAAGATTAATGATAATAACACTATCCCTAATATTCCCCAAAGGAATATGTATCTATAAAATAGTTCCCTCCTGTATAGGATTACGGTATTAGAGTATCTTGCCTTATCTTGTGCCAATTTAAATTCTTCTAACGCCTTTGAATATTCCTTCATAGCCAGATATGTCTCCCCAAGTCCTGAATGTATGAAGTTCATATAGTTGTTTAATCTTAATGCCTCATTCCAGAAGGAAATAGCACTATCGTAATCTCCATCTAGGAGGGCTTGATTTGCCTTATCTATTGTTACCATAAGCCTTGATGGATGAAATAATTTCACTTCACCATTATCATAGCCTATCGCTAGATATCCATCACTTCTTACTGCTATAGACGTAGCACTATTTCCAACGAAGAAGCTTGTCACCAGGGATCCCCTTTTATCATACTTATATACTATCCCATTAGACGAATCGAGGATGAATAAATTTTCAAGTTTATCGGTACCAATACTTAATATCCTTGCATTTACTAGAGGACCAATCCTCATTACCTCATATCCCTGATAGTTTATCTTCTTTACTACAGAAAGAACCGGGGAGAACCTGTCCGATGTAATCTGAGGGATAGTTCCCACGATGTATATGTTTCCTAGTGGGTCTATTGAGAGACCACTAACCATATTCAGGTCTGTACTCCCATAGTCACTCTTTATAATGGTGCCAACAAATTTCCCCTCTGGAGAAAATACCGATGCCTCTCCTGTACCAGCATTTACTATATATAGATAACCCCTCTGGTCTACAGAAAGCATCCTTCTATATGAGATGTATTCATATGCATTCTTCTCCCCCTCCAAAGTAAATCTGGCTATTATCCGGCCCTTTTGGTCTATCTTAGAGACAAACCTCCCATTAGTTATAGTATATAGATTTCCCCAGGGGTCTACGGCTATCGTATCTGCATCTGTTGCCATCTCTCTAACCAGTATTCCACTGGAAGAATAGAGCTGCAACTTGTTCTCTCTTTTATCCAGTATATAAAGGTTGTTATTATTATCGAATGTTAGGGCACTAACCTCCATAGGGAGTTTCAGTAGAATATTCTTGGTAGAGAAGAAGCTATCGAGTAAGAAATAATCAGCCTTGGCAACTGTAGATATTGCCAAAATAAATAATAAGGTAAGTACAATTATATATCTTATCTTACTAAGATTCATAATTATAAATTATACTACTATTCAAGTGCTCTTAATAGAGGAATCCCTTCTGGTATGCCCTTTGCATATTCCTTCATCTCTGGGATCTCCACTATCCCTTTATGGGCGAGTTTTACTGCGAGCTTGAGGGCATCTATACCAGCTTTAATCCCATCAGGATGGTGATAGATGGATGTACCGGCTAAGAACATCCTCCCGGCAGCTCCAAAGACCTTTATATTATAGCCAATGTTTTTTGCGCTCAGACCTCCAGCGATAACAAGGGTCATCCCATTTTCTCCTTCAAGTCCTTCCTCTCTTAATCTCTCTATTATTGAAAACTTTTCCTCGTCAGCAGGTCTTATATATCCTTTGAGGGCTGGAAGCTGCATAAATGCTACTCCAGAGAGGGCAGCTAATAGATATACCGTTTTTGGGTCCTCACCAAAGGAATAGTTTGGGTCACCAGTATATCTATTCATTCCAGCCGTATGGGCATATATTGGTACTTTGTATTCTTCTCCCATTTTATAGATCTCTTGGATGCTTAAAAAATCGCCTGAGAAGTGAGGAGAAAACATCAGTGCATTTGCTCCNGAATCGATTGCTACCTTAGCATATTCCAGGATTTTAAATGGGCTTACTGTAATATGTGGTGCAAAGATGATTCTCTTTTTTACTGGATTTGGGCTAAATGAAAGGTCAAAGCCATTCTCTTCTAGATTTTTTACCGTGAGTTTTACATAGGTCTCCAGTTCCTTTATAGTAAGATGCAGATTTTCATCCGATTTAATGAATAGCGCTCCGGCCAGAGCTGATTCAACTACACTTCTTGCAAATAACTCTGGCGGAAGCCACTTGGGTTTTACAATAGTTCCTATTATTGGTTCTTCTTTCTCTATATTTAGATATTCTCTAATCCTCCTATGTGGCCATACCTGACCCAGGAATTTCTTCTTAAAGCCTTCTGGGAATCTATAATCTATGAGCCTTGCAGTATAGTCGCTAAATGCATTGAATGGTTCACTAGATGTTGCCATCCTCAATTGAATTAGAGGCAAATCCTCCCCCTTATCAAAGAATTCTAAGGGTGTAGCGATAGTTACTATAGCCGCCTCTAGAGATTCTTTGTAGTTTACCCCTAGTAATTTTACCTCTTTTAACCAAGACATATGAGTATCGTATCCTGGGGGTTTTTCTTCCTTTTCTTGCCAGGCTTCTGTCGTTCCATGGACAAGGATCATCTCTACGGCTCTTTCTATTCCCCCAAACTCTTTATCTTTAACCTTACTTGTAATATAATACTGAGTCTCTACTGCCTCCCCTCTATAGCTTCTACCTCTATTTACCCTCTCTAAAATCCTTGTCTCTATATCTTTTCTATCTAGAAACTCTTTCCCTATATATGGGTGTTCAGAGACCCTCTTTAAGAGCCTCCCTGTTCCTATAATCTCTTCGCTACTCATAATTCCTCCTGAATACAGTATAGATTTCCAGATATTATTCTAACACAGAAAAGAGTTATTCTTACAAGAATGGAAACTGTCAGAAGATTTCTGTAAACCTTGGGTAAGTAAAAAGTTGAAGAGTCCGAATCAGGTTGACTTTTAAAACAAATTGTTATAAAATGTGCTAAAACGTAGAGAAACGAAATCTTCTATTCCTTGCAAAGGAGGGATAATATGCAGTATAGGAAATTTGGAAGTACAGATTTTAAGGTCTCAGCTTTAGGTTTCGGCGCGATGAGACTTCCGGTTATCGGTGGAGATGAGTCAAAGATAGATGAGCCTTTGGCGATTAAAATGATAAGGTATGCTATAGATAATGGAGTAAATTATGTGGACACTGCTTATGGATATCATAGAGGAAACAGTGAGATTGTAGTGGGGAAGGCTCTAAAAGATGGATACAGGGATAAGACCAGATTAGCAACAAAACTTCCAGTCTGGCTTGTGAATACAAGAGAGGATATGGATAGACTTTTAAATGAACAGCTGAAGAAGCTTGATACAGACCATATAGATTTCTATCTTCTCCATGCCCTTAACAAGAATTCTTGGGACAAGGTATATAATCTAGGGGTTCTGGATTGGGCTGAAAGTGTAATAAAGAAAGGACTTATAAGATATATAGGATTCTCTTTCCATGATGACCTGGGGACATTTAAAAGGATAGTGGATGCTTATAACTGGACATTCTGCCAGATACAGTATAACTATATGGATATAGATAATCAGGCTGGGATGGAAGGGCTTAAGTACGCCCACAGTAAAGGATTGGCAGTTGTAATTATGGAACCATTAAGAGGTGGAAGATTAGCCAATCCTCCAGAGAGGGTGGTAGATGTATTTAATAGTACCAATATAAAGAGGTCTCCAGTGGCATGGGCACTTCTTTGGCTCTGGAATCAGCCAGAGGTCTCTACCGTGTTAAGTGGTATGAGTACGTTTGAACAGGTGAAAGAGAACGTAGAGATTGCATCTCAATCAGGTATAAATATCTTTACTAATGAGGAATTACAGACGATCCAAAGGGTAAGGGATACTTATCTTGGTATCAAGGCTATTGACTGTACTCAGTGTGGTTATTGTATGCCCTGTCCAAATGGGGTGGATATACCCAGGAATTTTGCCCTCTATAATGAAGGAGTTAGGTATAACGATTTTGGTGGGCCAAGATGGCAGTATTTAAATGACTTAAAGGCAGAAGAGAGGGCAAGTAGTTGTATAAAGTGTGGAGAATGTGAAACAAAATGTCCNCAAGGTCTTCCAATTAGAGACCTTCTAGATATGGTAAAAGCAAGATTCGAAGAGGCAACTACTTAGAAATTACTCAGGACTTAAGGCTCCCTATTGGGAGCCTTTTTTATACATCTATTATCTTCCAGCTGTATGTAATCTCACTTGCCTTTCTTAACATTGCAGATACGCTACAGTATTTCTCCCTTGAGAGGTCTATAGCCTTTTTTACGCTGGCTTCATCAAGATTTGTCCCATATACTACATATTCTAAGTGGATCTTGGTAAATATCTTTGGATATTCTTGAGCCTTTTCGGCGGTTAGATTTATCTCAAAGTTCTTTACATCTTGTCTCATCTTCTGCAGGATAGATATTACATCCATCCCTGTACATCCACCCAGAGCCATAAGGACTAATTCCATTGGGGTAGGCCCATTTTCACTATCCATTATAACATCAGGACTTCCCTCGATATGACCTAAAAATTTAAGACCTTCCTTCTGCCAAGATACCTTTGCTTCCATCTCTTCCTCCTATTCTATAGTTTTCTCAAAGACAAATAAACTATACCCTCTAGGTTTATCTAGAAATTCCATTTTTGGCAATTCTTCTTTGTAAGCCCATTCATCAGGAACTATAACCTCACAATCCTCAATTCCATCCTTATAACCAAGGGCTAATGCATAACCTTATAATCCTGATCTATCAAGTCGCTCGCCTTCTTCATCGCTCTTTCTATTGCTGTCGCAGTTAATTCCTGCCACTCCCAGTTCCAGGTATCCTTAATAAATGATAGTACCTCTCCTTTATCCTCTGGTTGCACTCTTTCTATGGTAAACATTACAAATAATCCTTTCTTTTCTCCATCTATATAGTTATAATTATATCAGAATGAAGAATTTACTGCTATAAGATGGAGGATATTATGATACAGGTAGAATTTAGAGGCGCTATCAGGATAAAATTGGAAGGACCGATGTCTGTAAGGAATATCATAGAAGAAAATCCAAATATACCTAGAGAACTTTTAGGTGATGGCAACATGCCAATAGCGGTGAAACTAGAGGATAGGATAGAAGACTTGAACCTCATCGTTGAGGAGGATAGGAAACTAGATCTGATTGGAGTAAAGAGTAATTTTGGTAGGAGGATATGGGAGAGAAGCTATATATTTCTTCTTAACCTTGCCTGTAAGAAGTTATTCCCTGAGCTGAATATAATTGTAGAACACTCCTATCATAAGAGCCTATACGGAAGGTTTAAGAATTATATCCCAAAGTTGAAAGATATAGAAGATATTGAAGCGAAGATGAAGGAATTGGCAGGGTTAGATATCCCTATTAAAAAAGAGATATGGGAAAGAGAAGGGGCATTAAAGTTTTTTGAAGAAAGAAACGAAATTGACAAGATGAGGTTACTGAGGAATCTCCAATCTGAATATGTAACCCTATACCACATAGATGATTACTATGAGTACTCCTATCTTCCTTTAGCACCATCTACTGGGTATTTAAAGAAGTTTGCTCTGAGACTATATCAACCGGGATTTTTACTTATTCTTCCTTCGGAGGACAATATTGCAGAGATTGCGGAGTTTAAAGAGACGGTAAGACTATTTCAGGCATTTTATGAATATAAAACCTGGCTTGAGATCCTTGGGCTTGTAGATGTGGCATCTCTCAACGATGCAATAGAGAATGGAGATATCTCAGAGATAATAAAGGTAGCCGAGGCATTACATGAAAAGAAGATTATTAAGATTGCTGATGAAATATGTTCCAGACTTCCAGATTTAAAGCTGATCCTTATTGCTGGTCCATCCTCAGCCGGTAAGACTACATTTAGCAAGAGACTGCAGATCCAGTTAAGGGTAAATGGAATAAAGCCTATAGTGATAGAGATGGATGATTATTTCTTGCCCCCTCAAATGATAGCAAGAGATGAATATGGAAACTATGATTTTGATAGCCCTCAAGCATTGGATATCAATCTTCTCAATGAACATTTAAGCCTTTTAATGAATGGTCAGGAGGTAGAACTTCCAAGGTATAATTTTGGAAAGAAAAGAAGAGAGAAGTCAGGAAGAACAGTAAGAATAGAGAGGAANAGTCTTATCGTTATGGAGGGGATACACGCCCTTAATCCAGGATTGACTACTGAGGTCCCCGGATATATGAAGTATCATATATTTGTCAGCGCATTGACCCATTTGAACCTAGATAACCAGAATAGAGTTCCAACAACCGATGCCCGACTTATACGTCGTATAGTGAGGGATAGTATATTTAGGGCTCATGGAGCTTTAGATTCTATACGTCAGTGGCCATCTGTAAGAAGGGCTGAAGACCTGTATATATTTCCCAATCAAGATAGGGCTGATGTNATGTTTAACTCCGCCCTGGTATATGAATTCTCTGTTCTTAAGANTTTTATAGAACCTATGTTGAAGATCGTTCCTCCATACTATGAGGAATATCCAGAGGCAAAGAGGATACTAGATATCCTGTCCCATTTCCTTCCCCTTTCTCCTACGGAGGTGCCTATGACATCAATACTTAGAGAATTTATAGGGGGGAGTTCATTTGTCTACTAACAGTACAGGATGTACATTCTGTAGGATTATAAGAGGAGAAGAGAAGGCATATAAGGTATTTGAGGATGACTTTTCTATAGTCTTTCTAGATATACATCCANTATTCCCCGGGCACTGTCTTGTTGTCCCTAAGGAACACTATGAGACCTTGGCTGACCTTCCTGATGAGTCTATCGAGAGGATATTCAAGAATGCTAAGCTTGTATCTCAGGCGGTAGAGGTCGCTTTAAAGGCTGATGGTTCTTTTATCGGGATAAATAATAAAGTCAGTCAGAGTGTACCACACCTCCATATCCATATTATCCCTAGGAGAAAAGGGGATGGATTGAAGGGGTTCTTCTGGCCTAGGACTAGATATAAGGATGAGAAAGAGTTATTAGAGATTCAATCAATGATTAAGACCAGTATAGAGAAGATAGTAAGAGGGGAGGTATGAAAGAGATGCTTGAACTAAATGAACAATTTAAAAAAGCCCTCGATTTGATGGAAAACACAGATAGAAATGTGTTCATTACAGGGAAAGCAGGCACAGGAAAGTCTACCCTTCTGAATTATTTTCGTTCTATAACTATAAAGAGATTGTAGTTTTAGCCCCCACAGGGGTTGCGGCTATAAATATAGGTGGAGAGACTATCCATTCCTTCTTTAGGTTTAAGCCTAATGTTACCATCCAAAGTATTAAGAAGCTTCCTTCTAGACAGGCAAAGATCTATAAAGAAATAGATACTATTGTAATCGATGAGATATCTATGGTAAGGGCGGACCTTTTAGACTGTATAGATTATTTTTTACGTCTAAATGGTAAGAAAAAGAATAAACCTTTTGGTGGTACCCAGATGATTTTTATTGGCGATCTATATCAACTTCCACCTGTAGTTACATCTGCAGAGAAGGAATTCTTTACTGAACGGTACAGGAGTCAGTACTTCTTTGATGCTGATGTTATAAGGGAACTTCAGTTAGAGTTTATCGAGCTAGAAAAGGTATATAGACAGAAGGATGAAAGGTTCATAAAACTTCTCAATGAGATCAGAAATAATACGGTAACAGAGGAGAGTTTAGCTATCTTAAATAGCAGGGTAGGATAGAGTTTAAAGATGAATCAGGCTATGTAGTGTATCTTGCCCCCTTAAACGATATGGTAAACAGGATTAATAAGGAGAGGCTCGAGAGTCTAAAAGGAGAATTATACCACTGGGAGGCAGATATAGAAGGAGATATCGATGAAGATTCTTGCCCTGGGGATCCTATCCTTTTTCTCAAGAAAGGGGCTCAGGTTATGATGTTAAATAATGATAGCAAGGGGAGATGGGTAAATGGGTCTATTGGAAGGGTGGTGGGTATAGAATCTAATAAACAGGGAGAAGATATAATCGAAGTCCAATTCCCAGATGGCAGGATTGAAGAGGTAGCACCCTATACCTGGGAGGTATTTCACTATATATATGATAATAAAAAGAAGATGATAGAAACAGAATCTATAGGTTCTTTTACCCAGTATCCGCTAAAACTTGCCTGGGCAGTTACTATTCATAAGAGCCAGGGGAAAACCTTTGATAAGGTTATAATTGACCTGGAAAGAGGGGTCTTTGCTCCAGGGCAGGTTTACGTAGCCTTAAGCAGGTGCACATCGTTTGAAGGTATTATACTTAAAAAGCCTATAAAAAAGGGGCATATCCGTTTGGATAGACGTATTGTAGAGTTTCTCACCCGATTTCAATACACCCTTTCAGAGAGGGATATGCCACTGGAGGAGAAGGTAAAATTAATAGAGCAGGCAATAAAAGAGGACGCCTATCTATCTATAGTATATTTAAAACCCAATGATGAAAAATCAAAAAGAATTATAAAACCCTATGAAGTAGGAAATTGCTCCTATAATGGCAAGGATTTTCTTGGTGTCTCTGCCTACTGCAATGAGAGAAAAGAAGATAGGGTCTTTAGAGTCGATAGGATATTAGAGATGCAATTAATTAAGTAAATATCAATATTTGTAATACTTCATCAACCAAATTTGAAACAATTATTCTTAGCGCCTACAGGAGTTTCAGCTATATTCCTTCTACCCATTTGCATCTACAAGCTTTCTTTTCCCTTCCAGAAGCCAAGCCATCTGGTCCTCTAACTATTCTCTTCAAACCTATAATCATTACAATTTATTCAACTCTACGGCAAGGTCTGATTTCTCTAAATTCTCTATAACCTTTTCTCTGAGCTTAAGTAGGACATTTATATATAAGCTTTCTAATATACAAAGCTGAGCAATTCTTTTTGAAATAACCTCTCCTCTAATATTATTTGTAAATACCGCTGTTAAAAGGACAATGTGAGAATTTTTGGCAAGAGGAGATACAGGGTAATTTGTTATTGAAATCACTGTCGCTCCTACCATCTTTGCATATTTGGCTACTTCAACAATGCTCTTAGTTCTACCTGAATGGGATATAATTATCACTACATCATTTTTAGAAAGATGGGAGACATTTATAAGCTGGACGTCAAAATCTGCTGATACTTGGACATTTAACCCTATTCTAAGAAATTTATGATATCCTGATTGGGCAACAGGAAAAGCATCCCCAACACCGCATAAGACTATTTTTTGAGCCTTACATATAGTATCAACTGCCTTTTTGTAAGCCTCCTTATCAAGAATATTTAATGTGTCTGAAAGGGTTTGAATAGAGGCTTGGAAGATCTTAGTTACAATATCTTCACATTTATCATCCTCTTGAATGTTAGGATAAAGATGGATAGAATCCTCTTTTATTTCTAACAGATCCTGTTTAAGTTCAGGATAACCCTCGTATCCAAGTTTTCTAGCTAGTCTTACAAAAGTTGCTTCGCTACAGCCAGCTCTTTGAGCAGCTTCTACTATTGTTGCATTCGCTATGAAGTCTGGGTCTTCAAGTAATAAGTCGACTGCTTTCTTCTCGGCACTTTTTAGAGAATCATAGAAGGATTGTAGCCTTATAAGACAATAATGGGGTATTCTATTAAT
>JGI24721J44947_10011832_pt1 | contig 10847 bp, 8 predicted proteins | sample YelNatPaOPGAMG01_FD_44947 | JGI IMG/M metagenome (IMG submission 44947)
AATTAGCCCAATGGTAAAAAATATTAGGGTCAAGCCAATGAAAGCGCCATGGTCCGAAACAGGGACAGCCAGGACAGGTTTAAGGAAATATCAATTTCTGAATTTTTTGAAAAAAATAAGCACATTCTTGGGTTTGATTCACCTCAGAAATCAATGTTCATGGTTGTGAAGGAAGCATTGGACAATTCNCTAGATGCNTGTGAGGAGAACAGCATACTTCCCGATATTTCAGTCTCAATAAAAAAGGATGATACTGACCAGTATACTGTTACAGTGGAGGATAACGGTCCAGGCATACAGAGGCAGGAGATCCCAAAAGTATTCGGACAGCTGCTCTACGGATCAAGATTNCACAGGCTCAGGCAGACAAGAGGGCAGCAGGGTATAGGCATAACTGCAGCCATACTTTACGGACAGATAACCACAGGAAAGGTCTCGTACGTAAAATCAAAGATTGCAGGGGACGAGGTGGCATTCGAGTTCCTCCTGGGAATAAACGTTAAGGAAAATACTGCCAACATAGTGGAAGAGAAGCCTGTTATTTGGAACAGGGTCAGTGGAACCACGGTCTCCATACCTCTCAAAGGAAAATACCAGGTTGGAAGGCAGTCTATTTTTGAATATCTGAGGGAGACTGCAGTTTCAAATCCAAATATGCAGCTCTTATTCACAGATCCGGATAACAGGAAATACATATTCAACAGGGCACTTGAAGTCCCTTCCAGACCTTCTCTTCCGGTAAAACCTTATCCCCTGGGTCTGGAGATGGGAGAAGTTCAGTCTATGGCAAAGGAATCCCATGAAAAAACCATGTGGTCGTTCCTCACATCTGATTTCAACAGGATCAGCCGGAACCTTGCATCAGAAATTCTTAAGCTTGCAGGCATTGAAGAAGACAGAGATCCCAGGCAGATTACCCTGGATGAGATATCGGCGCTTAGAAGTGCATTCACAAAGGTCAAGATGATGCCTCCTCCAACTGACTGCCTATCCCCTCTTGGCGAGGAATTCATAATAAAGGGGCTTAAGAATGTATACGAAGAGCACCATCCTTCATTCTACTGCAGGCCTGTCATAAGAAAGGCATCCGTGTACAACGGGAACCCATTTGCAGTTGAAGCAGGCCTGGTTTATGGAGGTGATCTAAGGAGTGATGATCAGGTCAGAATAGTAAGGTACGCAAACAAGGTACCGCTTCTGTATCAGCCCGGTGCCTGTGCAATCACACGGGCAATATCTGAAACAGACTGGAGATCCTATGGGCTCGAACAGAGGCAGGGTACTGGAATACCCTATGGGCCGGCAATAATATTTGTCCATGTTTATGGCGTCAGGCTGCCCTACACATCGGAATCAAAGGAGGCAATTGCGAACGTTGATGCAATAATGGAGGAGATAAAACTGGCAATGAAGATCATAGGCAGATCTCTTAAATCATTCATGAACAAGAAGGACAAGAGGCAGAAGATCAATGAGAAATTCAGGCTTGTCCAGAACCTTATTCCAGAAATAGCTAGAAAGGCTGCATCCATTGTCAATGAGGATCAGCCTGCTGTGAGCCCCATAATTTCAAAAATTGCAAATGTTGTTTTCATAAAGGAAAATACAGTTCAGAGAGATGATTTTCTGGAGGTGGAGGCAGAAATCATAAACTATTCAGGGCAGGAGAGAAGCTTCACCCTTTATGCATCACCTCCCACTGGCGATGTACCTGAAGGTGGCATTTCATGGAGTATTGATCATCTGGCTCCATCTGAATCAAGAAAGGTCTCATTCACAATGAAGGGCAAATTCATTGATTATGCAGGAACTGATTACTATTTCAAGGGTATAGATCCCGTACATGTGCAGGGAGCTGAACTACTCCCATCTGACTGGAACGTTAAAGCGGTAAAGATAGAAGAGGGTGAAACACAGGATGAACAATGACGAAGAATCTGTTGAAAAACTGAGAAAGATGGTGCTGGAAATGTATAATACGCTGAAAATGGGAGAGGTACCAGAGATATCACTTCCCTCCAGGAACAAGGATAACATAGTCCTTGATCCAAAATATTCCATCTGGAGATATGGTGAAAATGTCACAACAAGAAGCGCCAAATCAATAGACGGTGCTGAGTACATCCTTAAGGTGCTTTCTGTGGTGGAGTTCATAATGGAGATGATCGGAGGAAACAAGTCCTCCACACTCAGGGAAATGTATTACATATCGGAAGGCTGGGGAAACGGGAAGTTTCATACCCAGGATGAATCCAACCTTTTAGCCGAGGATCTTGAAATTATGAGTGCACTTCTAAGGGAGGATTTTCACCTCAGGCCGGAGGAAAATGGTGCCAGTATTATTGGAAACGTAACCGTTGAGGAGAAGAGCAGGAAGGGTGATTTCAAGACAATTAACTGCAAGGATGATGTTGGAGATGGAGGATATCCCATACCATACAATGTGGAAAAGGAAAAACTCAGGCTTAAATCTGCCGATGCCGATTTTATACTTGCAATTGAAACCGGTGGAATGTTTGACAGGCTTGTTGAGAACGGCTTTGATGAGAGGATGAGATCAGTTTTGGTCCATCTCAAGGGACAGCCTGCAAGAAGCACCAGGCGGATTCTAAAGAGAATGAACGAGGAACTGGGCCTTCCCGTATATGTTTTCACAGATGGTGATCCATGGTCTTTCAGGATTTTCGGATCAATTGCATATGGTGCAATAAAGACAGCCCATATATCGCACCATCTGGCAGTTCCAACCGCAGGTTTTATCGGCGTGACGGCCTCAGATATACTGAACTATGATCTCCCCACAGATAAACTCACAGATAAGGATGTGGAGGCACTTAAAGCAGAACTTAATGATCCACGATTCAATTCAGAAACATGGAAGCAGGAGATTGAGACTATGCTTCAGATAAACAAAAAAGCTGAACAGCAGGCACTTGCAAAATACGGGCTTGATTACGTGACAGACACATACCTTCCTGAAAAATTATCGGAAGGGGGTGCGATTTAATGGTACATGTTAAAGTTTCAATTGTGCAGATGAGTTCCAGCAGTTCAAAGGAGGATAACCTGAAGAAAAGCTTGGAAATACTCGAAAGCCTGAAGAATGAAAAGACAGATCTTATTGTTTTTCCGGAATACCAGATGTACCTTCCTGATTACAGCAAACCCGGGAAGGCAGTGGAAGCATCCGAGCATATTTCTGGGAATTTTGTTACAGAAATATCAGCTTCAGCAAAAAAGAACAGGTTCAGGGTCCTGATGAACATGGCAGAGAGCAAAGGCAGCAATGTAAAGCCTTACAACACTTCCGTGTTTATTGATGACATGGGGTTTGTGGCAGGCATTTACCGGAAGACTCACCTGTTTGATGCCTATTCATCCAAGGAATCCAATGTTTATGATTTTGGACTCAACAGCTATTCGGCATTTACCTCTGAAAATTTCACTCTGGGTACTCTTATATGCTATGATCTCCGTTTCCCTGAACCTGCCAGAATGCTGCGCCTTCTTGGTTCAGACATTCTTTCATACCAGGCGGGGTGGTTCAGGGGGGAAAGGAAACTTGACCACTGGAAAACACTGATCAGGGCAAGGGCCATTGAAAACGGTTCTTTCATCATAGCATCTTCAAACTGCAACGAACAGTTCATAGGGCATTCAATGGCAGTAAGCCCATGGGGAGATGTGATTGCCGAAGCAGGTGAGGATGAGACAGTACTTAATGTTGACCTGGATATGGGCATGGTCGCGGAGTATGCTGAAAAAGTTCCCCTGCTAAAAGAAAGAAGAAGAGACCTGTACACCATTGAAGGACTTTAATTCCTCAGATCCTTTCCAGTACCTCTCTCATCTCAGTGTAATCCTTCAGCCTGAACCCTGCCAGTGTCTCTCCTTCACCAACCTTTATGAGAAGCGCATCCCGGTTGTAAAAGAATGAATCCTCATCTGTCACGTCATCACCAGCAATAACTGCAGGTCTCCCTGATCTTAATCTTCTTATGGCCTCACCCTTATTGCATCCGGGAATCCTTATCTCAGAGATCATCTTCCCTTCCCTGTATTCCATTCCATTTGATTCTGCAAGCCCTTTCACCATTGCAGAAATATTCTTTATTTTTCCCTGATCTTCCAGATTCCAGTAGTTGAAAACAATTGCACCGGCCTTGTTCTCGTATCTCAGTCCCTTAAAATCATGAAACATGGATGGTAGTTTTTCAAAAATGGCATCACAGACCTTTACATAATGATCATAGCCTTCAATTGTAACCGGTTCCTGGCCTTTTTTCTTTGTAACTGCTCCATGTACGGCAACAAAATTAAGATCCAGAGGTATGAATTTCCTTATTGTATTATATGACCTTCCAGTCACAATATAGAGATCGTACCTGCTGTCAACAGACTTCAGTATTCTTATGAGGCTCTCATCTGCAAAACAGGTATCAGGATCCCTTGTTATTGGTACTATGGTACCGTCATAATCAAGAAAAATCATGGGTTCAGGATTTATTTCTTTTATTTTTCCTACTATGTAATCAACTGACTTCAAGTGCGAAACTTCCATTCTTAATCTTCTCCGATGTGCCGTCTATCTTGTAAATCCACCATCTTATGTCTCTGACGTGTACACTGTTCTTCATTGCAGTAAGGCGCTGCCTGGTCTCCTCGGGTGGCATCCTTATGCAGCGGTCTATTGCGTCAGCCATTGCATCCAGATCGTTTGGATTCACTATTACTGCCTGCGGGAGGTTGTAAATCGCTCCAGCAAACAGAGACAGAATGAGCATTCCATGATCAGTGGCAGCCACAAACTCCTTACTCACAAGGTTAAGGCCATCAATGAGAGGAGTTATGAGAGCTATATCTGCTATTCTGTAATATGAAAGCAGTGTTGGACCTGATATTTTCCTGTACATATAAACTATTGGAGTCCACTCCAGGTCTCCGTATTGCCCGTTAACTCTCCCTATGGTCATTTCAAGNTCTCTCTTCATGGCCATATATTCAGAAACTGAGGTTCTGCTTGGAGTCACAACCATAACATACACAAATTTTCCATGGTACTGCGGATACCGCCTCATTAGATTCTCTATTGCAAGAACGCGGTTCGTGAGTCCCTTTGTATAATCCAGCCTGTCTATGGAAAATATGACTTTCTTGTCCTGGAACGAGTCCTTGAGCCTCTGATTGGTCTCGGCACTGGAGAAATATTCATAGTCTATTCCAAGNGAATANGCGAANAGCTTGTTTTCNAGATTGTATTCTCCGTAGAGGAGTTTCTCACATGAATTTCTGAAGTTTCTTGAATACTGATCATTATGGAATGTGATCATATTTGACTGTACCATGCTTTCAAGTATGTCCCTGGCCCTTGGAAGGATTGCGTAGAATTCGCTTGCAACCCAGGGTATGTGCCATGAGAAAATTGTGAAGTTCTTTACGCCTTTTGTTCTCAAAATGCCTGGGACAAGAGTTAACTGGTAATCATGTACCCAAATTTTCATGTCTTTCTTGATGTATTTCATTATCTTGTCTGCAAATTTCTCGTTCACTGCCTTATAATATTTATACCCTATGTTATTGATTCTGATCCTATCCCTGAAATAGTGAAATAAAGGCCATAAAGTTCCATTGGAGAACTCATCATAAAATCCGTTTTTCTCTTTCTGGTTAATCAGGACTCTCACTATTTTATAACCTTCATAATCCTCTTCCTGGTATTCATGATCGAGGTTGCCATCTCCCCAGCAGACCCATACACCGCCTTCCTTCTTCATCATGGCTCTCAGGCCGGTTGCTACACCACCAACATTATCCTTTACCACATGCTTTCCCCTCACGTTCTCATGGGTGATGGGGCAACGGCTTGTGACAAGTAAATAAGACATAGATAGAAAATTTGTTTTGATATATAAAGTGTGGTAGAAAAGGTTTTACATAATGAATTAAGAATGGATAAAAAGGGAAATATGGATTAAAAAAATGACAGGAGAATTACTTTTCCCCCTCTGGAATTGACTGTGTTCTCCAGGTTCCTGATTTTCTGTTTTTATATTCAATATACACAACACCCAGTACCATCCAGGCCACAAAAACGTAGGCTGCAATTAAGACAGGGGAGCTTATGGATATAAATGATCCGTAGAATACAAACCCAAGGATAACAATGGCTGCAACCGTAATTACAACGTTAAGATATCCTATCTTCACCTTTTTATCCTTCAGTATTTTTGGAAGAGAAGCATTCGCCATCATATGTACAAGTATTGAACCCAGTGTACCCGCCACCCCGTGAAAAGAAATGCGTTGAAACCGCCCATGGTAACTGTAGCTATAGCAGCAACAGCAAAGCTACCCAATGCCATAACCAGAGAAGCAACGTGAGGGTCAGGTAAGTTTTGTGAACCTGCGATATACTTTTTGGAAATATATCGTCATTTGCCATTGCATAAAGGACTCTTGACGAGCTGTTTGTGAATGCAACCATGTCTGTGAGGATACTGTTGATGTAGAAGATTGTTATGAGTATAGCTGCCCAAACCCCTATATCAGAATAAGAAAGTGATATTCCGGGGACAAGTGCATTTCCATACGCAGCCATGTTGGTTACGCCCCATGCAACAGTGAAAGCGTAGGAGGCAAAAACAAAGAAAACACCCAGTACAAGCATAGTTATAATTATCCCTCTGGCTATGGTCTTCTTGGCATTTTGTGTCTCCTCACCAAGTGGGGTGGATGTTCCAAAACCGGAAAAGGCAGTGTACATGAAAAGAACACCCAGCATAACACCACTGAATCCACCGGAAGCAAATTTTGGTGTGAAAACAGAGAGTGTGTTTACCTCTGGTTTAGAAATGATGAGCCATAAACCTATGAAAACTACGACCGCAATTTCAAGACTTGCCATAAGGGAAGCATACTTCAGTGAACCCTTAACTCCAAGTACAGAGATCAGATAACCAAACAGCACTGTACCTGCAAGAAGGGGAAGCCATGTGTACGACGGAATTGTAATGCCAAAAACTGTTGTCAGAAGTGCAGGTACAAACACCGAAATACTTAGCCCAATGAAAGCAAGGGATGTTACCTGGTAGATAATGTAAGACCATCCAGTGTATGCACTAACATGCCTTCCAAAACCCATTTTGACATAATCGTAATAGCCCCCGGCTCCTGCAACGTGAACAGATATCCTGTTGATTATATATGCGTTCAGTGCCACCACTATAAAGGCAACAATAGCTGTCAAAGGGAGGGATCCCAGGGCAAAGACAGCAGCACCTGTCATTGTGGCAACTGCCGCCCCCGCAGGTGCAGAAGCAGCAATTCCCTGGAAAACCACTCCTCTGGTCGAAACTGCGTTTTTTCGCAATCCTTTTTGTGGGAATTCATTCAAATCAGGCATAGCCATGACACGGTTAATCATGTCACATATATAAAACTTCCAACAAAAGTTTGAAGCAAAAATATAAAAAATAATCTGGTCAAAGTGTTAAAGGCTGTGTGTCAGATTATCTGTTCTTCCTCCATCCACAACTAAAATCTGTCCGTTCATGTATTCAGAATCCCTGGAGGCAAGAAATAGGGCAGCCTTTGCTATGTGTATGGCCTCTCCGGTCATTGATAATGATGTTCTGGATTTGAAAAATTCTTCAGCATCCATAATTTCTTTTTCTGACTTCCCTGCCAGAGTCATGTCTGTTTTGATCCAACCTGGAGCAATGGCATTGACTCTTATTTTTGCATCCCTGAAATCGAACGCCATTCTCTTGGTAAGCATTATTATGGCTGCTTTTGTCATAGCGTAATACGTTGTCCCGGAAGCAGATGTCCCAACCCCTGCGTTTGATGCCAGATTTATTATGGCGGGTTCTCTGCTTTTCTTCAGCAGTTCAAGTGCTTCAAGCGATGCATATATGGGTCCGAAAACATTGACGTCAAACATTTTTCTGACGCGTGCATCGTCATATTGTTCAAATGGCATAACATCCATAACTCCTGCGTTATTGACAAGTATATCTATTTTACCGAATTTTTTCCCCACTTCAGAAAACATACCTCTTACCTGTTCCCTGCTGGACATATCTGCTTTAAAAATCTCTGAATCAGGGACTTCATCCTTAAGTTTTCTTGCATCCGACTCAGAGGAGTTGTAATTGATTGCAACTCTTGCGCCTTCCTCTGAGAAAAGTTTTGTTATTGCTTTTCCAATTCCTCTGGAACCACCTGTTATTAATGCTGTTTTTCCTTCCAGTTTTTTTTCTGTCATGTATCATTATTTCCACATCTTTCTTATTTTTAACCCTGTGATTCAATTGCAAAAGTAGGCCGTTCCACTGGAATTCATAACTCTATGCCTAACACCATGGAATAAAAACATTAATGGTCAAATCAGCATCATTTAACGGGAGAATTGAAATGTCATGGATACCTATAAGAAGTGCTGAAAAGAGCGCTTATTCTCTCTGCATGAAAATGACCGAAAATCATTCATTGACAATTAAGAGTTTTAAGAAGGACAGAACTGTTGAAATAACCCGCTTATCTAATTCCTACCGCATAAATGAAGATGGGTTTGAAAAACAAGTTTATGAAATTGGAATTGATAAACTGAAGCATGAGCTGAAAAAGCTAATTGAAAAAGAGTTTCCCAGAAGCCACCAGGTAATGTTAACCATAAGGTCCAAAGTATCCTAAGCATTTCTCAAATTGATCTAATAGGAAACATGTGAATCAATCTTTTGAGAAATTATTAAATATCTACGTAAGATATGGGGCTGTGACGGCCATAGTGGTGGGGTCACACCCGGTCTCATTCCGAACCCGACGGTTAAGCCCATCACGTTTCGCATGTGTACTGTCTTCCGCGAGGGGACGGGAAGTGTGATTCGCTGTCACATTTTTGTTAAATTTATAGGTGTTTTAGCAGCATCTTTTGATTATACCATCTTAGATAATTAGATAATTATATTCATGAAATCTTTCGCCATCATGCAACCCCGATTCACACTTCGTAATTCCATTCTAAAATTCATATCCCTTTTTATACATTGAATCCTGCAACACCGTATTCCAGCACCTCAGGAATCATTTAGTAGCTCAGGAAGCAACATCATTTCACATGTTGTTCCATTAACAACATTTCAATGCCCATGCCATGGATAATGGTCATGCAATATTGAGTATAAGCCTATTATCATGCACATGCAATATTCACATATTTGTCACAATATGAACTAACTCTTCATATGTCATTTTAGCTGTATACACTACAAAACAATTTTAATATCTTTCCATTTAGCCTTAGAGTAAGGTGAATCCATAATGATAATGACAGAAGAGAGGGAGAAGTTTCCAGAAATAAGATTTTCAAGCGATTTCGAAATCAGCAAGAATGCTCCATTCAAAACAGTAGATGAGTTTGTAAATGCAGTTGGCCATCTCATAACACCGGACATGATGGTTCTCAGGGTTACGGAGAGTCTCTGCCCAATATGTGTTGATGACGAGAAGTTCGATCAGATGAGGATACCTGCAATAGTATACGAGAATGCAGGTGAGGTCAAACTGATCAAGGAATGCCATGAGCATGGAATAACAAGGGAGAAGTACTGGGAGGACTACGAGATGTACCAGGAGGCAAAGAAGTGGCAGGATCCAGGTGTGAAGATACTCAATCCCCATGTTGCATACCTGGAATCAAAGATAGTATGCCCGACCCACTGCGGCCTCTGCATAAAGCACAAGTCACACACAGGCCTCGGTAATGTGGTTGTTACAAACCGCTGCGATCTCTCATGCTGGTACTGCTTCTTCTATGCAAAGGAGAACGAGCCAATATACGAGCCTTCACAGGATCAGGTAAGGATGATGCTCAGAAGGATGAGGAATGAGAAGCCGGTCGGTGCAAACGCAGTTCAGATCACCGGTGGAGAGCCGGCAATACGTGACGATATAATAGATATAATAAAGATAGCAAGGGAGGAGGGCTATGAGCACATACAGCTCAACACCAACTCAATAAGATCCGCATTCGATCCGGATTTCCCCAAGAAGATAAGGGGTGCAGGATCAAATGTCATATACACAAGCTTCGACGGGCCAACACCCAGATCAAACCCAAAGAACTTCTGGGAGATTCCGGCAGCACTTGAGAACTACAAGAATGCACCCCTGGGTGTTGTTCTCGTACCCACAGTCATAGGGGGAGTGAACGATGCATACCTGGGAGACATGATAAGGTTCGGCCTCTCAAACATAGATGTTGTGAGGGCAGTTAACTTCCAGCCTGTGAGCCTTGTGGGAAGGATGCCCGACCGCATGAGGGAGAAGCAGAGGATCACCATACCCGGAGCAATAAAGAAGATAGAGCAGCAGACAGATGGAATGATAGGAAGGGAGGACTTCTTCACAGTGCCATCAACAGCAAAGGTATCAGACTTCATAGAGCAGCTCAAGGGCAAGGAGATGTACAAGCTCTCAATACACTTCGCCTGCGGAATGGGAACATACATATTCAAGGACGGAGACAAGGTCACACCAATAACAAGATTCATCGATGTGAGAGGCATGTTCGAATACATAGGTGAACTTGCAGATGAGATGAGGGGATCAAACTTCAAGTCAATAAAGAAGGTCTCAACAACATCCAGGCTACTCATGAATCTGAGAAAGTTTGTGGACTATGAGAAGGCACCAACAGACTTCAAGCTCAAGGACATGGTGTACAATGCATTCACAGACGGAGATTACCATGGACTCAAGGCATTCCACTACAAGAGCATGTTCATCGGCTTCATGCACTTCATGGATCCCTACACATACGATGTGGACAGGGTTGAGAGATGCGA
>JGI24721J44947_10011848_pt1 | contig 10831 bp, 5 predicted proteins | sample YelNatPaOPGAMG01_FD_44947 | JGI IMG/M metagenome (IMG submission 44947)
GGAACGGTGTCGGTGCGTTGGCTTGTGTGTCGGGTTTTTTTGTCGTATGTTCTTTAAGGTTAAAGCTAATCGGTTTGCGGGCTTGGCGTTGGTGGAAATTTTCTCCACAAATGTTAATGCGGAGAACCAAAGTTTGATTAACCACAAATGTATCTGCGGAGAACTGAACCCCGCCTATTGCAAATGTGCTGTTATATGCTGTTTTTATTCAATTTCTTATGTATTAATGATATTGTTGTCATTATGTCTAACGCTTCGTCTTCGGTTATTGTCCATACAACTTTGGGTGCGTGTGCAGTTGGATTTCTAAACATTCCAAAAACTCCTTTTATTAAATTTGAGAAACCTTTTTGTTCACTCAATTCTGTGTCGGTCTGTAATGAGTTGATTTTAATTAGCGGATTTGTAACTGATAAGGCTTTGTCAATAAGTTCAGCACCGTCAAGAGTTAGATTTGTTCTTTGTCTAATTTCCTCTGCAATGCTTTTAACCGCTTCAAAAACCGAGTGAAAATAGTTTTCTGTTATAAGTTCCGTATTGCAGTATTCATAAATTTTGGGATGAATGTTTCTGCCTTCAAGTTTTGATTTAAACCTATTCACACGTTGTTCGGCTTCTGTAATCGTTGTCGCTACCGCCACAGGATTAAACACTCCATTTTCATTTAGTTGTAGCCCGATAAATGAAAGTCGTTTGTTTAATTCAGCTCGTATAGTTTCAAATTTATCATTCTGTCCTATGAAGCGAGAGGGTTTTAGAGATAGGTTTATAAATTTTAAAATGCTGTTTGAGTTATGATTTTTGTTTTGATAGTCAGCGAAACTATTGTAAAGTCTTTTCCACTTTGTGTTTGATGGATCAACGTCAACAAGTCCTGCTTCTGGAATAAATCTAGATAATTCATTTCCTGTCAGTCCTTGTCCAGTGTCAGCTAAAATTCTTGCCACTCCTTCCAAAGTTCCGCTGTCAATAGTATTGAATATCTTTTTTGACATATCGTTCCTAAATTTGTCTTATCAGTTGTGTGTCGTCCTAAAATAGTATATAACGGTCGATTGTAAGTACCGTAAGGGATTGCGGTGCAACGTTCCTATCAAACCGAAAAGAAGCCCTGGTGGAAAGTGCCCACCGAAAATCATTGCTGCCGCACTTGACGGGTAGCTGAAGTTATGGGTTGGGTTCTATTTTATCATGGTTATTATTGTCTTGTCAGTTTTTGCTTGTTTATATTTTGTACTCATTTCCATCGTCATATTCTTACCGAAATAAATTTCTTTGGACTTAATAAATCCATCATAAATTATTTTGTCTTTGAACGGTAAAATAGTCATATGGCAAAGTACCGGAAATTCAGAAAAAAATTTGTCGAACCTGTCCGAAAGTGCTTTTACTGCATAAAATTTATAGTCTGCTGTGTCAATAAAGATTGCGTATTTAGCAAAACATCTAAATATTATGAAATCACTTTCTATTTTCTTTTTAAATCCGTCTAGTATCTTAATCTGGTCCATTGATAATGAGTCGAAACAGGCTTTCATATACTCGTCAAGCAACTCAATATTCTCATTCAATTTATCTCGACACCTCATTTTAATTTGAGAGTCAAGTTTTCTAAAATCACTAAAATCACTGTCTGCCGAAATAATATTTTCGTGCTGTCCAACAAAATATAAAAGCCTTAGATAAACTTCTATAAATTCTAAAAAATCTTGTCTATCAAGTGTCATTGTTATTGTCTTTTAATTTTGCCCATAACTCCTTTATATATGTCCCTTTTTACCCAAAAGGTTGTCTAATGCCACCTAAAATGGTAGGCTTTGTACACCTTTTGTTTTGAAACAGGATGGTTTTTTTAAAACATCTTAACTTCAAGTGGTTTTAAAAATTAATTTCATTGCAAATATACCACAATCTACGATACGTCGGTACGAATCTTTATTTTTTCAGCTCGTCCCTAAGTTTACGAAGAAGAAACGGTTGAGTTTTCCGAATGCGTGCCTTTGAGGTATTTTTCTAAAGCTCCAAAAACTTTTTTTCAGCCCTCAGAAATTTTTTAAAGCCTCAAAATTATTTTTTCAGTCCTTGGAAATTCTCTGAAGCCTCAAAAACTTTTTTTCAGCCTTCAGAAATTTTTTAAAGCTCCAAAAACTTTTTTTCAACCCTTAGAAATTTTCTAAAGCGTCAAAAACTTTTTTTCAGCCCTCGGAAATTTTCTGAAGCTTCATTGGGAATATTGTTAAGCTTTATGTTCACTATGTGGCACGGAATAGATCTGGTTCGGCAATGAGCGGATAGATGACTGACAGATGACGTTTTAACGAATAAAAGTGCTTAAATAGACGAACATTTAATTAAATAGATCGGTTGCCACGAATGGATGAATGGTTTTTTATTGGTGAATTCGTGGCTGTTTTTTACTTTTTCCCTTCGACGATGGCGATTTCTTCTTCCTTCCAATCGGATCGTTTGTAAACCTTTTGGTCTATCTCATGCTCTAACGCGCACCGCTTCGCTCGAAAAAGGAACGTTCGGAGTTTCATCGGTCGAGGTCAACGCCGAATTGGTGCATTAGGCTATCGCAATGAATTTTTTCATCCGTTTTGTTTTGTTGTTTTCGCTAAGGGGTTGTGTGGAATTCGCTTAAATCATCATTCTCATGGGGATAATCCATTTTTTATGCCTCGTGTCAACCATTCATTTTTTGATGGTAGTCCTAAAAACGGTCATTTTGACCTATTTTTTGTTCTTTTTTTTGGATCCATTTTTAAAATGGATTCGTTTGTAAGTAACTATAAAATAATAAAATAGAAATGATTTAAGAAATATATGGTATTAAAATAGGGGAGTCCTTTTTGTCTTTTTTTTGGATGTGGTGATGATATTGGGGTTAAAAATTTTGAATTCGATAGGAGGCTACTCTATCTTTGAGACAAATTAATCAACAAAAAACTAAAGATTCTAAATGCCATGAAGAAGTTATTCCTTCTTGTTGCCGGCATCCTGGCAACAACCTCCATGTATCTTACGGCACAAAACGATCGACTTGAACAACGGGTTGATTCAGTGTTACGACTTATGACGTTGCAAGAAAAGATTGGTCAGTTGGTTTTATACACCAGTGATTGGGCTGTGACCGGTCCAACGATGCGTCCGGGATATATTAATGATATCAAGAACGGCAATTGCGGGAATGTTTTTAATGCTCATTCGGTAGATTATGTAAGGAAGTTGCAAAAGATTGCCGTTGAAGACACGCGGTTGCATATTCCTTTATTATTTGGATATGATGTCATTCACGGGTACAAAACGATTTTTCCTATTCCTTTAGCTGAAGCTGCTACGTGGGATTTATTTCAGATTCAACGAGCAGCACATGTGGCTGCGTCGGAAGCAGCTGCCGCGGGCGTGAATTGGACGTATGCTCCGATGTGTGACATCACGGTTGATCCGCGTTGGGGGCGTGTCATGGAAGGTGCGGGCGAGGATCCTTATTTGGGGTCGCAAGTGGCCGCAGCGCGTGTGCATGGTTTTCAGGGTGAGCACAATAATTTGGCCGATACTTCTACCGTGTTGGCTTGTGTGAAACATTTTGCCGGCTACGGCGCTGTGTTGGCAGGGCGTGAATACAATTCGGTGGATATGTCGGAACGTACCTTTCGGGATGTTTACTTGCCTCCCTATGAAGCGGCCATCAAAGCCGGCGCGATGAGCGTAATGACAGCATTCAATTCATTAAATGATGTTCCTTGTACCGAAAACAAATGGCTGTTGACGGATGTTTTACGAAAGGAACTCGGCTTTAAAGGTTTTGTAGTGTCCGATTACAATGCGGTGGAGGAGCTGATTAATCATGGCGTTGCTGCCGATGGCAAACAGGCAGCTGAATTGGCCATTAATGCGGGTATGGACATGGATATGCAAAGCACGATGTATCAAAAATACCTGAAACAATTGGTGGATGAAGGAAAAGTAAGTATGGCAACCATTGATGATGCTGTGCGCCGCGTATTGCGCGTAAAATTTATGCTGGGTCTTTTCGATAATCCTTATTTATATTGTGACAATGCCCGCGAAAAAAGGGTGATTGAATCACCGGCCAACATGAAAGCTGCTTATGAAGAAGCGCAACGTTCGTTGGTGTTGTTGAAAAATAAAAACAATGTTTTGCCGCTGAAGAAAGGGGATCAAATTGCTGTGATCGGTCAGTTAGCCACATCGGCGAATGATTTATTAGGGGCATGGCGTGCTGACGGAGACACCATAGGCGTTCCCAATCTTTTACAGGAGATTATAAAGTACAATGGCAAACAACATGTGATTTATGCAGAAGGGTGTAAAAAAGAGGGATACGACCGTTCAGGTTTTCCGGCAGCTATGGCTGCAGCCAAAAAGGCAGATAAGATTGTGTTAGTAATTGGAGAAAATTGTGATTGGACCGGTGAAGCTGCCAGTCGTGCCAATATTCGTGTTCCGGGGGTTCAAACGGAATTGTTGGCCAAGTTAACGGCACTTCACAAACCTGTTGTGGTTGTGTTAATGAATGGACGTCCGCTCGACTTGTCGCGTGAGGACACGTTGGCGGATGCCATTCTTGAAACATGGTATGCCGGTTCGCGGGGAGCTGCAGCCATTACTTCCGTTCTTTTCGGTGAATACAATCCTTCGGGAAAATTGCCCATTACGTTTCCGCGTTGTGTCGGCCAAATTCCTTTGTTCTATTATGAAAAAAATACCGGACGTCCCATCTACCTGCCCGATCCCAAATATAAATCACGCTATATTGATTGTCCGAATACCCCCTTATTTCCGTTTGGATTTGGGTTGAGCTATACCACTTTTACTTTTTCCGATTTAAAGTTGTCAAGCAACAAGTTATATCCCAACGACAGCATTCAAGCCACTGTGACGGTGACCAATACCGGCAAACGCGAAGGCGAAGAAGTGGTTCAGCTTTACATCCGTGATTTAGTAGCCGATGTGGTGCGCCCTGTCAAACAATTGAAAGGATTTCAAAAAATTGCGCTGCAACCCGGAGAAAGTAAAAAAGTGACCTTCACCTTAACGCCGGACATGTTGGCCTTTTATCGACTGAACATGACCTATGGCACTGAACCCGGTCCATTCGATCTGTTTGTGGGCGATAGTTCCGATCATGTGATTCAAACCACGTTTACTCTTGAAAAATAATTGGTTTTCTTTCTTTTATACCATTCATTCATGAAGATTAAATTTCTTTCATTTGCCTTTTTAATGACCTTGAGCTTTGGTACGCTGCTGAGTCAAAAATATGTTGTTCCCGCCTCGATGAAAGCGACAGGCTATGATGCACACGTGGAGTTGACGTTCGATAATCCGAATGCTTTTATCTACGACATTTATGTTTCAAAAGATGGTGGAAAAAACTTCATTCGGCGAGTTGAAACGAATGGTGATTTCTATCTTGACTTTGTGAATGATTTAGGGCGCAATCTTTCTTTGCTCTATCGTATTGTCCCCAAAGGGATGAATGTACATGACAAGGATGCTGTCAAGTTTCAGGTGAAAGCACAAACCCATGTTTTTAGTGATGACGAGTTGATTAACATGGTGCAACAATACACAACGCGTTATTTTTTCAATTTTGCCGATCCTGACTGTGGCATGGCTCGTGAACGGAATAATAATCCGAACGGAGACATTGTTACAACGGGTGGAACCGGATTTGGCATCATGGCATTGATTGCTGCTGATCATCGCGGCTATTATCCTCATCAGGCTATTTTTCAAAAGATTGATCAGATTGTCACTTTTTTGGAAAAAGCGGATCGCTTTCACGGTGCATGGGCACATTGGTATAACAGCCATACAGGAAAAGTGTTTAATTTCAGCAAGTACGACGACGGTGGCGACTTAGTTGAAACTGCCTTTATGATGCAGGGATTGTTAACTGCCCGACAATATTATCAAAACGGGGATGATCAAGAACGTTCATTGTGTCAACGAATCACTAAACTCTGGGAAGGTGTGGATTGGAATTGGTACACGCAAGGCACTGATTCGCTCTATTGGCATTGGTCGCCCGATTATGGGTTCAAAATCAATCATCGTATNACCGGATTTGACGAAACGATGATCACCTATGTGCTTGCTGCTTCTTCGCCTACGCATCCCATTCGTCCGGAAGTGTTCAAAAGTTATTCCATCTCTTCCTATTTCTACAATGGCAAATCGTATTTTGGTATTCCATTGGCTCTCGGTATGCCTTACGGCGGGCCGCTCTTTTTCTGTCATTATTCATTTCTTGGCATGAATCCGCATGGATTGATGGATAAAAATGCCAATTACTGGGTGTTAAATCGAAATCATGTGTTGATTCAACGGGCGTATGCCATTGCCAATCCAAAACATGAACGNGGCTTAGGGCAAAATTGCTGGGGATTTACCGCTTCGGACGATCCTATGGACGGCTATTCAACGCATCAATTAGGCACCAACGAAGAAAACGGCACGGTGTCGCCCACGGCGGCATTGGCATCGTTGCCGTATGCTCCCAAGGAGATTCTTCCGGTCTATCGTCATTTTTATTATGATTTGGGCAAAAAGATTTTTGGCCCCTATGGGTTTTATGATGCTTTCAATTTAGGCATGGTGGATGGTCAACAGGTGGTGCATTCCTATTTGGCTATTGACGAAGGGCCTATTCCGGTGATGATTGAAAATTATCGGAGCGCTCTTTTGTGGAATTTATTCATGTCGAATACAGAAATTCAAACAGGATTAAAAAAATTGGGATTTCAGTTTGATGCTACGTATCAAAATGAAAAACCAAGTGTTCAATAAACTACATTCATTAACTAAAACAAACCATGATTATGAGAAAAAAAGTATGGTACATGCTGTTGCTCCTGAGTTTTGTTTCATTACAAGCCATGGCACAGTCAGTGAGCGTCTCCGGCGTTGTTCGGGACGCAGAAAGCAATGCTACTCTTCCGGGAGTGAGCGTAATGGTAAAGGGAACTACGCAAGGTGTTCCAACGGACTTAAACGGACATTTTGCGCTGAATGTTCAGAAAGGTGTTACATTGCAGTTTTCCTACATCGGGTATCAGACACAACAAGTTGTTGTCAACGGCAACGAAGTGCTGAACATTAAAATGCAACCGGAAGCTTCTAAAATGAACGAAGTGGTGGTCGTTGGGTATGGAACCAGCAAAGCAAAAGATTTGACCGCTCCCATTGCAGTGGTCAAACCGGCTGATTTGTTGCAACGAACAACGGCTTCTCCGATGGATGCTTTGCAAGGAAGTGTTGCCGGTGTTCAGGTTATTACCAACGGTTCGCCGGGCTCAAGTCCAACCGTTCGGATTCGTGGTGTTGGGTCGTTAAACAACGAAGGTCCGTTGTATGTGGTGGACGGAATGTTTTTCGATAACATTGACTTTTTGAACTCCAACGACATTCAGGACATGTCTATTTTGAAAGATGCTTCGGCTGCTGCGATTTATGGTGTGCGTGCTGCCAATGGCGTTGTCATTATTACGACAAAAAAAGGAACATTGGACATGCCTGCCAAGATTACTTACAATGCCTATGTTGGGTATCAAACACCTTCCAACATGTTGAAAATGGCCAACGGTCCTGAATATGCTGCCATGGAAATGGCCAAAGGATTGGCTTCGGATGCTGCTCACGTTTCATTGTCAGTGCAAAAGTTCGGCGGTAGTGGCAACAATCCTACTACCAGCACAGATTGGTATAAGCAAATTCTGCGTACTTCTGCTTTCACTCAAAATCAATCGTTGAACATTTCGGGCGGAAGTGAAAAGATTACTTACAGTGTTGGTGGCAATTATCTGTATCAAAATGGCATTATGGATTCCAAAAACTACTATCAACGCATTAATTTGCATGCACAAACCGATTATCAGGCTTACAAATGGTTGAAAGTCGGATATAATGTTGTGTTGTCCAATGCTACCCTTTATTCGCCCAACAATGCAGCCTTTAATTATGCTTATGCTGCATCGCCTTTGTATCCGGTGTACGATCCAAACAATACATTGGCAAAACCCATTGATTTTGCGTCTTCCACTAGTATTGGATACGGGAATGGCGAATATGCTAACCCGGTTGCTGCTGCGTATTACAATTACAGCAAAACGAACATGTTGGAGGTTTTGCCCACTGTGTATGCTCAGGTAACACTTTGGAAAGATAAATTGAACTTGAAAACTCAAGTTTCTCAAAGTTATGCCTTAAACAGAGCACTGAATTACACTCCACAATATTATGTGGATTCGTATCAGTATTCGCCTAACAATCAATCATCGCTTACGAAATCGCAAGATTACTATTACAACTATATTATTGATAACACCATCAATTACAAGGATCAATCAGGTCAAAACCATTGGTCAGTGTTGTTGGGAAATTCAGTACGCAGCGATTTATGGCAAAACTTATGGGCTACTGCCAATAACGTTCCGGGAGGTGCTACCGAATACATGTACATTTCTCAGGGAGATGCCGGAGGACGTACCACCGGTGATGGCGGAAGTCAATACAATGGTCTTTCATACTTTGCTCGTGCCACGTATGATTATGCTTCTCGTTATTTGTTAACGTTGACCATGCGTGCCGACGGTAGTTCCAAGTATCAACAAAAATGGGGTTATTTTCCTTCAGTTGGTGCCGGATGGATTTTATCCGACGAAAGTTTTATGAAGCATCAACATTTGTTTAACTACTTGAAAGCTCGTGTAAGCTGGGGACAATTGGGGAATGATCAGGTTCCTGCAAGCAATGGTTTTATGTCTTTATTGACAGGCCCGGGTTATTCGGGTATTTTTGGAAGTTCTGCCACAGCAGCCGGTTATTATGTTCCGGGTTATGTCAGCTCCAATTTCTTCAGTTGGTTAAAATGGGAAGTGGTCAACGAGTGGGATGGTGGTCTTGATTTTAGCTTGTTTAATCAAAAATTGAACGGAACCATTGATTATTACAATCGGGTAACCAACAATGCCGTTATTTTGGCTCCTCAGCCCATGGGTGCTCCTACGTTGTTGGGCAATTATGGTAAAATAAGCAACAGCGGTTTTGAATTTTCACTCAATTGGAAACAAAACGTTGGCGATTGGTCTTACAACATTGGTGCTAACTTGACTACCCTCAAAAACAGAGTGGATAATTTGCATGGATTGGCTTACATGATGGGTGGAAAGGCTGAATTTCCGACTATTTCAGAACCGGGACAACCTTTGAACTCTTTCTACGGATACAAAGTAGTCGGTGTTTATCAAAATGCTGCTCAAGTGGCTGCTGATCCGATTGCTGTTGCTAACGGATTACAACCCGGTGATTTCAAGTATGCTGATGTTAACCATGATGGGGTTTTGAATGCGAATGACCGTGTTTTATTAGGGTCTTACTTACCAAACGTAACATATGGTATGAATTTCGGTGTTGCTTACAAACATTTGGAACTGAATGTCATGATGCAGGGACAAGCCGGGAATAAGATTTTGAACATGAATCGTGCCAATCGTCTTTGGTACAGCGATATGAATGGCGATGCTAAGTTTGTCACTCATTTGTGGACAGGCGAAGGATCAACCAATTCCTATCCGTCAGCATTAGGAACAACGAAAGGCTGGAACAACATGGCCAGTTCATTTTTCGTTGAAAGCGGTTCCTATTTACGTATTCAAACCATTCAATTGGCCTATTCGTTCAATCTCGGAAAAACTCCGAAAGCTCCCAACATGCGTGTCAGCTTCACAGCCGATCGCCCGCTTATCTTTACCAAATACAGCGGATTTACGCCTGAAATTGGTTACTCTAACGGTTACAACTGGGGAACAGGTTATGACACACAAACCTATCCTGTTGCTTCAACCTATTCCATTGGCTGGACCATCACTTATTAACCTATTAACTTTTTACAATTATGAAACGAATAAAATATTTTCTTTTTGCAGGCTTGATGGTATTTGCTTTGTCAAGTTGCAATTCATTTCTTGACAAAATGCCTGAAAATACGGTTCCTATTTCAGGAGTTGATTATACCAATTTGAATAACATGTATGAACCCGTTTCGGGTGTTTATCGAATTGCCGAAAGTGAAAATCCGGGCTTAGTCCACTGGATGGACCTTGCCATTCGAATGATTAGAGGCGACGACACCGATAAAGGTTCTTCNCAGAGCGATCAGTCAACCCTCAATGACATCAAAGCGTTTCACTATGATTATGCTTCGGTTCAAAGTTTTTGGGGCACCAACAATTATTTCAATGATTACTACGGACTGATTCTTGATTGCAACAGCGCCTTGATTGAATTGAACAAATTTGCAGCTCACATTCCGGCCGGCGATGCCGTCAATCAGAAACTGAATATGCAGTATCAGGGAGAAGTGCGTTTTATCAGAGCTTTTGCTCAATTAATGCTCGTTCGGGTATTCGGCAATGTGCCAATCGTAACTGATAATACTCAAATTCAATCTGTCGCTAAAAGCACCGTCAAAGAAAATTTGACTTGGATCAGCAACGAAATGGATTTTTGCATTGCTAACTTGGAAGATGCACGTCCAAATCAATCCATTCATTTTGGTGCTGTGACGAAATATTCCGCCGACATGTTGAAAGCCATTGTAAACGCCGATTTAGCAGGCAATGATAATGCTAGTCCTTATTGGCAAACGGTGTTGAGCACCACGAATGACATCATCAATAGCGGTAAATTCAGCCTTTATCCTGATTTTTATCAGTTGTTTAAGGCTCCGGGCAAAATGTGCAATGAATCGCTCTTTGAATTGCAGTTTACCGATTTCGGAACAAGTTCAGGCGACGCTGTT
>JGI24721J44947_10011854_pt1 | contig 10826 bp, 7 predicted proteins | sample YelNatPaOPGAMG01_FD_44947 | JGI IMG/M metagenome (IMG submission 44947)
AATCAACGACCAAATCTCTAAACACTTTACCTATTCTTTTTCATAAACCCCTCAACTAAATCGAAAGCTTCTTCAAGAGTTTCAATGGGCGGTAAGAATACGCCTCTAACATGACCGGCACCGTAAATTGGGCAGAAGCCAGAGCCATGCACAAAGAGCACACCAGTTTCCTTAAGAAGGTCGAGAACAAATTCGAGGTCGTTCTTCCACTTTGATCCTACCTTATGAATCTTTGGAAAGACATAGAAGGCTGCTTCAGGCTTGGTGCAACTTATCCCCTCAATTTCGTTAAGCCTTTTCCAAGCATAATCTCTTCTAGCCCTTAATTTTGAAACAATCTCTCGAACGTGGTTTTGCGGACCTTTTAAGGCGGCCACACCAGCCTTCTGAACCGGCGTATTTGCACAGATTCTAATTCTGGCCTCTTTCTCGACACATTCCTTTAGTCTTTAAGCTCACCTTTCGGGCTGTGAAAGTATATGTAGCCAAGTCTCCAGCCAGTCATCAAATAGGCTTTAGAAAAACCGTTCATCCCTATCACTGGAACATCTTTTGCAAGGCTTGCAGTGCTCACAAACCTTTTCTCAAAAACAAGCTGGTCATAAATCTCGTCAGAAATAACGGGAACACCATGCTCAGCGGCTAAATCCAAAATCCGCCTCAAAGTCTTCTCGTCATAAAGGGCGCCACATGGATTATTTGGGTTAATAACAACAATCGCGCGAGTTCTATCGGAAATTTTCCTCCTCAAATCATCTACATTTGGCTGCCAGCCCCGCTCCTCAACAGTTTCATAAGTGACCGGCTTTCCACCAAAAAATTTCGTGTAAGAAATGTAGGGTGGGTAAGTTGGACCTGGAAGAAGAATCTCGTCTCCAGCGTCAACAAGGGCGGCCATAACCATCTGAATGCCCTCTGAAATTCCAGAAGTAACAATAATATCATCAGCTGAAATGTCAACATTGTTCAAACGCTTTTCCTTCTCGCTTATGGCCTCCCTGAGCTCCGGTAAACCCTCAGAAGTAGAATAAGCATTAGCTCCGCTCCTTACAGCTTCAAACAAAGCTTGCTTAATGTGTTCAGGCGTATCAAAATCAAAAGCCACAGGATCCCCAATATTCAAATAATAAATTTTCTTGCCACTTTTCGCCAGTGCTCTTGCATAAACAATCACATCGCGAATAGCGTACTCAATACTGCGTACTCTTTCAGTAATTTTTATATTAATCATTCTTTAGCACCATTCGGAAACAAGGCTTTGCGTTTATGAAGATAAAAGGCTTATGGGACAGTCCATGTTGACTTTGACTTCACTTCTCCTAATTCTTCTGTTATCACTGTCACCGTTAATATGTTGCCGGAGTATTTCAGACGATCAAGGAAGAACAGAAAAACTGCTTCACCACCTTTATCTATTACGACTTCGTTTTTAGGGAGAACGTACTCGTATTCAACAGGCCCTAACGTAGTGTTGATTGTCAAGATAACTTTCGACAAAGTAACGTTCAGCAAGGAGTAATTTAAGTTTTTGATGGTAACGGTTACATTCAGATACTTTGTCTCGTTATATTCGAAATTCACAGTCATATTTAATTCCGCTATTGGAAGGATAAAGCTAAAGTCAAAAGAATACCTTTCCAACGAAGCATTTGTCACCACATCTATTGTCAGCGTTAAGGTTCTATTATAATGTCTTGCCTCTATGAAATTTGCCCAATTGAAGGTACATTGGAACACGCCATTGCTTCCAGGCGCAATCGGTCCATAGGGCAGTTTAGGATTGACCTCAGTAGTGCCGTTAATTACCTGTCCCGTCTCTTTTATCTTGATCTGTGTAATGTTAATGGCTTCAAGAGAAGAAGCATGATTTTGAATTGTTAAATTAAACTGTTCTTTCATCCGTAAGTCGAAGATGCTATCTTTAACTTCAACTATTATTGGGGGTGGAGTTTTTACGATGTAGGCCGAAGTCTCGAAATCTTGTAGGAAATAAGCCACAACCGTGACATTTCTATTTCTATAATCTTTCCAATTCCAATTAAACATAAAAGTTCTCGTCGTGTTCGGCATAACCCCTATGAGATTGAATTCTTGATCGAAATATGTTTCATTATCAAGTTTGCATCTTATTTTTGTGACGTTAACATAACTTGCAGACTCGTCAGAGTTTAAAATTGTTATACTAAAGTGACTAGTGTCTTCCTTGTCAAAATTTACACTTTTAATGGAGGCGCTAAATCCTCTTAATTGCAGATCCTTTCTAAAAATGTATCCCTGCTCTGTATAGACTATAAGCGGGACAGTTGCTGAAACTCCAGACCAGTTAATATTGAACCTGAAATCTCGGGATTCGCCTTTTGGAATTGTAATGGGCTGTTCTCTTACATTCGGATCCACTTTGGCATCAATTACGCCCCAAATCTCCACGTCCTTTATTGTTACGTTCACTGCGGATTGCTGGTCGTTTGTCATTGTAACATTTAATTTTTTGACAGATACTGATGGGTTAAAGTTTACATTCATGTTGATTTGGACGAAGGGTAGTGTTGTTTCCATGTTAGCCGCTGCTGAATCTGAAGAAAATATGTGCACGATTATGGTTTTGCCAGCGAAACCAAAACTCCCAATGAATTCTCCAAACCTGACTGTTGCGTTATCTTTTTTAATCGTTGTACATGTTATGTTTTTGGATTCGCCTACGGGAACCGTTATTCCATTCTCAATAGGCGGTTCTGTACCAATAACATCGTAAAGCTGTGTTTCTCCCTTAAGGCTTATGGCAATTCTGGAAATTGTTGCATTTGTCGGTGAATATGAGGGGTTTAGCACGCTTATAGTGAACTGACTAACGTTTTCTTTGTTTATGTAAACACCGGTTATTGCAAGGGTGGTCTTTTCTGGTTTTTTAGCGTAATAAGCAATCGTGAAGGCGTAAGAAATTATTCCACCCACTATCGCCGAAACTATCATGAGAATTATAATAATAAGAGTTGAGATAGCTTTCACATTTCTTTGCATATTCATGTCCTCAATCTTCGAGCGTTTCTAAATTCATATCCTTTGAAATAAATAAATATTCCTTTTAAGCCCTTTTCGAGGGCAAATTTCTAATACATGTTTTAAGCGTTCTTAAAACTCTGCGTGTTTGGAGGAAGGCTTGTGACCGAATATGATGCAGTGATTGTTGGGGCTGGCGTTATCGGCTTATCAACCGCCTATCATATTAAGAGGCTGAATCCACGTTCAAGGGTTTTAGTTGTTGACAAGTTTAATGCGGCTGGACAGGGGAGCACTGCTAAAAGTATGTCTGCTTTCCGTTGCTTGTTCTCCTCCCCCATAAATTATGTTCTTTCAGATTCTTCCGTCGATTTTTATAATCACGTGCAAAAAGAGCTCGGCGTCGACTTAAAGCTGTTTTTTGTTGGATATTTGTGGCTTTTAAGTGAGGATGGTTTTGTAGAGTTGGCTCCGATTTTGAAGGAGTTGGCAGCTAAAAGCCTAAAGTATGGGGAGTACGAGGCTGAAGAACTGGCTAGACGGCTCGGCCTAGTTACACGTTTGCGTGGTGATGAGGAAGCCGAGCTTATGGGTTTAAAGGATGTTTATAAGGGGGTTTTCATTCCAAAAGCAGGAATCATTGACGCTGACTGTGTTGTTAAGTTTTATGAGGAGGAGTTTATGCGGCTTGGCGGAGAAATTCGCTATGGCGTTAAAGTTGAGGATTTAATCGTTGAGGCATGCCAGCCTCTTGGAATAGCAGGTGAGCCCTTTTTCTGGCAAGAGTCGAGGGTTTCAGGTGTAAAAACTAATTCTGGAATAATTAAAGCTAAGAAGACTATTTTAGCGGCTGGTGCTTGGATCCCCCAACTTTTAGACAATGTGGGAATAGAGTGTTTTATAAAACCTAAGAAGAGGCAAGTTTTTGCAGTAGAAGCCAAAAATCCACTATTAAGGCAGCTGCTTTTCACTTCGGGTTTTAATTCTGTTGGTTGTATCCCCTTTACCATTTTGCCGAAACCGAGAGTCTTGATAAGACCTTTTCCAACGGAAGGGGTTTTTTGGCTCAGTTATGCTGATGATTTCCCAAGGGCCTTTAAACTTGAGGAAGACCCGCAACCTGAGAAAAACTTCTACCAGTACGGGATATACCAAGTTCTTGTGAAGTATTTTCCCCAGTTTAGGGATTGCCGTCCATACTCCGCTTTCGCTGGACTTTATGAAATTAACACTTTGGATGGGCATCCAGTGATTTTTGAGGAGAAGATTTAATTGTTGTCGGCGGGGCCAGTGGAAGTGGCATTATGAAGGCCGATGCCATTGGCAGAATAGCCGCAGCCCTCTACAATGGCGAGAAGTATGCGCTTTTATGGTGGCAGAAAATTCAAGGTCAGCGACTTAAGCATAAAGAAAAGGTGCGTTGAGTCCGAAAAGCTTCAGATTTAGGAAGTTTTGAACAGTGAATTTTATTAATAGTTAAGTGTGATACGATATGCTGTCTATCCAAAGATGATGCATTATGTATGGTTGGAATGGCAAATTCTTAAGGGTAAACCTAACTAAGCATAAGGCTGTTGTTAAAGAATACGATGTTTCAATGGCGAGAAATTTTCTTGGAGGGAGAGGTTTTGCCGCCAAAATTTTATGGGACGAGTTAAAACCAAATGTTGACCCGCTTTCGCCGGAGAATAGGCTGATTTTTGCGGCAGGTCCTTTGACAGGCTTTGCCTTACCAAGCAGTGGAAAACTTGTTGTTGCGGCTAAAAGCCCACTGACAGGCGGCTATGGAGATGGAAATATTGGGACTTATGCTGCGGTTCAAATGCGTAAGGCAGGTTATGACGCAATAATCATTGAGGGTAGGGCTAAAACACCGACAATTTTACTTGTGGAGGACGCCACAGTAGAGTTTCTTGATGCGAAGGAATTGTGGGGTTTGAACGCTTTTGAGGTTGAGGATAAGCTTCGGAGTGTTTACGGCCCGACCGCTGGTATTCTTACAATCGGACAGGGCGGAGAAAACCTTGTGAAATTTGCTAATATCGTCTCTCAGAGGGGAAGAGGCGGTGGCAGACCCGGAATGGGTGCAGTTATGGGTTCTAAGAATCTTAAGGCTGTTGTAATTGTTGGCAGTAGTGAGTTGCCAGTCGCCTATCCGAAGGATTTGAAGGAGCTTGGTGCAGAAGCCTATAGGGAAGTTTTGACAAAGCCAAATTATGCTTTTTGGAAGCGTCAAGGCACTATGATGACCATTGAATGGAGCCAAGAAAATAGCGTTTTACCCACATACAACTTCAGCGAAGGGATTTTTGAAGATGCAGAAGCTATAGGCGGCTTTTCCATGGAGAAGATTAAGTCTTCCCAGAGGGGTTGCCCCAACTGCAACATGACATGTGGCAACGCTGTTGAAGATGCCGACAGAAAAGAATCTGAACTTGATTATGAAAATGTGGCCATGCTAGGCTCAAACATAGGCGTCGGCAACTTAAAGAAGGTTGCAGCCCTCAACAGGATGGCAGACGAGTTCGGCTTGGACACAATCTCCTTGGGCAACGTTATAGGCTTTGCCATGGAGGCCTCCGAAAAAGGGCTGATTANGGAAAAGATTCCTTGGGGAGATTACAAGGCTGCTAGAGCTCTAATTGAGGATATTGCATACAAGCGTGGTATTGGTGAAACTCTCGCTGATGGCGTGCGTTTTGCTGCTGAGAAANTTGGAGGAAACGCGAATCGATGGGCTATGAATGTGAAGGGATTGGAGATTTCAGCGTATGACTGTCATGCCGCGCCTGCAATGGCTTTATCTTATGCCACAAGCCCTATTGGGGCTCATCATAAGGATGCTTGGGTTATATCTTGGGAAGTTAGGGTTGGGAGAGACCGCTACAGCGAAGAAAAAGTGGACAAGGTTATAGAATTTCAACGCATAAGGGGAGGCTTTTTCGAATGTGCCACTGTCTGTAGGCTTCCGTGGGTTGAGCTTGGTTTTGAGCTTGAATGGTATCCAAAGTTTTTGTATGCAGCGACAGGCTTTGAGATAAGCTGGGATGAACTAAGCATTATAGCTGACAGAGTGTACACTCTAATCCGCGCTTTTTGGGTGCGGGAGTATGGCAAAGAGTGGAGTAGGGAAATGGATTTTCCTCCTGCAAGATGGTTTGAGGAACCGTTGACTAAGGGAAATTTGAAGGGTGCAAAGCTTGATAGGGCAAAGTATGAGGTTATGTTGAACATGTATTATAGGAAAAGGGGATGGGATGAAAGGGGAATTCCAACGAAAACTACGCTTGAGAAGTTGGGTTTAAAGGATGTTGCAAAACAGCTTAATAAGCGTGTTAAACTATGGGAGTGAAGTGGCGTTAGTATGATTTGGCAAAGTAAACAACTTCCTTTGCTTTCTTACCGCAGTAAATGCAATTGGAGAACGGCTCTTCCTTTTCAAATGGAACAAGCCTAATGGTTGCGGTTGTTTCCTCTTTTATTTTTTGCTCGCATTCTTGGCTGCCGCACCACGAAGCTTTTATGAACCCGCCCTTAATCGTCAAGACTTGTTTAAACTGGTCATATGTTTTTACTGNAGTTATCATGTCCTCTAGGAATTTTTTGGCTTTGTTAAATAGGTTGCTCTGGATTGCTTCAAGAAGTTGCCGCACAACGTCAACGACTTTTCCCTCCTCTACAGTTAGTTTTTCCAACGTATCTCTTCTCGCGATTGTCACCTGCCCATGTTTCACATCCCTTGGTCCTATCTCTATCCTGAGCGGTATGCCCTTCAATTCCCAGTCGTTAAACTTCCATCCAGGCGTATACTCTTTCCTATCATCAAGGACTATGGAAAATCCCGCCTTCTGCAGCTTTTCTCGGATTTCTATTGCTTTTGTAAGTATTCTACTTATGTCAGCATCCTTATAAGGTATAGGTATTATCACTGCTTGTATTGGGGCTATTTTAGGAGGCAAGACCAGTCCCTTGTCATCACCGTGAACCATGACTAGTGCGCCTATAACCCTCGTTGATATGCCCCATGATGTCTGCCAAACATAATGTTCTTTTTCGTCTTCACCTATGAATTTTATTCCAAAAACCTTCGAGAAGTTTTGCCCAAGATTATGTGATGTTCCCATCTGCAATGCTCTGCCGTCCGGCATTATTGCCTCCAGGGTTGTGGTGTAGAGGGCTCCTGCAAATTTTTCACTTTCAGTTTTCTTGCCAACAAGCACAGGGATAGCCAAATAATTCTCCATCAAGTCGCGATACTCGTTAAGAATTTCCATGACTTCTTTGTCTGCTTCTTCTTTTGTTGCATGTGCTGTGTGTCCTTCTTGCCATAGGAATTCTCTTGTTCTGAGGAAGAGTTTGGTTGCCTTCGTCTCCCATCTTACGACACTGCACCATTGGTTTAGTTTTATTGGTAGGTCTCTCCAACTTCTAATCCACTTTGCGTAAGTTGCATAGATTATGGTTTCAGATGTGGGTCTTATGGCAAGTCTCTCCTCCAGCGGGGTGTCGCCGCCGATGGTGACCCATGCCACTTCTGGAACAAAGCCTGCAAAGTGCTCCGCCTCTTTCTTAAGGAAACTTTCAGGTATGAAAAGCGGGAAGTACACGTTTTTATGTCCAGTTCTCTTTATTTTTTCATTGAAGATTTCTTGGATTTTCTCCCATATGGCGTATGAAAGTTCTCTGAAAATCATACATCCCTTTATGGGTGCATAATCTGCAAGGCCAGATTTTAGCACAACTTGCGTGTACCATTCTGAGAAGTCATCAGACTTTTTGACAGTTATTCCCAAATCCGACATTCATTATCACCTCTGCTTTGGTTTTTGTTGAATATAATTCTAATGTAGCTGGTTTTAATGTTGGGCGTTTCTAACAGCAGAAGTTTAGCAATCTGGAACTAAATCGCCCATTTCAACCACTTGCATCATAAAATGTAATCACATTATTTAAAGTTTCTTCCGTTAGACAAAAACTAACAATAAGTGTTTTAACTATTTAGAACAAGTAAAGGCTAGGCATATTCGAAGGCTGATTTGGGTTGAAGGTCCTCCTTATAATTGGAGATGGTATGGCTGATAGACCATTAAAAGAGCTGGGCTGGAAAACCCCCTTAGAAGCTGCCCGTAGGTCCTCAATGAACCACTTGGTAAGTGTTGGAATATGTGGAATAATGGACCCTATTGCGCCGGGGATTCCCCCCGGCAGCGACACAGCCACACTTGCCCTTTTGGGTTATGATGCCTTCCAAGTATATTCGGGTAGAGGGGCTTTTGAAGCGTTAGGCTCTGGAATGGAAGTTTTAGATGGTGATGTCTGTTTTAGGTGCAATTTTGCAACAGTTGACGAGAATTTTGTGGTTCTAGATAGGAGAGCTGGAAGAATAGCCGATTCCGACGCCGCCAAACTTGCTGAAAGCCTAAAGAAGGTTGAGCTGTCAGACCCTTCTGTTAAATTTCTTTTCGCCAAAACTGTTCAACATCGTGCAGTCCTAGTCTTACGCGGCTCAAAACTTTCACCAGCTGTCAGCAACTCCGACCCTGAAGTTGTTGGAGAAAAAACTTTGGAAGTCAAGCCATTAAACGACAGTTATGAGGCAAAGTTCACCGCTAAAATTCTTAATGAGCTTATTTGGAAATTCCATGAAATTCTAAAGGAGCATCCAGTAAACAAAGAAAGGGTTGCGCGTGGACTGCCACCCGCAAACGCTATTCTGACCAGAGGAGCTGGCACATTGCCAAAAATTAAGCCTCTTAGTGAAATCTATTGCGTTAACGCCGTATGCGTGGCCGCCACTTCTCTAATTCGGGGGGTGTGCAAGGCTGCCGGTATGCAGCTTTTGACCGTTAAAGGCGCCACTGGAACGCCAATGACAGATTATCTAGCTAAGGCGAAGGCGACTGTTCAAGCACTGGAAAATAACGATTTTGTATTGTTGCATGTTAAGGCTCCAGACGTGGCCAGCCATGACGGAAACGTCAAGCAAAAAGTTGAGGTCATCGAGAAAATTGATAGGATGCTTGCCTACATACTTAACAAGGTTAATTTAGGCGAAACATACGTAGCTTTGACGGCTGACCATACAACATCGTGTGTGACAAGGAATCATGAAGGCGACCCTGTTCCATTAGCCATAATGGGTCCCTATGTGCGCAGCGATGATGTTGAGGAATTTGGCGAAAGGACATGTGCAAAGGGTGGCTTAGGAAGGCTTAAAGGAAAAGATTTGATGCCAATTCTAATGAACCTTATTGGTAGAGTCAAAAAATTTGGAGCTTAGCCTACGGGACTTGAACTATTGCACTGGCATGAGACGCCATTCTCTATAATCCGTGACCACTTTGATATATCCTTTAAGCATGCTGTCAACAGCAGCGTCTCCGGTATCAACCCTTAAAACTCCCCCTTCAATGTCGCGGAGCTTACTTTTTGTAGCTGCAACAATTAGCCTTTGCTTTCCAACACGCTTTATGATTTCTGGGCTTATCTGTTGGTTTCCTCTGCCTAAAAGAATGCCTTGACGTCCTATCGGCGACAAAATTATCCATGTGTTCTGCCAGTCTTCCACGTTTTCTAAAATCTTCTTCTCGTCAACGTCCAATGTCACCTTGCCATTTTTGTATATGTCAACACCCAAAACTGTTTTTGGAACGCCCAGCAACTCTGCTATGCACTTTACAGTGGTTCCCGGTCCAAGGATGTATGTGGCGTTTGACTGCATCTCTTCAACTATGGATTTGGCTATGGCCATCTGATTCTCTTTTTCATCAACTGTTTCTGGGCTAACTTGTTTACTTCCTTGAATCTTCATAGGGAGGAAGGGTCCTTTCAAAAAGCCGTAAAGCCTAACAGCAAAAGTGTCGCTTCGAATAGCGGTTTCATCAGCGTCCATAACCTCGAATTCGGCTATTTCCGCCTCGCCTTTTGCATAGGCTAAGACGACCTCAACGGCGTCTGAAGGGTTTACGGCAAAAATGCCACTATACATTTTAACACCGGAAGGGATTCCCAAAACTGGCAGTTCAACGGCCTTCCTTTTCATCGCATCGAGGATATCCTTCGCTGTGCCATCTCCACCAACAAAAACTATTAGGTCTACTTTTTCGTCTGCTAAAAGCTCAACAGCCTTTTTAGTATCCTCTGCTGTTGTCTCCGCCCCAATTTTCATGGGCAAAACTTCAACGGCAACGCCCGCATCCCTTGCTTCATCCTCACCCATAACGCTAGGACACGTTACTATCTTGATGAGATTTTCCCGCATGTTTTCTTTCAGCTCTTGGAGAAACTCCACAGTCCTTTTTGGAGATACCGGTTTAGCCCCTCTTGCAATTGCCTCTTTTAAAACGCCGTCTGTTCCCTTAAGTCCAACTCTTCCTCCCATGCCAGCAATAGGATTAACAATAAAGCCCATTTTCATAATTATCGATTACAAAGTTTGTCCGGCTACCTATAAACCATTTTAAGCTATGAGTGCGTTTCTTATCATGGAGAAGCATTTGCATAACAGTTTTTAATACTTTAACAAGAATGTGCTTCTGGAGAGGGCGCAAATATCTTAAGCTGTAAATACTATGAGGTTTAATGAGAAGAATGAGGGTTATAGCTGACCTTCACATTCATGGGCGTTATAGCCGCGCCACAAGTCAGAAAATGGATATTGAGGAAATTGCCCGTTTTGCAAGGATTAAAGGTCTAAATCTCATTGGCACAGGAGATTTTACACATCCCAAATGGCTAAAAGAGTTGCAAGAAACCCTAACCGAAGAAAGTGGGACTGGATTGTGCAGTGTCGCTAAAAATCCAGATTTTCCAACGCGTTTTATGCTAAC
>JGI24721J44947_10011865_pt1 | contig 10816 bp, 5 predicted proteins | sample YelNatPaOPGAMG01_FD_44947 | JGI IMG/M metagenome (IMG submission 44947)
TAAACAGTGCCTGAAGAACCGAAGTAATCATATACTTGGCTGTATGTCCAGCCACTGTGTTTTATCACTACTCCAAGCACAGCTATGCGGTTGAACAGACCATAATAATGTGTGTAAGTTGAGTAGGCTGGTTTTAGATCCATATCTCTCCACTAAAATGGAGCATCTTACGCAATATCACGACCAATCGGCATATGCGATCTGCGAACTGCTTACAGTACGATTTTTAGTAAACACGGGCACCCCTACAAACGTGTAGGGAATATATACAGTAAATATTTGGTTCTTGAATGGTGCCTCATCTCCGGGAGACGTTCCGCTTGAGAGGTATTTCATATATATCAGTGGTGTGAAACCAATGCAAACTCCATCGCTGTTGTAATAAAACCTGTCTACACCGGCATGTAACGTGTAGTATCCATAAGTATCTACAGTCATCACCAGATGCGGGGTTCCGCAACACGGAGGCTTAGCAAAACCAAAATACGGGAAAAGGACCTGATCCCCGGTAACGACAGCGCTGCTCCGAATGCCGCTTAATCTCACCATTACGCCAACTATAATGTGCCGGTTGAACAGACCGTAGTAATGCGTGCTTGCTGAGTAAGCAGGCTGAAGTCCCATAGTTCAAACTGGATTATTGGTGTATTCTGTCTGTGATATTCTAAGTTTAAGTTCGATTTCGTCCAGCACTGGAGTACCATAATCGAGTTTGATTGGCTGTCCTGCTTGATTGGGAGAAAGAAGCACCGACTTATAATGCAGGTCCATGGACAGCACGTCCGAAACAAGTTGTGGTATCACACAGCCAGCAGCAAGTGAGCCCCGTACTATGCGGTAATATATCGGATTACAGCCGTTGGCCCATATTGTGTTGCCAGCTGTTTGCACCTGGCTTGAGCTCAGTGTTGGAAAGGATACTACAGATATTGGATAAGCGCGCTGCTGGGCCTCGTAGAACTGGACATCAGCACCGCCGTACACTATAAGATGCATTAGCCGATTTCGTGTATCCCAACCTCTGCCCTTGTTGACCCATGTGTTATTTACAGGAACTTGGCCATTATTTGTGTCCCAAAGTGGGCCAAAGATGTAGCGAATTCCAAAATCGCCGCTGCTCGTATTGGCGAGAGGATCTGGGATACAATACAGCCAACCGATACCAGCCTGTGTAAATCGTGCTATCACGTCAGCCAATCTTTCTGGTGCACCAACAGCTACTGAAAAAATCCCAGTGCCGCCCTCTAGTGTATAGAAATACAAGGTTGATGGTAATGTATATGAAAGACCACTGGGTGTGAGAAACTCAGGCTGTGTTGCGCCGGACGTTCGGGATCTCGGTATTAGACAGGCGCTGAAAAGTGCTTGAATAACTTGTTGGACAGAACAGTAAGCGCTGGGCACAGTTGAGGGTGCAGTGTAATCACTGTTTGACGCTGGAAAGTATCTTGGTGACGGAATGTAACTTCTGCTGATGATCTCCATGCCATCGTAAATCACCATGCGTATATAGGGAATGGACTCTGTTATTAGTGTATCCGTGGTTTTATCATAACGCGTTATTTTTTGAGACCATTCGCTGTATTCCCGCACCTGTCCACGGAAAATAATGTTGTTGCCGTATGTAATTGTTTTTGTCCCATCAGCGACTATCGTCTCTCCAGCTCCACCAAACGGCGTTGTTCTAGGTGTGGTAACAATAGCCACTGACGGTGAGCCGATGGAATATGAAATATGGATTTCCTGTGGATAGCCCTGTGTGCTCGGCAGCAGATCGTATCTTCCATTTGCATAGTTTTCATCTGGCGACCAGCGAACCAGAACGATCGTAGCCAGGTATTTGTTGTAACCTAGCGTTACACCACCTGATTGATCAAAGGACTGCTCCAGCGTCACGGACTCAAGAAAGCCTTCAAGATAATANCCGGAGTATTCAAACTGNAATTGAACGTATGCGCAGTCCTCACACAAGTAAAGCAAAANATCCGAAAGCTGTGTTGCAATTCTTGTCGTGCCGTTCCAAGTAAATGAATACGTTCCGCCTTGGTCCACCAGGAGGCCGACATAAGTGTATCTCCATGTATATACTCTATTGTCGCTTGAGCCTCTCTCTGTGTCGATGCAGCCATCCCATGTGTAATCTGACTTACGGCTTATTAGATATCCTCCAGTGCCGAACAAACTTTGCTTGGTTGCAAATGTGTAAGCTGGAGTTACAGCCATTTACCACACCTCGAAATAATCGTCGACTGGAACATCCCTGTCTCTGGTTGTTATATCGACTCTAGCAGATTTGTATCCAACGGTTTGTTTTGAGATGGTTCTCCTATTTGACTTGGAGTCTGACCAACCTGGTTCAGAGTAATCAAGCGGTGCAATGTTTGTCTGCGTTGTTATGATGTTGCCTCTACGAATTCTGTATCGAAGTTCGTATGTATAAGTGGAGGGATTATAATACCTGACCAGGCTCGGAGAGCAGAAAGCTTGTTTCGTAATCTTGATCGGAACTACCGCCATTTATAAATCTCCTTTATGGTGTCAGCACTGCAACTGCGTTCATGGTGTTGATGTCCACAACACTTACATTGGCAGCGGAATTCAGGATTGTGGAAGCAGCTTGCGAGGCATTTTGACCAGTTACATCAACCACAATTAAGTTGTTGACTGTGATATTTGCTCCGCGGGCAGAAGCNCCTGCATCTCGCCAACCNCNGAGCGTACCAGTGATTGCGCCCCATCCACCTCCGCCACGAGCAGCTCCCGCNTCCTGCCAGCCAATTGTGCGNGTATCTGGTCTGAGTGNGGTGATAGCCAGCCAGCCTGTGCTGGAAGTATCCACAGTTTGCCTTCTCTGCTGGCTNTGACCNTGCTGNTCNTGCAGCCACTGATTTAGAACNCTAGTCCAGTCTACTCCACCGCCTCCTGAATCGTAAACAGTAGCGGGNCCAGGTTTTACAGAAAGCGGAAGAGCCTCAATCCACGGATATTGAGTGCCAGGAAGTTTTTTGCTCTCGGTTCCAGCTAGCATAAAGCTACCGGCAACAGGCGTGCCAGCTTTCGCTAACGCTAGAGGGATTCCTCTCAATTGTTCATCCGTCACACCCCAAGCTCCCTCTGGATACGTCGAGCCGGTTAAACCCATCTGCTGTTTGACTATTTCAAGTTCCGTTGCTGTCTGCTGCCACTGTCTGATCGTTGCCAGTTTATCAGCTGGAACTTGTTCACCGTATTGTTCGTAAAGCTTTTTCGCTTCCTGCGTTACGAAGCTCTGGAATTCATCTATTTGCGATGTCAGGCTCTTTGTAAGATCGCTGTAATCCTCTCCTCTGATTTTGCGGAGCTGAATCATTTTCTCCGTCAGTTCGATGCCGCGCGTATATGGAGTGAGCTGCTGCCCGAGTTCCTGCTCGTAAGTTAATTGTGTTCCTCCGCCACTGGTTCCCAAATTAGCGATGTTGAAGCTGTAGGAAACTGCTTTGTTCAGGGCTTCCTGATAGGCCTTGTCAGCCTGTTCATATGCTGTTGTCAGAACCGGGCTTCCACCTATGNTTGCGCCGNCATCGCTCCATCCGCCCCGCTGAGCAGCAGCCATCTGCTGGGCCAGTGATTCCCGAGCTGTCCAGGTCTCAAACAGTTGCTGGAANGGCAGTGATGGNACCATTACACCCGAAGCTTGGAGCGTGGCAAGAGCGGAATTGATATCACCTTGGAGTTTTGTCATCTCTTCTGGCGATATCTTGGGTGTCAGACCAAGTTCTGCGGTGATTACCCTGGCGCCGAATAAGCCAATTGTCTGTGCTGCAGCCTGCGTCTGTGCCGTTACTGGCCAGTACTGAGCTTGAGACTGCAGCCAGTAATTTGCCAGGCTGTATGTATCTGATATCGAAGTTGCTCCGCCGCGTGTCCAGTCCACGGATGGAGCAACTTTTGTCAGAAGTTCTGTGCTCAGTCTTTCTCTGTTAGTGTATTCGTATCTGAACTGCTCGAGCTGACCGGTGAGATTGGTCAATGCATTGTAGCTTCTTTCCCAAGTAGCTACAGTTTGCGCTTCTGTAGTAAATCTGGTTCCATATGCTCCAATTTGCGCAATTTCCTGCTCCGTAATGCCGCCAGCAAGGATTTCCGCTCCTCCAGGTACCCACTTCTCGATATCAGCTTTGGCTTTCATGTAGTCCGGGAAACCAAACATCACATTCATCAACAGTGGAGTCATGGCTTCCTGAGCCTGCTGATATTGAACCTGTACGGCTTCCGGTGCTCCTGATGGCGGCTCCAAAGCTGCTGCTGTTCTGCCCCAGAGCTGAAGCAGCCCTTGGAACTGCTCCGGATACTGCGAGGCTGCCTGCGTGACTGCAGGAAGGTTCTTGGCCATCCAGTTTGTATCGCCCTGCATCAGTGCCTGCATCATTTGGTTGACATCGACTTTACTGACTTCCTGCAGTGTTGGGAAGAGAAGCTGCTGAACGTCTGGAGATAAATTGAACGGTTCTGTAGCCGCGGTAATTGTAGCACCGAGCGTCTCTTCGCTTAAGACCGATCTGGTAAATACAGAAGTCCTGTCGTACGCCGGGTTATATCCGTATAACTGCTCGGTTTCAGAGACAAACTTTTGATATATCCAGTCCTCGGCTGGCGTTATTGCTGTTCTCTGCACCTGTTCGGGAAATGCGGGTGCCGAAATGCCAGCAGCTGCTACTGGCACTGTCATCGTTGCAGTAGGCCATTTTGATGCCACGTAAAAGGGCCCTTGTTCGCCTAATGCTGCTGGCGCCGTAAAAAGTCCTTGATATGCATTCAAGTCTAAGTTGATTGCTCCAGCCTCAGCAGCTGGCAGTGCCATGCCCATCATGGTCTGATCAAGCAGGGCATAAGGAACACCTACATACTGCTCTTGGCCTATCGTAGCTGTGGCTAGCTCCTTGCCGCCAAGCTTTTCATGCAGTGCCTGCGTAAGGCTTTCTCTCAGTGTCGGTGCTAGATCCCCTACGTTGATCCATGCTGTGGATGCTAATGTTTCTTGAGCAGCTGCTGTCCCGCCGCCGCCAAAGCTGGTTGCAATGATGGGCATCGTGCTCATAACTGCAGCTGGTGAGGCGGCTGCAGCTGCGCTGGCTGTTTGGATTGTGCCAGTTGTGGTTGGTATCGCAGCAGTAATNCCAGCTGTCAGTGCACCACCGCCTCCAGCCTGAGGCAGTTGGTAGACAGGAGTAGACAAAACTGGGCTTACGGCACCGCCACCGCCGCCACCAGCGGGCGCCAATGCCAGAGACGCAGCTCCTCCGGCTCCTCCACCGACTGCGGCTTGCGAGGTCTGCGAAACATTAACGTTAACTGAACCGGATGCAGCCTGTTCAAGCTGCGGCATCTGGACGGTTATCATTCCCGAACCTGTTGTCCCAGAGGACTGCGCTACAGGACTGATAACAGTTGGTGCGCTGGAAGTCAATATGCTGATCAGCTGATTCACAGCTGTGGCAACATTTCCCATCTGNTGCGCAAGCGCATCAAGGCTGTTGGAAGAAGTGCCCTGTGCTTGCTGCTGCTCCATTACAGCAGCCGAGCGCTGCTGCTCTGTCCTGTTGAAGGAAAACAAGTTGGAGCCCAGCGTTGCAAAGGTTTTTCCGACGTCACTGGAGTCGGCACCGATAAGCTGTGCTCCCAATGCATCTTGGCTTATACCAACAAGTCGCGAAAGAAATGAGGCATTCATGCTTGTATTTTCCCCCTTAACAGCGAACCGAAATTCGCTGCCTGCTTTACCAGCTCTTTATATAACTCAGCAGGGTTACCTTTGTATCCCACTACCTTAATAATATTATTTTTCTTTTGGCCTGAACCCAGACCGAAGAAGGTGCCAACTGCTCCGATAATGTTCTCTCTTCTCTGCGCCGAGGCGCCTGCATCCAGCCATCCTGCTGTTGGTGATGTGGTGGTGGTAGTGGTGATATTCGGCGTGATGGTTACCTGCGCGCCTGAGGAATGAGGAACATAGGGCGTTCCTTCGAGGTTGTATTCGCTAATTCCGTACATACTGCGCACAGCAGCTTCCACATCCTGCTGTACGTANTGGCCTTNNAAGAAAATCGGCAGCAGCATTTCCGATCTTGGATACTGCTTTTTCCATTTTTCAATTTCGATCTCGGTCTGGATCCTGGTGAGCTTTGCTTTGTGCAGTTCGCTGGCGTATTCGTCTCCGCCCTTGGCGTANTAATTTTCCGTGGCCTTTGCGAATTCCAATTGATCGAGCAGCAAAGCATATTTCGAAAACCATGTGTTGTAGTCAATGTCGTCTGTACGAGAAAGTGTAGAGTACAGCGATTCCGTGCTCAAAAGGGCATTCATGTATCCGTAGCTCGCAGCAACATTACTGTAAGCTAGGGATACATCCTGTATGTTCTTCAGCTGACTGGATACTGAAACCAGGTTCATGATCGCTGATGTCCTTTGCTCCTCCGCCAGCGCCAATGCCTTACCGTACATGTTCATGTAATTGATGTATGCAAAGGCCGTTGCTGGTTTGCCGGACTGTTTGATCTCCTCTGGGATATTTGCAAGTTTGCTCTTAAATTGGTCAACAACTTTGCTCCAGCCAATAACATCCTCAATCAGAGAGGCAGGAAGGTACACTCCAAGTCCTGATAATTTTGCAGCAGCATCCAGTGCGGTCTGCACTTTTGCTTGCATCTCTGCACTGCCCGGGCCGAATAATTCCTCGCCCACCACGGACATAGCGAAGTTGTAAACGTCCTCCACTGCACGTAAGGCTTCTGGTGTCGCCAGGCGCGGGCTGGCCATATACTTGTAGTACTGTGTTAAGAACTGGTACTGCGGTCTCCACTGTTCCGTGAATGAGAACTCCGGGAAGACTGACTGTATTGTGCCTTGGATTTCGACAGCTAGTGATTCCTCGGTGTATTTCTGATATTTTGCCATTGTATCGCCCTCTTCAAACATCTTGCTGAGTTCCTGCTCTTTGATGGCGATCTTCCCGTAGATCTCATTTATCTTGTACTCTGTGTCCATTAGGGTTTGATCCCGATCAAGTCCGAATCTGCCTGTCGTTTTTACTGGTTGTCGCCATCTTATTCTTTGCTTTTCGGCCTGTGCCTGCTCGCGGACAAGCGCTTCATAGTTTAAAGACAGGATCTCGTTTATGGTTTTTATCGCCTTATTGTATGTTTCCTGATCGTATTTGAAGTAGCTTTGAGCTAGTATGGCAGCGGTCATGTAGTATTGGTATCTGCTCTCCCACTCGATCTTATACTCTCCCTGGAGTGTTTTGGTGTATCTCATCAGCCCTTGCATAAGGTCCATGCCCGGAATCCAGCTCATAATAGCGTTGAAAATATTGTGCGCCCTGGAATACATCGAACCCAGCAGCCTGTAGGACCACATTGTGTCGATGTACCAGTTTCTCAGGTTACGAGCTATTTCGTTTCTTGCAAGTCGGCCAAATGAATAATATGAGGCCATCTTTTTGGCAAACGCTTCCGGCATGTATTTCCCGACTTCGCTGTAGATTCTTGTAAACTGCTTGGCAGTGCGCAAAGTTTTTGAGAAATACGGACCGAAGTATTTAATGAACATGTACTCTGGCATCACCAGAAATTCCAGACCAGTTTTGAATTGAGAACCAAGATAGCGTCTCGGCCACTGCCACTTGCCGCCGATATAGCGTGGAGCCAAGTTGAACCATTCGTAGGGAGAGAGTCTGAACTCGCCAATTCCGATGCTGTAGTTCATGAAGGCTTCCATCGCCTCGATTTTGGCCCAGTATGTGATCGCCTCTTCATGCGTCAACACCGAGCCCTTCGCATACTGAATCGGACTGCTTGGATCCCATGGTCTTTCACGTAAGTCCTCGATGGCCTCATATCTGATGTCTTTATAGACCTCTGGAACAAAGCCGGTCTCCCTGGCTGCCTTGCCGATAATTCCGATAAGCTCAGGGTGCATGTCAAAATAGCCTGCGCTGGCCAGTGTGCCGATGATGCTTCTCAGCGCTCTTTGCCTTTTGGAAGCTGAGACGTAATACGTGTAGAGCTTGGCAATCATCTCCTGGCTTCCGCCGCGCTCCTTGAGCGCCAAAAGAAGTCTCCAAGCCTGCGTAGGTCTCAGGCCTTTTATCGGTGAGGGCACTTCCTCCGTCTGCGAAAGAAGCTCAACTAATTCTGAGAGCGGACCTTTCAAGTTTTCTTCAAGCGCGGTTCCGGCTTTTGCCAAAGATGTTCTGATTGCGACCAGCAGTTGCAGTTGTTTTTCGTCAATGTCCTTGACATGATCAACGATATTCTTGATAGTGTCGAAAGCGCTGTATATTGTGGGATCCTTAAACGTTGTCCCCATGATGGCATCGAGGTAAAGCTTGGCCTTTATAGCCTGCAGGACATCAATTACTTCCCTTCTGTCGACATATTTGGCTATCTCTCCATTTGTTAACAGCCAATCTATTGCTTCCTCAATTGATGTGACTTCTGGCAGCGCCAGTTCTGTTGTGGACTTGTCTATCTCAGTATATTGAGTCAGCACATCAGCGGTGAAAATTTCGGCTTTCATGCGCGTGATCGCTTCGCCCATGCCGGCTATGTTGGTTTCGTCTATGCCCAAGTCATACAGCTTTTCAGCTGCTGCCCGCATTCTTTCCATGCAGGCCTCCAGCTCTTCTGTGGGTGCCTTGCGCGCTTTAAGTGCTTCCAAATCGGCTTTTGCCCGCTTTATTTCGTCAATGAGAGCTGCTACCTCGGCGTTGGCAGCAGCGCTTTCGCGGAACACCACGCCGTATTTGTACAGCGATGTGTAGAGCTGCTTGCCGGTAGACAGAGCTTCGCCCGCGCCGAGCTGCTCTTCTGCGAGCGCTGCTTGCTTTGCAGTGTCTTCTTCAGCATAGCTGACAACGTCAAGTTCGTTCAACAGTCTGAGCTGATTGGCAGTAGTCCACTCCAGAACCTCATTTGCGTTTGAGAACGTATGCCTAAGCCCGACGTCTTCCTCGAATACGCCCAAATCCTTGTTATATAAAGTGCTCTCGCAAGGTATTTACCGTCAGCTGTGCGGCTCACATCCCAGTAAACTCTTACGCCTCTTGTCAAGAGATCTTTTTCTGCCCATTCTGTTGTGGTAGAAAATGTTTCGTCCTTGGTAACTGTGAAAACAAGCGGCCTGTACATGCCATTTTCCAGCGGTTGTATTCCCGCGAAGTATCCGATGTAATCCCGGTCAGTGATCTGCCCGATTTCTTTGAGTGCCACCAGTGTGCCCTGTGCCTTGAGCAGCGCTGGATCAATCTTGCGCAGATTCTGAATGTAGTCAGTCAAGGCATTGTACGTGGCCTCGAGTTCTGTCTTGCCGGTTCCTCTGACCACGTCGGTGCCGATCTTGAGCTCTACCTGCACATCATAAGCGAGGCGAAGCGTGTCTGAAGCTTCCTCCAGCGTGCGGTAAATATCATCGATGGTCGTAGTGATGTTTCCGGTCCCTTCTTCCACGACATTTCTTCCCTGAAGTATGTACGAAAGCTTTTTAAACTCAGGATCATACTTTCCGGTGTAGGCAAGCACACCGTTTATCAGTTCATCCCTGCGCTTTGCCAGCACCCAGTATTCCAACTTTTTAATCGCTGTTTGGAAGTCCTTATCGAAATAAGCATAGCTGGCCAGCTGGAATTCCTTTCCGCTGGCAATTGCCAAGGTACTCTTAATATCGACGTATGTCAGTTCGTCCAGCTTCCCAGTGGCCTGATCAAGATTGCCTAGTATCATGTCCGCAATGCCGGAGAACTTAAACTTCTCTTCCTCGCTGTATATTCGCTTCTCTACGGCCAGCAGTTTTTTAGCCCAATCTGTGCCTACCTTATCGAAGAACTCTTTAATTATCTCCTGGCCTGATTTGAGTTGATTTTCTTTGATGGTATCGAAAGTCACACCGTGCATGGCTTGGGCAAAGGCTTGCTCGAAACTGCCAGGTCCGCCTACCAACTGCTCGATTGTGAGTTTGGCCTGCGACAGTTCCTGCTCCAGAGTTTGCTCAAATACCTTTGTCGATTCTGCGACGATGTCACCGCTGAATCCGCCTTTGAGCAGTGTTGCCGCATACTCAGCAAACTTATGCACCGCATTGCCGAAAGCGAACTCCAACTGCTGTGTGATCTGAGAGCCTACGTCTCCTTGAACAGCAGGTTTGAACTCCTCGATAAACCTGTAGGGGAACAGTTCCTGGATCTTCGTGGGAGAAATAACGGGAAGCTCTGGGGACAATCCGCTTACCTTGCGCGAGACTACGGAGACCTGCGTCCCGAGTCCTTCTAATGACTGTTTCAGCTTTTTGGTGTAATCCACAATTTCGACGAAGTAAGCCTGCAAAGCGGCAGTTTGCTCAGGTAGAAGCTTCGACAGCATGCCGTAATCTCCCTGCTCATAGGCAAAGTCATTGATGAGCTTGCTAAAGTCCTCGTACTCGAGCTGCCCTGTTTCCAGCCATTTCTTGATCGCCTTGTCCCTTATCTGGTAAGCGTATTGATCGAGGTTCTCCAGCTGTTCGCTGAGCAGGAATTTCATGACCAGCTGCCCACTTGTTGATTTGGCAAGAAGCTGCTTCCCTTTATCGCCGAACATGGCAATCACAAGCTTCTCTCCCATTTCTGGAGTCCACATGGGGGCCTTGAGTATTTCCAGCACCGTATGTGGATCTTCTGCCATTTTCATGATGGGCTCTTTGAAGAGGGCTATTCTTTGGTCACTGCTGATCTGGCTCAATCCGTGCACGAGATAGTAAATGTCGTTCAGCATCTCGTGCAGCTCATCGGTATTAGTAAGGTTCA
>JGI24721J44947_10011890_pt1 | contig 10799 bp, 13 predicted proteins | sample YelNatPaOPGAMG01_FD_44947 | JGI IMG/M metagenome (IMG submission 44947)
ACGAACCGTTGTTTTCCAAGCACGTATTCAGCGTGTTTGCGTATGCGGATCTTTCTGCCTACCCAGAGCTTCTCGTCTTCGCCGAATGCGTCTAAAAGGCGGTTACTCGTTGTGGTGTTCAGCGTCCATGTTCGCAATCCAAACTCGCGGTCTTCAGGCTTTTTAACGACTATGCGGTAGCGTTCACGCCCATACTTGCTGTGTTCAGCATCCACCAAATACGGCGGTTCAGCGATGACGAACACGTCGCTGTCCTCAACTTCGTTGACGCTCAGAAACGGCGGGCGACCTAACCTCTTAACAGGCATTCGCTTTTTCACCTCCTTCAAACTTGTCTTTATCACGCCGGCGTGACTGTGAACTGTGCAAATCAGGCTTAAGGCGGAAAGGCCTAACTTTCCGTAATAGCTGCTCTTCTATCTCGGCGATTTCGCGGGCAATTTGTTCTCGTCTGGCTGCAATTTTGCGGAAAACACGCTCTTCCTTAGGGTTCAGAGCCTTCAGGGGGCGCTGAGGATCAGGCAAATGCGCAAGGCTGCGTCCAGGCTCACGCAACACGCGCTGCACATAACCAGGCAAATAAGAGCCGCTCCTTAACATGCAAACAGAAACACGCCGCAGTTCAGCCTCTTCCTTCAGCAGTGCGGCAAGCCTCGCTTTAAGCCTCAACTCCTCAATATTACAGGTACCCAGAAATTGTGAAACAGCGCGGTTAACAACCTCATTAAAACCAACGCCGTGCTCTTTACAAAACCGCTTAACCAACGGATACAAATCCCGCCAAACATAAACACTCGTATGCATGTTATCCAACTCCTACGGCTTCTATGGCAAAATGTAGCATGTTNGAAANTGTCTGAGCAGAGCCTAATTCTCGGCTTTTTCGGTGAACAAGCCTTGAAAANCGCTTATTCGCTAACGTGCTACATTCATGTTTAGTTGCGGAAGNTGTAGCTTTGTAGGGGCATGGGTTTTGGCATAGTCCTATGTGGCTGTCGCCTTTTGTGCAGTTTATNAGGCCTTTGTTGTCTGTTTTTTGGTGTGGGCAGTTTTTCATGTTTTTCGCCTTTACCATGCTTGGTGTTGGGTGCGTTGTTGGAGCAGTTGGCGTGTCCGTGTTAGTTCGTCTGCGATTAGGCATAGTAAGCAGTTTTGGAATCTTGTTTCTGTTGGATTACATTGTAGTTCGCAGTTTTTGCAGAATATGTACTGGTAAAGTTTTATTGGAGGTAGCGGAGTCTTTCTTTTTTGGACTGTTGCGTCTTTGTTCTGCGCGTTCATTGCGTTGGAGCCTCCACGGATTGCCCAAGTAATTCGTTGATCAAGGTTGCTTTTTCGTGGAGGAGTTTCTCCAAGTTTTTTGGGATTATTAATAGAAGTGAGTCGTAGAGGACGGTTACGGTTTTTCCTGGTGTTAGGTTGTGGTAGTCTCTGTAGGGTTTGGGTATGGCGATTACGCCTGAAGTGCCGTGTTTCATTATTTTTCGTTTTTCTTTTGCTGGCACCTTTTTTCGCCTCTTTTTTCTTATTTTAAGTCTTATATGAAGTCTGATTTGGGTTCAGCGGACTGAACTGGCTTAGTTGGCTTTTGTGTTAAAATTAGATTTTTGTGAGTTTTTGGTTTAAAAAATTGTAAAAATTTGAGTGAATTATGTCGAATATTGAAATTTTTGGCGGTCACTTTACTGAACTGGCTGGAAGCAATGTTTGCAGTATAGCGTTGGGATGGCGTGTCAAAAAAAGCGTAGGGGGGTAGGGGTAGGGAAAATAAAGGGGCGTCTATAGCCCATTTTGTCCGTGCAGGATAGGTTCTTTTGTAAATGATAATATTTATTATCCAAATGGGTCTATTTGTGCAAGGGGTATTAAGAGAGCCCCTCTTCCAACGCCTCCATACCCTCAATCTTCGGAAATAGAGGGACAATATTTTTTACGTTAGCAATCTCATCACTGTATAAGCACTTATAATGCACTAACTTTTTGTTTAATCTTCCAGTTGTATAGTTTGTTATTTTGGCATCTGCAACAGAGTTTGGACACTCTTTCGCTATTTGCTCTCCGCAAATCTTAGCACAGGTCAGATGCTCAGTTGGCATTTTTTCAAAGGCGATGGCATTTTCAATTTCACCTTCCACGAATTTCTTGCATAATATAAAACTTCGATAACATCTATTACACTTAAAACCGAAATCATTCCATTGTTTTACCACAGGATTGCCAATTAGAACATTAATTTGAGTTGTTGGAATTGCACATGCACCTGAGAATTTAGTGACCAATTTCCCTTTTTGTGTTCCAAAAAATGTTCTTTCCCTTCCAACCTCAATTCCCATAACCCTACCGCCTTTTATAACTATGAAATCTGGAACCGTTACAGCGACGAACTTCTTCTGTCCGGAAAGGAAACTTGTCAATCCCTTGAAAATTCTTTGATACAAAAGAACAGGAACAACGAACCCAATATTTCGCATAATCAACTTATGAAATATGAAAAGTTCTTTTGCCATAAACACATGAATGTAAAAATATCCATATTTTGTTATACCAACACATAACAAAATTATAACAAAATGAGTTTTGTCGACAAAACTCGCTTTTCTTATTGGAAATTTCCATTATTTTTCTTTGTCGACAAACAAAATTGTCGACAATTTTCAAGAAATTTGTTAGGCATACCTCCTCCATACGCATTGTTAGCTAACAGCTTTTTTTATGCTTCAATATGCCTTAAAGCATACTCTAAATGCCTAACAGGGCTTTCTCTCCTTCTATTTCCAATTCATAATCAATTTTTACATTTAATTCCTTTTGTAGTTTTATTAGTGCTGGTTTAATGTCAAAAATTGAATCCATTGACATAATCTGTTCTATTTCTCTGTCTATTGTTTCTTTAATGAATTTAAGTTCTTTAGCTCTATTCTCTGAATTTTTAGAAAGCTCTTCAAGTTCTGAATGCATTTCCATATTTTTCTCTTTCAACGATTCATTTTCCATTTTTAGCCTTTCATTTTCTCTAATAACTTCCTCTGCTCTGTTTGTTTTAGATTTCAATTCTTCTATGAATTCATTTAATCTTTTAATCTCAGAATCCTTTTCTTCAAGGCTTTTAACTAAATCATCAATAGGTGAATTCTTATACCTATCCAATTCTTCAACAACATTATTATGATATTCTTTCAAGGCTTTATGTTCACTTTCCAATGTTTGATATTTAGTTTTCCATGATTCATTTTCCTTAGATAACAGTTCTAAACTCTTTCTTAATTGCTCATTTTCATTTTTCAATGTTTGCATTTCCTTTTTGTGCTCTTCTCTCTCTGCTTTAAGAAAATTCTGATATTCTGATTGGACTTCTTTACGAATATGCTTTTCAATTGTTTGTTTCATTGGTAAAACAATTTTCTCTCCTTTAGAAGCATAATAGGCTTTCATTGCTTCAAAAATTGTTTTAATGCCTCTCTTTTCTTTATAATCCTTTATAGCTTCATATTCCAAATCTGGAATCCTTATTTGGGGATATTTCTTAGATTCACTTTCTGTTTTCATTTTCCAATACCTCAACATAAAAAGCTGGAATTATGGTAACTATCCAATCAATCAATGTAAGAATGAATAGACTCCAAAACATTGGATTCAAACACGAAAGACACACAAACATAAAGGCAACAATGAAAAGCAATAATCCCGTCTTGCACATCTTCATTCTAATTCTAAAAATCTTTTTCCTCTTCATGGTATTCACCTATAACAAACAACAATGAGAATAAAATCCATGCAATCAAAAAACCAATAGAAAAGTCAAACCAAAAACAGAAGTCAATCATTTAAATCCCAGCTTCTTGAACGCCCTTCGCTACGCTATATAATAGCAGAACAAAAATAATGAGAACAAATAGAACTACAACAATTCTATAAACTAAATCCATGCTCTCCCCTTCTTTATTTGCATTCTACAAGTTTTCCATCTGGCATTCTATGATGAAATTCGCTTTTAGCATAATGTTTGATGAAATCCTCAATAGCCATTTTAACAGCTTTATGAAGGCAATTTATCCCGTTAATTTCCATAATCTCTAAAAGAGCCTTATGCTCCGAATCTTTCAAACTAACAGTTATCTGCTTCATATTCTAAACCACAATAACTTAAATTAACTTAAAACCAAAATAACCGTTATGACTTTTTCATTTAAACTTTCCAATAAACGAATAATAGAAAAATTAACACAATTTTGTAAATTGAAATAGAAAAAGAATTGAAAAATAAAGGTTATTTCATTGAACAACTGCAAAAATCAACGCTTTTTTAACGTCATCATCTGCATAGGCTTTCTCTATTTCAACATCCACCAAATCGCCTTCATTGATTCCTTTAAGCCTATCCAATGGTATCACTAATCCACCTTTTTCGACTTTAATAACAAATTCCTTTTTCATTTTCCATGCCTCAGAAAATAGATTTAGAATAAAACCAATTTAAAGTTTACCTATCAGAGATAATCAAAAAACACCCTTTTCCAACATTTTATGATAATTTTCCAATATTTCATGATAATTTTAACGAATTTCTGCTTCAACCATCTGGCTCATTAATGTTTAAACAAAAAATAAAATCTTTAAACTTTTACATTTTTCTATAAAGAAAAAATGGGTGAATAACGCATTTTTCTACGACTGACATCCCATGTCCGTCGTAAAATTGCTAATTAACTAATATCAATAGCTAAAATCCATTCTAACAAATCATTCCTAACACGCTTACTTTTCCATTTCATTTTCCTAAGCCTCAGTTTTATCCTCTCTCCTCAATTTCTCAATAGCATATTCAAAAGCATGACTTTTATGAGCAAATCTTTTAGCCTCAACTTGGGATTCAATCCATTTTAATAAATCCTCATCAATACTTATGGAAATTGTCTTTTTCTTTCCCATATTATCACCTATTGTAGACTATTGCAACACAATACTTAAATAACTTGCTATTGTATTCTATTGTGGTGTAATAGTATGCAACAGATAAAAACCATTCAGATATCAAAACCTCAAACCCAAATTCCCTTAGAAAAATCTGTTAGAAAAGAAAAGAAGATAGGAAGACCTCAAGCATTAACAAAAGAAGACTTAATCAATGCCATAAGGCTTTATGCCACAACATCACCCTATGAATTAGCTGAGAATCTGCACATAAGCCATATGACTGTTTACCGAAAATTAAAGGAAATTCCAAAAGAAACCATTATTCAGATTTTCAATGAGTTAGGGCAAACAGAGTTAAAGCCTTATCAGATGACCTATGAAGGATTTTTAACCATTCCAGAAATTCAGAAGTTCAAAACAATATTGGAAAGAAAAGAAATTAGTAAAAGATATAGAAATAGTCTTTTGCGTTATTTTTGGCATCTCTGCGTCTTTCTAAGAAGACATCCAAATAAATTGACTATTGAGGAATGTGCTAATTTCCTTTCTGAAATTAAGAACAAAAAGATAAAGGGATTAAGCAGGTATCAGGTAAAGCAGAGCATACGTTCATGGTTTCAACTGATTCATGGAGTAAACAGCGAAACATTAAATTCTAAAGGCATTGATGGAGAGGTTGAATATCATTTAGGTTCTAAAGCCTATGACCGATTAACAAGAGAACAACGCCATGCCTTCATTAAAGCATTAAAAGAAATCATAGAAAACGATAAAGACGAAAAACCCTTCATAGACGCATGGATTAGCCTTCCCTACTTCCTTTATTATACTGCAACACGAATAAACGCAACATTAGACGCTTACATTGAAAACATTGAAAGATTTAACGATAAATGGATTATAACCGTTGTTGATAAAGGAAGGCATAAGAAAGGGCGAAAGAAATGGAGAAAACTCATCATTGGAGAATTAAAAGAAAAACTTGAAAAGAATTTAGAATCAAGAGGAAACCCACAACAAGGAAGGCTATTTCCATTCAGCTATATTAAAGTGATAAATGTTTTCATGAAGGCTTATGAAAAAGCTGGTATTCCAAAACCACAACAAACATGCCATATATGGCGTCATACTTCTGCACAAGACTTCTTAGACGCCACCAATTGGAATTATGAGTTATGTGCTCAAACATTAGGATGGGAAGACACAAGAACATTAAAGAAATGCTATGGAGCAATAACTGAAACCCAAAAAGAAATTATCCTTAGAAGAGCAATGGGAGAACCAATAAAAGAAAAAAGAAAACAATTCAAATTCTAAATTTCAGCTTTATTTTTCCATTACCAGTTTTCGTTATACTCATAATTCTTTTCTTTCTAATTTTTAACTCCAAATCCGTTAGCTGTTCTTTATCGTTATATCATTATTTTCCAACTTAAAATTAATGATGTAATCCCGCGCGCAAAACTTTTATCTATGTAGCTTTTTAAAATAAGATTGGGGCTAATTCATGAGTGAAAAGAAAGTTGTAAGTAGAAATGTAGCTATTGGGTTAGGGATAGTTGTAGTAATTCTCTTGGCTTGTTTAGGGGGAGTAATATTATATTACACTAATTATCCCCAAAGTATAGCTTATTCAAATCAAGATGTTCAACAACTTCAAAACCAAATCAATCAACTTCAAGACTAGATTAATTCATTGGTTTCTGAGAGAGACAATCTTTGGAGACAAATTGATTCTCTTAAAGCTCCTAAACTTATAGGGGTATACCTGAAGGCATCTGACAGCAGACCTTTTCTTCAAACACCTTACCTTCACGTCTATGGATACATCTGCAATGTTGGAACAAATCCAGCTTACAATTCTAAAATTCACGTAGTTGCTTATCAAAGTGGCGGGGTAGTGGCAATAGACACCTATATTACTTTAGGCACGATTTACGGTGAATCATGGACAAGTGTAGATTCAAAAGTCTACTATAGCGGAAGTGAATTAACAAGCCACACATTAACATTAGAATGCACATCTTAACCCTCTTTTTATTTCTGAGGCAGCATTGGGTTTGGTTTTGGGGATTAAACTGCGCGCTCATAAGTGAAGGATATTATTTGAGGAACGAGTGTTCAGCATTGAAACAAAGGAGACTTCACTTACTTAGTTTTATAACAAAATTCCTTAGGGTTATTCAACAAAAATCATGCCTTTCTGTTATAAAATAGGTTTCGCCAATCCCACGTTTTTGAGTAATAGAGGGGTGTAACTTCTTTAAGGAAATTTTCTTTAATTTCATCTCTGAGTGCCGAGACAGATGGATATGTCATGCCCTAAAATTTGTTCGAATTCTGTCTTTAGGTTAATATCTAACCAAATTTTGTTTGCGAAATGTTCCGCTATGATCCTTCTCATCTCGGCTTGTGCTTCGCCATAAGTCTTTGGAAAAGAGACGTCATCTGGGTGAAATTTATCGTAATCTTTATGTCCTTCACTCGGGGGATGGATATTAGTCAACAAAAGGTAATTGATAAAATACATGAGATATTTGTCAGCTTGCTTGATTCCTTCGTTATTCTCTTCTTCTACACAGCTTGCAATATACATGGTCACCCGTGAAGTAAGCAAAAACGTTAGAAAATCAGAAACGTTCCAAACGCCTATATCCCTCCAGTTAGAGAAGGTTCCTTTTATTTCGTTATGCTTGCTTAGTGAAGTAACGCTAACTTCCAAGTTTTCGATTCTATCCCTCGCAATTTGTGGAAAAATGGCTTTCATGTTTGAATTTTCCACACGGCATTGAATTCTTCCAAGTATAACAAGACATCTTTCAACGCTTTGAGGAAATCATTAATCAAAATAGCATCTCCTAATAGTGCTTATAGTTAGACTATATTTAAGTTATCAATACTCCTCCCCATACGGTTTTCGCAATTATACGAAGTCGCAAACGATTTTAGGATTTAAACGCATATTTATATTAATAGAGAATGCATAAATCGATTTGAAAAGGCTAAGGGTTTCGATATGAAAGTAATTTATGTTCGTGAGCCCACAGAGGAGGAAATAGAAAAGACACTAAAATGGAGTTCCACAACCGAGAAGGTATTGCAAGTAATAAGATCTAAAGGTTCTGTTTCTCCTGCAGAATTGCAACAAGCTACTGGTTATCAACTAAATACTATATACGCACAACTCAGCATTCTGAGGCGCATGGGATTGATCGAGGATGATCATGCCTTTATTAAATTAGCGCCTGAAGTTCGCCAAGTCACAAAGGCATATCTTATAGAGAATGTGCAATTTATTTATGAACTGGCTCTTGCTGAGTTAGAATTAGAAGCTTTCGATGTAAGGTTTGCTGTAGCAAATAGCCTCCGTGAATTTGTTCTAAGTGGTTCACCTGACATAGATACATTGGTTAGAAGAGTAGCATACTTTAAGACAATAGGTGATAAAGTCACTGATTACTACAGATTAACACGATATAACAGGACCCATTCTGTTAATCAGTACCTGACTCATTGGATTTATCCTTACAAAGGGAAGTTTCATCCTCAGATGATCAGAGCGTTGCTCAATATTTTAAAACTTAAAGAAGGCGAAAGAGTGCTTGATCCATTTATTGGCAGTGGAACAACAGCTGTTGAAGCTCAACTCCTGGGTATAAACTGCGTTGGAATAGATATTTCTCCTTTGTGCGTTTTGCAATCCAAAGTCAAAACCGAATCTGTGCAGGTGATAGAGGAGATTAAGCGTTTGAAGGAAGAGGCTATATCCTCTTTTACATCATCAAAGGAAACGCGGACATTGTTTGCTGAGCAAAATGAAAGAAATTATAACGATTTTCTGGCTTCCATAAAAGATGAAAGAGTAAGGAATTTCTTCTTAATGGCAAAATTGGTTGCCATAAGCGACAAAGAACGTCGTAGACGTGACATAGTTGAATCTTTCATCAAAAATCTGAATCTTATGATTTTATCGGTTGAGGATTATGCAAACGCCACGGATGAACTGAAGCTAAACCTTGGAAACGTTGACATAACTTTAGGAGATGCACGTAACCTATTACTTGATGATGAAAGTGTTCAAGGAATAATAACTTCTCCGCCATATTCCATAGCGTTGGATTACATTGCAAATGATGCACATGCTTTCAAAGCAATGGGATACGACCTTGAAAAAATGCGAGATGAATTTATCGGAGTTAAAGGCAAAGGTGAGTCGCGCATTAAAATGTATAACGAGGATATGATAAAAAGTTTCGAAGAGATGCACAGGGTTTTAGAAAAAGGTAGATATTGCGCTATCGTTATAGGCGATGCTACTTATCAAGGTCATAAAATAGAGACCATAGAGTTCACGATTAAGCAATGTGAAAAACTCGGTTTTACTCTTGTTCATAATATCAACAAAATAATATACGGATTATACAATGTCATGCAGACTGACAATACCTTAGTTTTCCGAAAAGATAGGTGATGGAAACATGTCTACTGATAAAGTAAAAATGGAAAAGTATCAGGAAATAATCGATCAGATACTTCGGGCATTTGGCAAAATACCATTTTATGTCATTGTAGAGTCCACGATGAGAGTAAAGGTCGAACCTTTTGATGAAAAGAACCCCGGAGATATTGAATTAGTGAAAGAAATTTCTAATCTGGCAGATGAACTTACTGAAACTTATTATCACGAAGATATAGATGAGACATTGTACAAGCAAATTAAAGGACATAAACCAACAAATTTTAGAAATAACGAAGCCGCCGTGTTAGTTGAAGAATTGTTTGTGCCTACTTATAACAAAATATCAAATCGTTTAAACTACATAAAAACAGTGGTCCATTTCGGGCAAAGAGGTTATCCTGATACAAGAATAATCGGAAAAGATGGCAGAATTACATATCTGGAAATAAAAGCTACAACGAGGCCTAACGAAGGTTCACCAAGAGATTTCTATTTTACTCCTTTAGCTATGGCTAAAGCCAAAATAAAATCTAACGCACACCATTTTGTACTTGGATTTATAATGAAAGAGTCAAGTCCCAAAATTTTCCATACAGTAGGTTGGAAACTGGTCGACTTATATAAGATCAACGTTCACATGAAACCTGAATTCAACTGCGATAATCTTGAGATCTACAAAAAAGAGGCTATAATCAGTGAACGTTTATTGAAATGAAAATTCTAAAAAGATGGGTTTGAGAGCGATTTCGGCATCCATTGTTGTGTGCAAATCCCACCCCGCCAGTCTGCCCTAAAATTTGAATGCGTTTAACATTTTAACAGCAAGACAACAACTACAAACAAAATCCTAATCGAACCTGCGCTTAAGCCGAAGACATAGAACGTTTTTCCACAAGTTTTAATAGAACACACAGCCCAAACCAGAAGCGGTGGTAAACTTGAAAACCAAAAAAACAGTCACCGCGCTCGCACTTTTCACCGTCATACTCGCCACATCAATGCTCGCCAGCACCGCCCAAGCAATAACAGGCAACCCCATACCCGATGGAAACAAGCATCCATACGTCTGCCTCGTAGTCGCCTACGACGAGAACAAACAGCCACTCTGGCGCGGCTCCGGATCACTCATCTCCCCAACAGTCGTGCTAACCGCGGGACACGTAACCGACGGCGCAGCTTACGCGGCCATCTGGCTCGACGAAAAAATCACCTACGATCCAGACAAGGGATACCCCACATACAGCAATGCGCCCGCCACAGGAAAACCCATTACGCACCCAGATTTCGGATACTACGTTGACAACAACGGACTCGTCGGCTTCATAACACACGACATAGGCGTAATCCTCCTCAAAAAACCCGTTAAACTAAGCCAATACGGTAAGCTCCCAAGCCTCGGCTTAGTTGACACATTAAGCGTTGGCGC
>JGI24721J44947_10011901_pt1 | contig 10792 bp, 12 predicted proteins | sample YelNatPaOPGAMG01_FD_44947 | JGI IMG/M metagenome (IMG submission 44947)
TTAGATTACTCTTCATAATCAATGGGATATGCGTTTCAGGCATGTCCCGTAATTATTGTCTTTTACGTAATGTACTATGGTTGTGGAACATTAAATTATACGTGAGCCACCCTATAATAATTAAGTAAATGATAATCTAACAGAGAGGAAGATTCGTTCAATGTCCCCGGTGGCAGTACGGGAAAGGCCTAAGATTGATCTCAAGTCTGCAAAAAATTTATTGATGGGGAAAAAGATCATGAAAGCATCAAAATAACATTTTTCATGGGAGATTAGATGAAAAGCCACAGACTAAGGTTTATATTCAGATTTTGTAAATAAAAATATATATAATATAATTGCCAGAGCGGAAAATAATAGGATTATGATGGAACCGTACTCCGGATCAAGTTCCACTATATGTGTACTGTAAAGTTCAAAAGTCAATATGGGGGACAATATGTATAATGCAGAACTCAGGCCTGGCCCAATTCCTATGGAAAGAAATGAATAACTCTGCAATAACACAAATGAAGATATTGGGAGGAGGAAGGATGCTGAGAGAATGACTACAAGTGATGCCATGGAATTGGGAAGAAGCGAGGCAAGTAAAAGGATTGAACCCTCCATTATTAATGCCAGACTTATGATGATAAAGGCGATTATGGAGAGGAAGAAGTATGAGAAAATGCCTTCAAGCAAAATAAATGGAATAAAACTGATCAATAAGGAACTGGTTCTTCCCAAAGCCATGGCCTTCCAGCTTCCAATTAAAGAAGACTCGAATATGGTAATATGTGGATCAACAATGAATGTTAATCCATTAAAAATGACCATAGAAGGAATTACCAGAAACTGAGTAATAATGTAAATTCCAGAAACCGGGCTGATGAAATTGCTCGTGACAGCCAAATACTGGATGCCTATTAATATAAGAAGCAAAATTTCGAACTGGGGTTGAGGGAATTGTTCCTTAACATACCATCTCAATGCTTTACTTAGTTTCGTAATAGACCCTCCTAATACCCGCACGCCTAAATCCCAAAATTTCTTTGTTAGACATAAATCTATTTAGACGATCTTCAGTACTTTTTACCAGGGCAATATTGCCATACTTNAATATAAAATCAAAGTCAACTTTGATTCGTGGGTCGAGGTATATTTCAAAAATTCCCTCCTGGTATAGGTCTTCCAGAGTNCCCTTCCATTTGATTTTTCCCCTGTCAAGTATGACAAAGTAGTCACCGACACCTTCAGCCTCTTCCGGATTGTGGGTCGATAAGACATAATCCATTTCTCTGTTTTCAACGAGATAATCTATGAGCAAGGAACTTCTAAATGCATCCAGAAATGCAAAAGGTTCATCCAGGATCAATGTACCTTCTGAGTTGTATATGGCATTCACAATGGTTACAAGCTGCACTTCACCAGAGGAGAGTGCATTCATTCTCTTGTTCATAATAGGGCCCAGTATTTCAGTTTCGAACATCTGATGCTATGGCTTTCTATTTTCCTGATGGATTTCAGGTATTGCAGGAACTCTTTCACTAACATCCTGTAGGGATATCGTGAAACTGCAAACATGGAATGGAGGCGCTCCGCAGACCTTTCTCTTTCCCTGTAAGGAGAAACGCCATCAATAAGAATTTCACCTTCAGTTGGAGATAACAGGCCAGAAATGAGAGCTAAAAGGGTGGTTTTACCAGATCCGTTCTGTCCCAAAAGGGCGATCCTGTTAGAATCTATATTCAAATTCAAGGAGTCAAGAGCCAATGTCTCCCCAAAAAGAAAACTGAGTTCTTTGCATTGTATCTTCAGAACAATCACAAACCCCTTCTAAATCTGATTATGGACATAAATCCTCCCACAGTTAGCAGACCTATGTTGACAGGAAATGTCGTATAAAAACCATAGGATATCCATCCAGCCCAATTCTGTTCAATTTTCACGTTACCTGAACCGATTAATATTGTAGCTGAAGCACCTTTAACCATGGGCCTGGCACCCGGATCCAAAGTCTGGAAGAAGGTTGAAAAGCCGCTGTTCCAGTTGAAGTTGGCCAGCACGTAGTAGTTCCCTGCCTTAACATAGCTGACCAAATTTGAACTATTTGTCGTAGTATTCAGGTAGTAAGGATACCCAAGGTAGGGGGCAGCATTATATTCCCTGGTTTTATCTGTTATTACAAGGTTAAAATAATTTCTATCTGGGGTTGTACTGTTGGTGATCACCAGCTGAAGGAATGGGCTATCTTTGTAGTTTACGTACACAGAAGAATTAAATATCTTTTTTACGCTGTTTCCAATGAATGGGGTTTTCGGGAGTTCCCTAATATTCAAACCCACTGTCCTCCCCGATACATTGTAAACTGTTTCTGACAGGAAGTAATTCCCATCCCCCATGGACAGTATAGACATTTCAAAACCGTAGCCATAACCAGTTAAATTAGGTCCTGGAGATGCCCCGTAGAATCCATAAAAGTTTAGTTCTGAATTATTTGAGGTTGGATTTAGCATTGGTTCATGAATATAAGATCCAAAATAGAATGAGGACACTGGGATCAGGTTAAGTATTAACCCAAAGAACAAGAATATTACAACAAAATAGGTTGAAATTCTGATCCCNCTCTTTCTTGTTCGGTTGTTTCNNCTCATNTTTATCACATATTAAAAATGGTATTTAATATTCTGTATAAATTTAATCGTCAAATGTAGGTATAAAAATAAATGTTTCAGACATTGAAGATCCAGCCAGGTATCCATATGCTCCAACTTCATTATCACCTTCCGNTATCACTTTGTTAATTAGAGTTCCACTAAAGTCGCTGATGGAAAAATCTACGGTTGCGTGCAAATCACTTGAGGTACTTGTAATACTTTGTCCATTGATTGAGGCTGAGCTAAACCAGGCATGTGTTATATAACTGTTAAAGAAAGTGTTTCCATCCAAGACAAAACTACCTCCGTTTGTGTTATATACAAAAGTCCAGGTTGTGTAAAGTTCACCTAACTTCAAATGGAAAATATCATAGCCTGAATAATTCACTTGCCATTCATTTCCATAATAAATAGTGTTTGGCGTTTCTATCATATTTGTAACAGTTGGTTGAACTTCAAAAAGAATTCCAATCGATATACTTATGGCAAAAAGGAAAACTATTGAAATAGCTATAATTTTTGCATTCTCTTTATCTATCTTTTCGTGGGTATTTATTGAGACTACCCTCTCTTCTCTTTTTCCAGTAGGGTATTTCTCGTTCTTCATAAAATAACATGATATATATATATAAATATTTTGTATCATTATTAAATAACTTTACAATGTTTCTCTATTTTTTAATCCCAGACTGCCTTTTTCCAGTGCTTTTCTGAAATCATTATGTGGGTGCATTATTCTTTCATGAAGTTCTCCATGTTGTGTGTTCTTCATTTTAGATCAAATTGGGTCTGCATTATATGTTCCCCGTTACCTTTTTTCCATTTGCAGCACAGATAAGATTTGACGTGCTCATTTTATTTATTAGATAGTTTTAGGGGGGAAAATATACTGTCAAGAAGATATATGTTGAATAATAGGGTCTTGACTTGTTTGAGATCTGTTATGCTTCCCTGTCCAATTACAAAGGCTGTGATGAATCATACAGCATAAGATCGAGGACAATAAATGTACTGGGGAAACTTAACCTTTAATTTAAGAGAAGAATAAGGAAAATTAATACATTTACATTGGAAAAGTCACTGTCAGGCTTGTTGTCTCAATAATTATAGCCATAAACGAGGAGTGGATCACAGGAAGTGAATATATAACCCCGAAGATGAACTGGGGTTCAAAAGGACATTTTCTAAATAACAGCAATTTACGTGTATTATTTTCCCAATTTATCAAATAGGTATTAACGGTAAGGAATTCAATCTGAATTGATAATCCAAAAATTAATAAGAATCAGTAAACCCTTGTGGTTTCCAGATTCTTCAATGCGACAGAATCTATACCGAATTTAGAACGGAGGAGTCTGGCGAATTCAACGGTCTTGTCCCCGTCTCCATGATTTACAAGTATTCTCTGTGGCCTTGGCTGCATTCCTGCTATATAGGCAAGAAGCTGTTTCTTGTCTGAGTGCCCGGAAAAGCCCTCAGCAATTTCCACATTTATCTTTACCTCATATTTTCTTGCCTGTCCGTTATCACTGAGAGTTATTTCATTGGCTCCCCTCTGTATCCTTCTTCCCATTGTGCCGTCAGCCTGGTACCCAACAAAAACAAGGGAATGTTTTGGGTTATCGACCCATGCCTTGAAATATTCCATAACAGGTCCGCCATTCATCATTCCAGAAGTTGCAAGAATAATATTGCTCTCTGTTGTATCACACAGATCGGTCCTCTGGTCCCGGGATTCCACCTTTTTGAAAATAGGGCTGAGGAATGGGTTTTCCCTCTTTATCATTATGCTCTCTCTGAGATTCCTGTTCAGGTATTCAGGATATGCTGCATGAATGGCTGTTGCCTCCATGATCATGCCGTCCAGGTATACATTGGTCTCTTTTATCTTACCGGTTCTGACCGCCTCTTCAAGAACCAGCATGACCTCCTGGCTCCTTCCCACAGCAAATACCGGTATAAGCACTGAACCACCCCGTTCATATGTCCTGTTAATTATATCAACAAGCGTGTTTGATGCCTCGCCCCTTGAATAGAAGTAATCATCCCTTCCAGCATAAGTGCTTTCTGTCATAAGTGTCTCAACCCTGGGAAATTTGTTGTTGGCAGAGTTGAAAAGCCATGTTTTCTCATATTTGTAATCACCGGAAAGCACTATATTGTAAAGCCCTTCGCCAATATGAAGATGCGCAGATGCAGATCCAAGTATATGTCCGGCATTATAGAAGGTTAGCCTTATATCCCTGGTAATGTCGGTTGTTTCATTATATCTTAAGGCTATGGTATGTTTAAGCTCCTCCCTTATGTGCTTTGATTCATATGGGCCCTTATGGCTTTCGGAATGGGCAACCTTGATGTAGTCGTTCTGAAGAAGTGCTATCATATCCCTTGTGGGGGGTGTCATATAGACTGGACCTTCATACCCGTATTTGAAGAGTATTGGAAGGAGGCCTGAATGGTCTAAATGGGCATGAGTGAGAACAACCGCATCTATTGCACTGAAAGGCTGTATCTCAGGAAGATAGAGGTATGGAGCACTTGCCCACGGCTGATCCTCAATTTCAGCGGTGTTTAGCATTCCGCAGTCCACAAGAACCCTTGAATTGTTTGTTGAAATCAGTGTGGCACTCCTGCCAACTTCCCTGTGGCCTCCAAGAGCCGTGATCCTTATCCATGTCTCACCTGGCATGGGGGGGATGTTGAGTTTCTCCCCAAGGGAATGGAGAAATTTCTTTCGTTCCTGTTTTGTTTCAAGGAGGAATTCTCTCATCTCTTTCACATATCGTGAATGCATGGGTGGCGCTCTTACAACTCTGGGGGACCATTTTGTTCGGTTCTTTATCTCATTTATTACAGATGAATTGTGAGTTGCAAAGGCCGTTGGTTCGTCAGCTTCTATGACAACTTCTCCAGTGTCAGATTCAAAATAAATATCCTTTAAGCCCGCTTCAGCAGGTATGACCTTTTCAATTTCACTTCTGGCCTCCTCCTCCGGAAGCATGATGGAGGTGTCCGGGCGAATTGCAACTCTTCTCCTCATCTCCTGAGCGATCTGCCTGGCAAGATCATCCCTGTTTGCAAAGAGTTCAAGATTTTTTGTATAAACAACTATGGTTGAACCCTCATAGTCAACTTCCGTGATCTCGTTATCCGGATATAACCGGTCAAATATGGCACGTGCTTCCGATAAATAGTCTTTAAAAGACATAGCTGAATCCTCTGTTAAAATTATTNCGAATTATGGAAATTTAAATTTTTATAAATGATTAAATCTGAAGCTTGAGCTTCTTTATGCGGTCCATTACTTCTTCTGTGGGGACCTGCCTGTAACCGGTCTTCATGTCGATGACTGCTACATCAATCATTCCGCCTGAAGCAGAATCTCTCTGTTTTGCAGCAGATATTGCCTTAATGACCAGATCAATGCCATCATCCACTTTCATGTCCTTTGNATACTGTGTCTCAAGTACACCATAGACAAATGGAGATCCGGATCCTGTGCTGGCGAATATATCCTCAACCGATCCTCCAGCAGCATCCACTGAATATATGTGGGGTGCTGTGTCACATCCACCAACAAGAAGCTGAACCATGTAAGGATAATATTTTGACTGGTTCAGTATGTTTGAAAGTAATGTTGAAGCAGCTTCAAGAGGCATGTTAACCTTCCTCTGGAGCCTGTAAAGCTGGAGTTCTGCTGACATGTACCTTACAAGCACCTGGGCGTCGCCAACAAGACCTGCAATTGTCATACCTGCATGGGTATCTATCTGGTGAAGTTTCTTTCCATCCTTGTGCATGATGAAGTGGTCCATGGTGACTCTTCTNTCAGTTGCCATTATAACGGCATCCTTGACTATAATTCCGACGGTCGTTGTTCCTGTTTGTAACACCTGATTCTGATTCATATATTCACTCTCTTGAAAATTACAGGTCTGCATTGATAAATTGTATTAAAGGCTTTCCTACCTGCAGACCGTAATGGCAGGTTTCTGTTCCCACATACCGGTGGAAGGGTAAATTATGGCAGATGGGTTTGAATAATCCTGCCTTTGCCAATCAAAAGAAAGGAAAAGATCAAATTTCCTTCACAACAGGTGGTTCATTCATCAGACAGATCATAGAAGTTTTACTGTCTCCTTTCAGGATCTTCCTTCCTATAAAAAACAGTGCATTTCATAATTTTTGTTCCTGATTTTCATGTAAGGGTAGGGAATTCACAATAAGTTCCCCATCCCTAACTCCGTCCTTCAATATGGAGAAGAACCCGGATATTTCTCAGGATCCATGGATTTAACCCAAAGATGAATAACTATATATCCAGAATGAATACTCATTCATGGTTCTGTATGCTAAGGATATAATGAAAGAATACACAAACATGCTCAGTGAAGAAACTACTGCGCTTGAAGCTTCAAAAATCATGAGTAATGACCACGTTGGTTTTGTAGTGGTAAAGGATAAAGAGGGAAAGCCACATGGAATGGTAACGGAATGGGACTACGTGAACAAGGTAGTTTCAAAGGGTGTCGACCCCTCAAAAATTACCATGGGTGATCTGATGGCTTCACCTATTATATCAGTGGATCCAAAGACCCCAACTGACAAGATAACAGTGATGATGAGCAAAAACGGAATAAGAAGAATTCCTGTAATAGAGAACGGAAAACTGATCGGTGTTATAACTTCAAGGGATATAATCAGGATTTTCAAGGACTACATGGATAATCTATCTGATGTCATAGCAAGATTCGGTACATTCTGATCATGATTTCANAAATATTTGCCTGAATATGTGCAGAAGATCCTCAGTGTCCCCCCTGCAGTATTGAAGAAACTTCGTCAGTANTGTTTTTCCATAGGAATTCTATGGCTTCCCCAACATTTTTCCCAGGTATCTGAACAAGTTCCTTTTTCCTGTTCAGTGGAAGCTGGGAATACTCATCCCTCAACACAACTTCCCCAAGTTTTCTTATTCTGTATTCCCCATTTTTCCTCCCAAGATCCCTGGCTATCACATACATCATGTCAACAAGCACAGTGGATCCGAAATAGTTCCCAATGTTCCAGGGCCTTTCANTAAAATTCAGTCTGCGAAGTTTCATCTGAATGAGTGGTATGTCATAGGAAATATGGTTATAGCCCATTATGCAGACAGGGTCTATCTTTTTCAAATACCCGTCAAGGGCGAGGATTATTCTTTTTTCCTCAGACACAGTTTCAGCAACTGCAACAAATATTTTAGTTTCAGGAACAATGTAATTATTGCTTACAGTAATTGCAATCAGAGACTCTCCAGTAAGAAAACGATCCTTTCCTCTCACAAGTGTTTCAATATCCAGGGATACAAATCTGGAAGGATCTGCCTCTTTCACGAGCTGCCTGACTGAAGAGAAATACTGTTCTGATGGTATAATGCTTTCCATTGGAAAGCCAATAGACAACAATACAGATAAACCTTAATGACATATGGGGAGGAATCAGATGAAATACGCAATGCGGGAATACATAGGAAAGAATGTAAACATTTCAAAACTGGCTGATGCAATAGAGGATTTCTTCAAGGAGGAAAATTTCAAGACGCAGATTCTCCACCTGTCCAAAGGCGCATTCATACAGGCAAGAAAGGGAGGGATTTTCAGGTCCATACTGGCCAGGGATGGTGCATTCACAATAACGGTGGAAGGAACTCCTCTTTCATTCAAGATAAGGATTGGCGTTTCTAAATGGAACGATTCTCCTGATGAGACTTCGGTTGAACCTGTCTTTTCCAAACCAATGCTGGCATACGAGGATATACAGGAATCCCTTTGGAGCTATGAAATAGAACATCATCTGTGGCATTATGTGGAAACGCAGGTGGAACTTGGGATACAGTGAATTTTACCATTTTTCTCCAGTGATTCTTTCATACATTTTCATGTAAAGTTCAGAGGTCTGCTTTACAAGTTCCGGTGGAAGGGGAGGTATATCAGGTTCAGGTAGATTCTTCTCTCTGGCCTCGTAGAGTTTTTCATGGTACCCTATTGATCTGTAATACTGCCTGACGGATTCCTTGCTGAGATCCTTTATTGTGCCATTGTCATAATCACTCTTTTCCCAGAATCTATCCTCATCAAGAGTTCCGAATGTATCCACAAGTACAGGATCACGACCTGCATCGAATGCAAGCTCCTTCTTTCCATCAACATGTATGAGGCCGTTCTTGAGAACGTGCTTGTTTATTCTTCTGTCAACCTTAAAGAGTGTCTCCCTTATGTTGATCAGTTCCATCCTTGTCATTCCGCCTATTTCAATGCACTCTCCAGTTGTCAGAGGCCTATCGAATTTCTCAAATTTTGTTGTGACTTCAAAATAGGGGTCATCCAGTTCATCACCGTATTTGGGCATGCTGTTCAGTCCCAGTTCCTCTGGCTTGACCTTTCCGGATTTAAGCCTGTCATATAAGGTACCTGCTACGTAATACCGTGTTATGAACTCCAGTGGAATCAGGTATTCTATCTCATCTGGATTCCCCTTTCCCTCTGGAATAAAGAATTTTGTTACCCTCATCTGATTTTTTGCTGGCATCTCTATGAAATCGGTCTCAACATGGGCAGATTCCTTTATGTATTTGAACCAGAATGCAGAGGTCCGGCACAAGGATTCCCCTTTCCCGGGAATCAGGCTTGGTATGATCTTATCAAACACAGAGATCTTGTCTGTAAACTTGAACAAAAGGGTCTCTCCCTCATCATAAACTTCCTTGACCTTTCCAATCCTTACCGGTTCCATGTCCCTTTATCCCATTGATCGATTATTATTTTTCCCTCAACTGTATGGATGAAAAGTTTTTTGCCTGCCATAAAAGGAAAGTTGAATAGGGCTTCTTAAATTGCCTGTGGATTAATCACGAAACCAGAACAGGTAAAGTTACTGTCAAAATTGAGAAAAGATACCGCATTCAGGGATGAAGCAAATTCAAGAATAGACGAAATTATAGATCTTATGAGGAGTGGCCACAGCACAAAGGCAATAATGGATCAGTCAGGATCTTCAAAATCNGCATTCGCNCTGTACCTGGAAATTGCAAAGGCAAGAATTAACATAGAGAAGAAGTTCAGGAACTGGAATCGCCTCTGGATGGACCTTTATTCCTCAAGTTTTTCCACACCGGAAATTGTGGGAGACTACCGTGCAGGGAGGATAAAACAGAAAAGTATTCTTGATGTTGGTTCAGGTTCGGGAATGCAGGCAATAAGTTTTGCAAAATTTGCCGGCAGAGTCACAGGAATAGAAATAAACAGGGAGAGGTACGAAATGTCAATAATGAACAGCGAAGTCTCAATGGTGAATAACATAAAGTTCCTGTGGGGAGACTATTCACAAATTATTCACAACATAGATGTGGACAGAGATACTGCCGTATTTTCAGACCCACTGAGAATAAGGCCAGGTCCAGATGGAAAGAGAAACCTGATTCCACCCCCGAACATAATTTATGATNATCTGAAAAATAAAACTGAAAATTTTATTTTCGATCTGCCCCCACTTATGAAACCGGATCAGATAACCATAGATGGGGAAAAGGAATACATCTCTTTTGGTGGCAAACTGCAGAGGCTTACTCTCTATACTGGAGAAAATGCCCAAAGTGAAGCATCTGCAGTTNTATTGCCNCAGGGAAGAAGATTCACAGGCAAACCGGGCAATATAGATTTCATTCCTGCCGAAAATACTGGAAAATTTATCTATCTTCCCGATGTTTCTCTCATCTATTCAGGACTTCTCTGCAGTGCTGTGCATGGAGATCTCAGGATCTTATGGAGGGACAGCAGAAGAACAATCCTCACTGGAAATGAAGAATACAGCCATGATTTTCCGGGAGAATCTTATTCCGTTCTCTGCAGAAGCCAGTTCTCTGATCTGGAGAGGGATATTAAAAAATGCCATGGCAAAAGAGTGTTCTTCAGATTTGAGATAGAAACCGATTCCTACTATGAACTGAAAAACAGCATAGAAAAAAATCTGCATGGAGAGAGGGATATTTATGTTTTCATGGATCAAAAAGGCCTTATCCTGGCTGAAAAGATTTCCTGAAGTGTAAATTTCGGTCAGACATAGCAGCCATTGTAAAAATATATTATTTTCTTTGACATCTCCTTTTATACCTTATT
>JGI24721J44947_10011904_pt1 | contig 10790 bp, 9 predicted proteins | sample YelNatPaOPGAMG01_FD_44947 | JGI IMG/M metagenome (IMG submission 44947)
TGTCAAAAATTGTAACAAATATGCCGACAATAGTGAGGCTGTAAGCTAGTCCCGGTTGAACTTGTGAATACAACTCATAAATCCGTAGATTGCGTGAATATAGACTCAAAATCAATACAAACGGGTAAAACGTTGAGAAAGCGGGCACAAAAGAGGTTAGACTTATAATGGATTCTTTACAAGTTTTCCAAAAATTAAAAGAGAAAAAGCTACAATCAAATAGTTCTGATCGACGTTTTAGAGCACGCAAACGAAGATTTAGAATCGTTAATTAGGATAANTTCGCTTCTTAAGATGCGAGGATATTTAATAATATCTGTTTCAACTCCAAATTACTCAAAGCACCTTGACAGCAAGTTTGCAAGTGAAATCGATCATGAAGACGGATATGCGATAGAAGACTTAGAAAACACTGACTCTTGCAGGGTTCAGTATTTTTAATCGGAAAATTCACAAAAATCTTCTATCGTTCTCCCTTTTAAAAATCTGGTATGCGGGTAACTTTTCCAGCGTAGTTAAAAATATATTGTTTCCTGTTTTTAAACTACTAACGACTCTTGACGCCACGATAGTACCTGATAATGTGGAATAGCACTTGAAGCTTTAAAAGTGAAAGAAAAATGAAAATCGCAATTCTTGGCGGTGGTTTGTCGGGTTTAACATTAGGCTACCTGCTAAAACAAATAGGAGTAGACTTTGAACTCGTAGAGAAAGAGAAGGAGTGCGGCGGCTTAATGAGAACTTTGCAAGAAGATGGCTTTACATTTGATTACGGTGGTTCTCACATAATCTTCTCAAAAGATAAAGAAGTTCTACATTTCATGCTAAACCTCTTGGGAAAAAACAAGATAAAAAACAGAAGAAATACGAAAGTTTTATACAAAGGTCGCTATGTGAAATACCCCTTTGAAAATGATTTAGCCAGTCTACCAAAAGAAGAGAACTTCGAATGCCTGTACCATTTTATTCGGAACATTATTGAACAAGAGAAAGGAAAACCAAAAAAACCGCATAACCTTAAAGAATGGTGCTATTACACATTCGGCAAAGGAATAGCCGAAAAATACCTAATTCCCTACAACGAAAAAATCTGGAAATATCCTTCGGCGAGGACAAGCCTGAAATGGGTAGAACGAATACCCAACCCACCCATAGAAGACATAATAAAATCATCCTTGGGGATAGAAACCGAAGGATATACTCATCAACTGTATTTCTATTATCCCAAGACTGGCGGAATCCAAACATTAACAAATCAGTTAAAGAAAAAAATAAAAAGCCACATAACCACGAATTTTGAAGCAAAGAAACTGAAAAAAGAAAATGCTAAATGGATAATCTCAAATGGGAAAAGAGAAAAAACATGCGACAAGATTATATCAACAATCCCAATTCAAAAACTAATAAACGCAATGGACGCTCCAAAGGAAGTTAAAAAAGCTAGTAAAAACCTCAAATATAATTCACTTATAAGCGTCATGATCGGCTTGAACACTCAGAAACTCAATGATTTATCATGGCTTTATATACCAGACAAAAACATTTTGCCGCATAGAGTGAGTTTTCCCTCAAACTACAGTCCATGCGTCGCTCCCGAAAGTAAATCATCAGCCCTAGCAGAAATAACCTGCACCGTCGGAAGCGAAATTTGGAAGATGAACGACAAAGCAATAATAACCAAGGTCATAGATGATTTGCATAGTCTTAAAATCCTAAATAAAAAAGACATTTGTTTCGCTAAAGCAAAAAGAACGGAATACGCATATGTAATAAATGATCTTGACCATGATAAAAATATGCACGTGATCAGGAATTACATGAACAACATTGGAATTGACTTAGTTGGAAGATTCGCAGAATTTGAATACCTGAACATGGACACCTGCATAAGAAGAGCCATGGAGTATGTAAAAGAGACCAAGCAGCATGAACATAGTTAACTCAACAACAACGCGAAAGGTAAAAAATATTTGACAGATGGAAGTCGGAAACCTTGAGAAAAGTGCTAGTGACTGGTGGAGCCAGCTTCATTGGCAGCTACCTCGTGGACGCTCTTCTAACCGGCGAAATCAACGTCTCTGTCTTCGATAATCTCAGCAGCGGAACCCTACAAACACCTTTCAGGAACCGTCGCCTTTTAATCTTTTCCACAAAACAACAACCAAAGCCTAAGCTGGATTTAACNCATAGGTATTCCACGATTCTCAGAAGAAACAGCAAACCTTGAGAAATTATCTTCAAAATTAAACCACAATTCTCAGCAACCTTCAAATGTAAACCTGCAATCTTTTTTCATCTTCTCCTCGTCGGGCGCAAGCCGCTAGCAGGGTTGCCCNATCGAAGAACTTTACGTACATCAGCATTAACGGCAGAGAACAATGTTCTTCGCGTTGAACTATGCGGCGACCTGCGGCGCTCACGCATGGCCCTTCAGTTTAACAGCAAGACTCAAAAACAAGTGTTTGATTTAACACTTATCCAAATGTCAGTGTAGTTGAATATTGATGAAGGCNCTTGTACTCAGCGGTGGAAAAGGCACAAGGCTCCGTCCGCTTACCTTCACTTTGGCTAAACAGCTTATCCCTGTTGCCAACAAGCCAATTTTAGGCTACGTCCTAGACCAGGTAGCTGAGACAGGCATAAAAGACGTAGGCATAATAATCGCGCCTGAAACAGGAAGCTACGTCAAAGAATACGTTAAAGACGGCGCGCAATGGGGCTTCAGAGTCACATACCTAATTCAAGAACCCCAAGGACTGGCACACGCCGTTAAAACCGCCAGGCACTTCCTCGGCGAAGAAGACTTCATCATGTGCCTCGGCGACAACCTTCAAGGCCAAGGATTAACTAACCCGATGAAAAAGCTTGAAAAAGAACGCTTAGACGCGTTAATCCTGCTGAAAAAAGTGGAAGACCCGACAAAATTCGGAGTAGCCCTCATCGACGAAAACGGCAACGTCGTAAAACTTGTGGAAAAACCCAAAGAGCCACCCAGCAACCTCGCCGTCGTGGGCACATACTTCTTCACAAGCAAAATACACCAAGCCATAGAACGCATAAAACCTTCCTGGAGAGGCGAACTGGAAATCACCGACGCCATACAAGAAATGGTAAACCTAGGCTTCAAAGTCCAAGCCGAAATCCTGAACACATGGTGGCTTGACACAGGCAAAAAAGACGACATACTATCAGCCAACGCCCAAGTCCTAGACGAATACATAAAACGCGAAATAAACGGCGAAGTAGTCAACAGCAACGTGGAAGGAAGAGTCAAAATCGAAAAAGGCGCCCGAATAACAAACAGCACCATCCGCGGACCAGCCGTAATCGGCAAAAACGCCCAAATCACACACGCCTACATCGGACCATACACAAGCATCGGCGACAACACGCAAATAAGCAATTCAAACATCGAATACAGCGTAATCCTCGAAAACGCCACAATCAACGGCGTAGACTGCCTCGAAGAAAGCCTCATCGGACGAAACGCAAAAATAACAAAAAACAACAGGAAAAACGCCACAAAACTCCACATAGGCGACTACTCCGAAGTAGAAGTGTAACTTCCTCCCACGAATTATAGTTTACGTCAATGTTAATGCGTTGTTAGGGGGTTTNGGGGGAAGCAGTAAATCTCAATTGCTTTAGCGATGAGATACACGGACTTCCCTCCAATGGAGGGCGCGCGCTTTCCAGCTTGACTTGCAGGCTTAAAACATACAATTCAAATAAAACATTTGAACGATGCCTCCTAAACGGTGAAGCAGTTTTTCTAAGAGGATTTTTGCTCTTCATTTCAGTCTGAATTTGGCATCATCCACGCGCGCATCGGCTAACGTATGCGCTGCGCCACCCACTTCAAGGCTCGGAACACACGATTTAACGCTGACAAACCTTACGGAAAGGAAAAACTTAAAACTTTCACCATTCATCCCACCCATAAATAAATGGCGTGGGTTTTCTGGTGAAAACCTTGATAAAAAGGCAGAACGCATTAAACATACACAGGCGAAAAACTATGCTGCAAGGCATAAACATTAAGCCGCTTAAACGGTTCGCGGACGAACGCGGAGTCTTCACCGAACTCTTCCGCAGCGACTGGAAAGAACTCCTCGGCGAAGACAACATAGCCCAAGCCAACTTTTCCATAACATACCCAAACATCATTCGCGCATGGCACCGCCACGTGAAAGGACAAGTAGACTGCTTCATCACGCTAAACGGCGCCACAAAAATATGCGCCTACGACGAGGAAACACGCGAGCTAACCGAAATCGTTTCCACAGCGCAAACACTGCAAGTCACCCGTGTCCCAGGCAAGTACTGGCACGGCTTCAAAGCACTCGGCAACGAACCCGCATGGCTCCTCTACTTCGTCAACAAACTCTACGACTACGACAACCCCGACGAGGAACGACGACCATGGAACGACCCAGCAATCGTCCCGAAAACCATAAACGGGAAAAAAGACGACCCGCGCACAGGCAAACCGTGGGACTGGAACCACCCACCACACAAGTGACGTGCCCCCATGAAACTGCTAGTAACAGGCGGCTTAGGCTTCATCGGAAGCAACTTCTGCCGACACATGCTTATGGAGCACTCTGACTACGAAATCATAAACATAGACAAGCTCGGCGTAGGCGCCAACCCCGCCAACCTCCACGACGCTGAACACGACCAAAGATACACCTTCATAAAAGGCAACATCTGCAACCGCAAGCTGATGGCTAAACTAGTCTGCAACGTCGACGCCGTCGTCAACTTCGCCGCAGAAACCCACGTGGACCGAAGCATCGCCAACCCAGAAGTCTTCATCCAAAACAACACCGTAGGCACCTTCACACTGCTCGACGCCGTAAAAAACCACAACCGAAACGCCCGCATCATCCAAGTTTCAACCGACGAAGTCTACGGCCCAGCCGTCAACAACACATCGTTCACAGAGGACAGCCCGCTTAACCCGTCAAACCCCTACTCCGCCTCAAAAGCCGCCGCCGACATGATCGCATTATCCTACCACAAAACCTACAACCTAAACCTGTCAATAACACGATGCACCAACAACTTCGGACCCTACCAGCACCCGGAAAAACTCATACCCAAAACCATCATCCGCGCACTAAGAAACCTGAACATACCAATCTANGGGACAGGAACCAACACACGCGACTGGATCCACGTCCAAGACCACTGCGAAGCCATAGACGCCGCACTGCAAAAAGGAAAACCCGGCCANNTCTACAACATCTCCGCAGGAAACGAATACTCAAACATCCAAATCGCCAAAACCATCCTCGCCATACTCGACAAGCCAGAAACACTGATCACACACGTCGAAGACCGCCCAGGACACGACGCAAGATACAGCATAGACTCCAGCAAAACACGCGCAGCCCTAGGATGGCAACCGAAACACGCCTTTAACCAAGCGCTGGAATCCACCGTCAAATGGTACACTGAAAACGAACAATGGTGGCGCCCACTCGCCACAGAAACCGTACTCCACCCAACACCATGGAGACTCCACGCGGCAAAATGAAACTCCTCATCACAGGCGCAAGCGGCCTATACGGCTCAAAACTCGCCGAAACAGCCACCGCAAGAAACCACAAAGTCTACGCAGGATACACCCACAACCCACCAGCACACGGAACCCCAATAAAACTCGACATCACAGACAAAACCCAAGTATACAAAGCCATAGAAAAAGCAAAACCCGACACCATAGTCCACGCCGCCGCACTAACCGACGTCGACAAATGCGAAACAAACAAGCAACTCGCCTGGAAAACCAACGTCGAAGGCACAAAAAACATCGCCGAAGCTGCCAACACACAACACGCGTTTCTACTCTACATTTCAACCGACTACGTCTTCAACGGCGAAAAAGGACAATACACCGAAACCGACACACCGAACCCAATCAACCACTACGGACTCACAAAACTCAAAGCCGAAGAACTCGTCAAAACCGCCGTAAACACCTACTGCATCGCAAGAACCAGCGTCCTATACGGCGCAACACCCGCCGCAGGCAAAACAAACTTCGCCCTATGGCTACTAAACAGGCTAGAAAAAAACGAACCCGCAAAAATCGTAACCGACCAGTGGAACACACCCACACTGAACACGAACCTAGCCGACATGACCCTCGAAATCTTGGAGCGCACGCTAACAGGCACATTTCACCTCGCAGGCGCCACACGCATAAACCGATACGACTTCGCAAAACAACTCGCACAAGCCTTCAAACTCGACACAAACCTCATAACACCCTGCACAACCGCCGACTTCGCGTGGCCAGCCAAAAGACCAACCGACTCCTCACTCAACACCACCAAAGCACAGCAAACACTCAGAAACAAACCATTAAGCCTGAAACACGCAATAGAAAAACTAAAACACGAACTAAACACGCTGAACACACACAGTTTCAAACCTCCCAAAACCCAACTGTAATAGACATTGACAACGAAATAATCTCCTCGCTCCAACTTAAAAGACCAGAACGCTACAGGAACATCCCCTACATATTATCTGAAGCAAAAATCATTCCGAAAACCTTCGCCGAAACAATCGCCTCAATGATAGGCTTCAGAAACCTCCTAGTCCACAACTACGCATCCATAAACCTAAACNTAGTTTACGAGTTTCTGCAAAAGAAACTGCCCGATTTTGAAAGCTTCATGAAACACATTGCCAAACGGCTTGAAAAATCAACACAGTTGCTCCTCACGCAGCAATGACGTGCACACTTAAGGCAAATATAGTGCCTGCACCTAAACAAGGCGTAAAACATCAGCAACGAGAGGTCAAGCGCTCACATGATTGAAAAGCGGAAGGTTCAGGTAAGCCTGCCCAGCGTCGACGCGCAAGTCTTATACCACGAGTACGAAGGCTTCACAGTGAAAACCCTGCTTGTCGCTTTCGCACAGAAACGCCGCGTACTCTCCACTTGGAGCGGGCTCCGCGAAGTACGCTACGTCGCAAACGTTTACCAGCCGCTTCAGCTTTCGCTCCGCACCATGGAAAAATACGAAAGCTTCGAGAAAGCCTACCCGAAAACCATCGGAATCCCAAACGAGGAAATCACCTTCCTAAGCACAGCCGCCGACATGGACAACATGGCAAAGGCTGAACGCGCTTACAGAGAACTCGCAGTCTGCTGCCTCGCCACTGCAGGCGCAAAAAACAACGCGTTACGCACAGGCGTGGACGTCGCAAACTGGTTTGAAAGAAACGGCAAATTCGAGAGCACTCTTGGAACAATAAACGTAATCCTGCTCACGAACGCGCCGCTGACCGACGGCGCCATGGCCCGCGCCATCATAACCATCACCGAAGCCAAAACCGCCGCGCTTCAAGACCTCAACGTCCGAAGCACCTACACGCCTGAAAACCAAGCCACAGGCACAGGAACCGACAACGTCATCGTCGTCTCTGGAAACCAGCCTGGACAACCATTACGGTACACAGGCGGCCACACAAAAATCGGCGAACTCATAGGACACGCCGCGAAAACCGCCGTAGCCGAAGCCCTGAAAAAACAAGACGGACTGAACACTTAACGCATTCGCACATCAACGCAGCCAGACACATGTTTCCTTCCTGAACGTCATCAAAACCTGAAACACCCCAACAGACAAAACGGCACAAGCCAAAGGCAAGACGAAGCCTCAAACGCTTACGTTTAAGGCGCTTCGAAAACCCATGCGTACGGATGATTCAGCTTCACCTTAAGCACAACATACTCTGCGTTTGCGTACGCCAGGTCAAGCCACCCGGAGCGAAGCACGCTCAGGTCGAAACGTTGTCTGTCATAGACTAAGTAGGCAACATCGTTGTCCCTGATGACCGACGCAAAGTTTCGAGTCTTAACCGTAAACGCCTCTGGAAGTTTCTCGGCGAAAACCCTTTCAAAGTCGCTTGGATGCTGCAGCCCCGCATAGCTGCTTCTCGAGAAGACAAGCATACGGTAGCCCACTGTAACCGTGTAGCCTGCGTCAACCCTGTAAAACTGGTACTGCCACCTGACCGCGTCGACGCGTCCATCAGCCAAAACACCCACGTTGCCCGCGTCGGGTAAATCTTCAAACTCCAACGCGAAGACGACGCCGTCACGCGCGTCGTAGGTTGCCACATGCCTGTCCAGCCCGAAGTTGCCGCGCGAAAACCCCGCGACAGCCCACTTTCCCACCTCAGCGTACGAGGCGTTACTCCACGGGCTTACCCAGTCAAGGACGCCTGGCACAAAAGCCTCGCTGAACCTTGAGGCAGGGTCCAAATGCTCCGTGACATACAACGTTGCATAATTCAAGCTGCTGTTGACGGCTGAAAGCTGCCAGGAAACCGCCAAATCGTAGCTGTCGTTTGCGAACCTAACCGTCTGCGTCACCGTAAAGTTTTCGCCGGAATACGTCACACTGACCCAACGCGGATAACCCGCAGCGCCCAACATAACCGTCCGGTTCAAGCCTGAAAGCGCAAACACATGCAACGCGCCGTCCCAAGTCCTGTACGACACGTACGCTTCATCCGTCAAAAACGACGCGACACGCTTCCAAGCCATATTCTGCAACGCATAATACTCCTGCGACACGTTACCTCTCGACTCGTAAACCCTCAACATCGTCAACGGATTCTCCAGTTCATAACTCAAGTCAAGCACACATTCAGCCCTAGCGTTCCACTCAATCACAGGGTTAGTCTCCGCAATCACCTCCCTGCCCGAATAAACCGCAAACCAGTGCCCAGGCTTCTCAGACACGACAACAGCGCCGCCGACGCCGCGCTGCTGAAGCCAAACAGCCGCGTCATACGCCTGCAAATCCGACGTCGCATAATACGCTATAGCCTCACCCGTTTTCGCCGTAACCAGCCAAACCTGCAACGAAATAGCCGCCGCCAAAAAAATCACGACGACAAAACCCAAAACTCGCCGCGCGCTTCGCCTACACCTAATAGACTCCGCTGCATAATCCAGAAGCCACGACACTGAAACCGCAGCGAAAACCGCCAAAGCCGGAAGCATGTAATACACAAACCAGTGATACGGCAGATACAAACCAACAAGATACGACTGCGAAAAAAACAGGGGAACAAGAAACGCCGAAGCCAAAAGCACGTAGAAACCCAGCAGACGCCGCCTCCGCAACACGTTAAACGCCAAGACAAGACCAGCAAAAGCCATGAAAAACAGAAAGCCAAAATAAACCAGAAAAGACTCGAAACTCACCATCGGCACCTGATAAAGCATCGTCTGCAACTGAAAGAAAACAATCGAAGCCAACTCACCCATGTAAGGCCAAATCGGACCCAAATAATACACAAGAAACGCCAACCCAGCGCCCAAAACCGCCGCAACAACAACCCACGAACGCCGCCCCCGCCGANGCACAAGCAACGCAAAAACAAAAGGACCAGCCACGAAAACAAGCAGAAACGCCGCAAGCTGATGCGCCATCACCGTTGAAAACACAAAAAGAAACGCCAAAAACGCCGACGCCGCCCCCTCACTCGGCCACGCAAGAAACATCAACGCCAAAAACATGAACGCCAAACTAATCAAACCCGTGTAGCCCGCCCAACAATTCATCTCAAACAACGGAAAACACAAAAGCACAAACACACCCGCCAAAACACCCCCACGCCGACCGAAAAACCGCTCAGCAACCAACCAAACCGAAAAAACCACAAGCCAATCAACAAGCGCCACAACCGCCTTCAACAAAACAAGCGCTTCACCAACACCCGACGCACCAGTAAACGCCAAAAAAACCGCAAGCAACGCATGAAAAAGCGGCGGAATCCACGCCACGTCACTCACAGGAATCCTGCCCGAACCAAGAAACAACTCCGCCCTCTGCAAATGAACCGCCGAATCATTACCCAAAACAAGCCCGTTACTACCCAAAACCAGAAAAAACAACACCCAAACCAACAGCGAAAACACAAACAAGAAACCCGCTTCAAAACACCCACGCCCGAAACGCCTAGAAAACCACGCTGCACCAACCATCTAAACCGCAACACCCACACGCCATAAAAAGCACCACACAAATATTAACCTCACCAACAACCAAAAACCGCACTCCACAAACCACTGCGCACCACGCGCAAGACGCAAACAATCAACCACGCCAAGAACACACTGCGAAAACCAAACCGAAACCCAGCAGCCCACAAACTGAAACCACACTGAACAACAACCCCGCAAATCAACCAGCATACCCACGTAACACTTCGTAACCGTTCGCTACAACGCCGAAAACACAAACGCGCAAAATTATATAAGAAGGGCAAAGGAGATCTCATCAAGAAGGCCGCCGACATTTGATTAAAGCAAAACTCATCGTTGAAGGCAACGTCCAGAAAGTTGGCTACAGAGACTACGTTCAGAAAGCAGCCAGAAAACTCGGCGTGAAAGGATACGTCGAGAACTTGCGCGACGGCACAGTCCAAATCATATGCGAACTGGAAGACCCTATCCTAGAAACCTTCATCAACGCGTTAAACATACAAGAAGACTTCATAAACGTCGAGAAAATCCGAATCGCCGAAAAATCAGAAGCGAAAGGCGAATTCGACTATTTCGAAATCAAATACGGAAAACTCGAAGAAGAGTTAGGTGAAAGGCTAGGAACCGCCACAGAATACGCCCGAGCCACAACCACAGACATCAAACACATGCACCAAGAAGTCAAAGAAACAAAACAGAGTATTCAGGAGATGCATGCTGACCTTAAGGGTTCGATTAGTAGTATGCATGAGGAAACTAGGGGAACGCG
>JGI24721J44947_10011906_pt1 | contig 10790 bp, 9 predicted proteins | sample YelNatPaOPGAMG01_FD_44947 | JGI IMG/M metagenome (IMG submission 44947)
GGCCTGGGGGTGGCCAACACGATCGCCGCGCTGGCGGCCGGGGCGTCGGTGGCGCACGTCACCGTATCGGCGATCGGCGAGCGGGCCGGCAACGTGCCCCTCGAGGATACCGTAATGGCCCTGCTTTGCCTTTACGGGGTGGATACCGGCATCCGCACCGAGAAGCTCTATGAGCTGTCGAAACTCGTTCAGGAGCTGGCGGGCGTGACCCTGCCGCCCAACCGACCGATCGTTGGCGACTGGCTTTACCGGATCGAATCCGGCATCGTAGCCATGTTCCATCGCCGCTCCAAAGACGTGGAGCCATTGGAGTATATTCCGTTTCGCCCCGAGCTGGTGGGGCGTCCCGGAGTGGAAATCGCGCTGGGCAAGGGCAGCGGCCTGGCCAACATCGAGGAGCACCTGGAGCGGCGCGGCCTGACCGCGACGNCTGAGCAGACTGCCGAGCTGCTGGCCCTGGTCAAGCAGCGGGCGGTGGAGAAGAAAGGTCTGCTGAGCGACGAGGAATTCGACGAGCTGGTGGAGCGCGTGCTTCGCAACGGGAGGAAGGGGAGCGATGTTTCGGCATCTGGATGAGCTGGTGGAGGCGGCCCGGGCCCTGGGACCGGTCCGGATTGCCATCGCGGCGGCGCACGATCCCGACGTGATCGAGGCCATGCGCAAGGCCCGGGACATCGGGCTGGCCGAGGGATACTATGTCGGCAACGCCCACAAGATCCTGGAGCTGGCGCGGTCGGTGATCTGGAAATACCCAATTCCCGTCTGATCCACGAACCTGACGACGCGGCGGCAGCGCGCAAGGCGATCGCGCTGGTGCGCGAGGGCACGGCGAGCCTCCTGATGAAGGGAAAGATTTCGACCGCCACGCTGGCGCGCGCGGTGCTGGACCGGGAAACCGGCCTGCGCACGGGACGCCTGCTCAGTCAGGTCATCGTCTTCCAGGTCCCGGGCTTCGATCGGCTGATGCTGATGAGCGACGCGGCCATCAACATCGCTCCCACGCTGGAGCAGAAGGCGGAGATCTGCCGGAACGCGATTGAGGTCGCGCACGCCATCGGCATCTCGCGGCCGAACGTGGCCCTGTTGTGCGCGCTGGAGATGGTCAACCCCGAGATGCCGGCCACCGTGGACGCGGCGGCGCTCACCGTAATGAATCGTCGCGGGCAAATCAAGGGCGCTTATCTGGAAGGACCGATCGCCCTGGATGCTCCGCTCAGCCGCTTCGCAGCCGAGCGCAAGGGAATCGAAAGCCCGATCATCGAAAACACCGATATTTTCATCGCTCCCGATATCGAAGCGGCAAACATCCTCTACCGCGCCATCCTGTACTTCGCCAAGGGCGAATCCGGCGGCATCGTTTACGGTGCGCGCGTGCCCTTGATCTTGCTGTCACGCGCCGAGACGCCCGAAACCAAGATCCGCTCGATCGCCCTGGCAATGCTGGTGGAGGCTCATGGCCGCCAGCAAGCTTGAGCGGCTGCGCCAGTTTTTGCCCTTCGTGGGCATCGGGGCTGTCTTGCTGTCCCTGCTCATTGCGCTGCTGTTCTGGGTGCAGCGCGGGGCGCACCTTGAGCTGGAAGGCGCCATTGGCCGCGCCCGCACGCTGGGCCTGCCGGACGGCAGCACGATCGTGATCCTGGACTTCCGCATCAAGAACGTGGCCGATTATCCCTTCGTCGTCAAGAACATCGAGGTCTTGCTGGAATCGCGGGAAGGCAAGACGTGGGAGGGCGCCATCGCTTCGGATCAGGACACCGCACGCCTGTTCGAGTACTATCCCGTACTGGGTCCCCGGTACAATCCCACCTTACTGGTGAGGACGCGAATCGAACCGCACCAGAGCCTGGACCGGATGCTGGCCGTTCGATTCGAGGTCCCCGAAGAGGCGGTGGAGCAACGCCGGACGTTGCGGGTGCGGATCACGGACGTGGACGGGGCAGTCTCCGAAATCGGCGAGCAGCGTCGCTGACACTTCCCTCCCAGGCCGCCACAGGCGGCGTGCAAGGCGCTACAGTTCCCGGAAGTCGGAAAATTCAAAAAACCGGATTCTGGTGTCGTTCGCATCTTGTAATTCGTTGAGAAAATGAGCTACTCTGGGGGTACGAAGGCGTCGAAGGGGTTGGCACAACAGTTGCAAGGGCCGCTGAAGGGAGTCGTGTAAGCGGACGGCGGAGACGGGTCGGATGCGGGAGTTGCGGTACCAATTCACGCGGGCGCTGCTGGTGGTGCTCACCGCAGCCGCCTGTGTGGCCGCATTCGTCAACTTCCAACAGCAGGCCCGATTCCGGCTTCCCGAAGACGGCGTGATTTGGGTGGAAAGGCCGGAGGGCGTGCGTGCGTTGCACGTGCGGGCTGGCGGACCAGGCGATCGGGCGGGCTTGAAAGTCGGCGATCTGCTGCGACGAATCAATGGCGCGCCGATCGAACGCGTTCAGGACGTCACGCGGATCCTGGTCGGGGTGGGAGCGTGGCGGCGCGCAAGTTACGCCGTCGAGCGTGACGGGATCCCGTTTCAGGCTCAGGTGATCGTCGGTGAGACGCGGCCCGACGCGTCGCTCTATCTGCAATACGCGGTGGGCGCNGCCTGGCTGGCCATCGGANCCTTTGTTTTGTTCCGGCGGGTTGGGGCNCCCAAGGCCGTGCACTTTTACTGGCTCTGCCTGGCCACCTTCGTCCTGCTNAGCTTCCATTACACGGGCAAGCTGAATAACTTCGACAAGGCCATTTACCTTGGCAATGTTACGGCGGGTTTGCTGGCGCCCGTTCTGTTCCTGCATTTTTGCCTGAGTTTCCCCGAGCCGAAACGATCGCTCAAAGGTTGGCGCGCCGGCTGGCTCTATTTGCCGTCGCTCGCTCTGTTGCTGTTCTGGATCGGCCTGAGCTCGGGTTGGGTCCGCACCGCCATGCCGCTGAACGAAATGAGCTGGCTGCTGGACCGGGCCTGGATCGCGATGGCCACGGCGGCATGGCTAGCCGGAGGGCTGGCTTTGGTGCGCGCGCGACGGCGCACCAGCGACCCGTTGACGCGCCAGCAGCTCAAGTGGCTGCGAAACGGGACCCTGGCCGGCTTCGGTCCTTTCGCCGTTTTCTATGCGATTCCCTATACGCTGGGGGCGTTGCCGGGGCCGTGGGCCAAGCTGACGGTGGCGGGCTTGGTGCTCGTGCCGCTCACTTGGGCTTGGGCCATTCTCCGCTACCGGCTCATGGACGTGGACGTCATCTTCCGGCAGGGTTACGTCTACACGCTGGCGACCCTTTGCGTGCTGGGCCTGTTCTTCAGCCTGCTGTTTTCCCTCGGGCGGTTCGANGACATCGAGCCGCTTCCTGTGGCGATTTTGTTACTGCTGGCGGCTTTCGTNTTCCAGCCCATCCGGANCTGGATCGAGCAACTGCTCGACCGCCACGTCTTCTACCGGGAACGTTACGATTACCGGCGCACGCTGGCTGATTTTGCCCGGGAGCTGGGCGCCGAACTGGATCGCGACGCCTTGCTGGAGCGGGTCGCGGACCGGCTAAGGAGCACGCTGGGCATCGTGCGAGTGGCCTTCTTCCTGCAAGGCGATGACGGCCGGTTCTATCTGGAGAGGATTTTCGGTCCGACGCCCGCCGAGTCGGAGACCGGCGCCCGGCGCGATCTGGATCTGAGCTTNCTTGAGACCGAGCCGCGCAAGCCCGTGCTGTTCTTCGAGCGCACCGGGCGAAGCCTCGAGATTTTGGACCGCGATTACCCGCCCGCCNTCCGCCGTACGCTGGCCGANCTNGACTTGACTTATTANGTGCCGTGCTCCGTGCGCGGCCGCACGATCGCGTACCTGGGTTTGAGCCGGACCGACACGGGCGACTTCCTTTCCAGCGAGGACCTGGATCTGGTGATCATGGTCGCCGGCTACCTCGCGATCGCGCTGGAAAACGCCCGGCTTTACAGCTCTCTGGAGCGCAAAGCGCTGGAGTTTGAGCGCCTCAAAGAATACAGCGAAAATATCGTGGCCTCGATCCGCGTGGGCGTGGTGGCTGTGGATCTGGAAGGCCGCGTCGAAGGCTGGAACCCGGAGATGGAGCGGCTCACGGGGCTGACGCGCGAACAGGCCCTGGGCAGGCGACTCGGGGAGCTGCTGCCGCCGGATCTCGCCGAGCAACTGGAAACGGCGCTCCGGCAGGACGGAATCCGGCAAATCTATCAAGTCCCCTTGCGCGTGCCGTCTCCCAAAGTCATTGAGATGCCAGGACCGGGCGGCAATGGCAAGCAGGGCGGGCGCAGGGAACCGCCGAGGGCTGAAAGCCTCGTCAATATCGCGGTGACGCCGCTGGTGGGCCGGGACGGCCGGCAAATCGGGCGGGTGATCCTTTTCGACGACGTTACCGAACGGAGTGAGCTGGAGCGTCGGCTGGCGCAGGCCGAAAAGCTCAGCGCGATCGGATTGCTGGCGGCCGGGGTGGCGCACGAGGTGAACACGCCGCTGGCGGTGATCTCGACCTATGCGCAGATGCTGGCCCGGCAGGTTTCGGGCGATCCCGACAAGGCGCGCCTGCTCGAGAAGATCACGCGGCAGACCTTCCGTGCCAGCGAGATTGTCAATGCCCTGCTGAATTTTTCGCGCAGCGCTCCCGGCGCTTTCGAAGAGGTAGATCTGAACCGGCTGATTCGCGAGACCCTGCTGCTGCTCGAGCACCAATTCGAGCAAGCGGGCATCCGGGTAGAATTGGAATTGGAGGAGGGGCTCGGGCGCGTCCAGGGCGACCCGGGCAAACTCCAACAAGTTTTCNTGAATCTGTTTCTGAACGCACGGGACGCCATGGAAGGCGGCGGGGTGCTTCAGGTTCGCTCGAGCAGCGATGGCGGCCAGATCGTAGTCGAGGTGCGCGACACCGGTCCGGGCATTGCGCCGGAGCACCTNCACCGGATCTTCGATCCGTTCTTCACCACCAAGCCTCCCCGCCGGGGCACCGGACTGGGGCTTTCCATCAGCTATGGCATCGTGCGTGAGCACGGCGGCGAAATCGAGGTGGAAAGCCGCCCGGGCGAAGGCGCCCGCTTCCGTGTGACGTTCCCGCCGGCGAGGAAAGCGCTGCATGCCTGACAAGTCCGGGGCTGCCGCAGCAACGGCCACGACCGATCGGGGACGCATCCTGGTCGTGGACGACGAGCCGGATATCCGCGAATCCCTGTTCGAGCTACTTGCCGGCGAGGGCTACCGGGTAGATCTTGCCGCAAATGCCACCGAGGGGCTCAAGCAAGCGGAGGCGCGCGAGTACGACCTGATCCTTCTGGACGTTCTCCTGCCCGATCGCAGCGGCATGGAAGTGCTGCGCGAGCTGCGACGCAGGGACCGGGAAACGCCCATCGCACTGATCACGGCCTACGGCTCGATCCCGCTGGCGGTGGAGGCNGTCAANGCCGGCGCCAGCGACTTTTTCCAGAAGCCCTGGGACAACGACAAGCTGCTGATCGAAATCGAGCGCATGATCTCCAAGCGCCGCCTGGAGCGGGAAAACACCCAGCTCAAACGGGCGCTGAAGCAGCGCTACGCCTTCCCCAACATCGTGGGCAAGAGCGAGCGCATGCTGCGCGTGCTCGATCTGGTGGCGCAAGTGGCGCCGAGCCGCTCCACGGTTCTGATTACGGGAGAAACCGGGACCGGCAAGGAGCTGATCGCCAAGGCCATTCATGCCAATTCGCCCCGCGCCGATCAGGTCTTCATCGCGGTGAATTCGGGATCGCTGCCGCCGGAGCTGCTCGAGTCCACCCTGTTCGGGCACGTGAAAGGATCCTTCACCGGCGCCATCGCCTCGCGCAAGGGCTATTTCGAAATCGCCAACCACGGCACGATATTCTTCGACGAAATCGGCACGATCAGCCTGGAAACGCAGGCGAAATTATTGCGCGTCATCCAGGAAAAGGAATTCATGCCGCTGGGGTCCGGCGAAGTGATCCGTGTGGACGTGAGGATTCTGGCGGCGACCAACTCGGATCTTTACAAGCTCGTCCAGGAAGGCCGCTTCCGCGAGGATCTTTATTACCGGCTCAACGTAATCAACATTGCGCTGCCGCCGCTCCGGGAACGCCGCGAGGATATCCCCCTGCTGATCGAACATTTCTTCAACAAATACTGCCAGGAAAACGACAAGTTCCTCGACTCGGAAGGACGTAGCATCCTGCGTTTCGACGCCGAGGCCATGCAGATTCTCATGGACTATTCCTGGCCCGGCAACGTGCGGGAGCTGGAGAACGTAGTGGAACGCGCAGTGGTGCTGGCCACTCAGCCCGTGGTGACGGCGGACGTGCTCCCCGACTACCTGTTGCAACAGGCAGGCATGCGCATCCGGCGGGATGCCGGTGGCCGACTGCCACCCGATGCCTCGCTCTTTGAAATGGTGGCGGACTACGAGCGCCGGGTCATCATCGAATACCTCGAGAAGGCGAACTGGAGCCAGACCCAAGCCGCCGAGATGCTCCGGATCCCGCTGTCCACCCTCAACCAGAAAATCAAGCGCTTGCAAATCGAGATTCCGAAACACCGAGAAGCGACCCGAGCGGAGCGCACCTGACAGGCACGCGCGCACTTGCTCCCTGGTTTGCCCCATCACGACGTGCTGTGCTAAAGTCGTGGTCTTCGACCCCGGTGGCGAGGGCAGCGTCACGCTGGGCTGAAGCGCTGCCGGCGGCCCCGGGGCGTCGCCAAACCCCATGGCTGAACAAGCACCGGAAGGGAAGGCGCAAGCGGCTCCCAAGCCGCAGCCTGCCGCTAAACCTGCCGCGGCGACGGCCGTCACACCCTGGGAAGACGAGCTGACGCGGCAGTTACAGGAAAAATTCGGCGAGCAGATCCTCGAGTTCAGCTCGTACCTGGGACAGAACTTCCTCGTCGCGCGGCCCGAGGCGGTGATCCCGATCCTCGAGTACCTGAAGGCGGAGGCGCAGTTCGACTACCTGGTGGACGTCACCGCGGTGGATTACCCCGAGAGACCCGAGCGCTTCGAGCTTGTCTACATTTTGTACAGCTTCGAACGCAACCAGCGCATCCGCATCAAGACGCGCATCCCGGAAGGCTTCCGCCCGGCCACGGCCGTGCCGGTCTACCCCACGGCGAACTGGCTCGAGCGGGAGGTTTTCGACATGTTCGGCATCGAGTTCCAGGGCCATCCCGACATGCGCCGCATCCTGTTGCCTGAGGACTGGACAGGTCACCCGCTGCGCAAGGACGTCAGCATTCTGGACATGGACCAGCGTTGGGTGCGGCAGCATCTGGGGATTGAAAGCGGGCAGTGAAGACCATGCCGGATTCCACTTTTCTGGACGCCACCGAGCTGGTCCTGAACATGGGGCCGCAGCATCCCTCCACGCACGGGGTCCTGCGCGTCATTCTGAAGCTCGACGGTGAAAAGGTTATCGGCACCGAATGCGTCATCGGTTACCTGCATCGGGGTATCGAAAAGATTGCCGAGAACCGCACTTACGCCCAGTTCGCTCCTTACGTGGACCGCATGGATTACGTCGCTGCGGTCTCCAACGGCCTGGGTTATTGCCTGGCGGTGGAGAAGCTGCTGGGCGTGGAAGTCCCGCCGCGAGCGCAAGCGGTGCGAGTGATTCTGACGGAACTGAACCGGATCGCCAGTCACCTGATCTGGCTGGGCACGCACGCGCTGGATGTGGGGGCCATCACGCCGCTGTTTTACTGCATGCGCGAGCGGGAGGAAATCCTTAACATCTTTGAGAAGTATTGCGGCGCCCGGCTGACCACGCATGCTTTCCGCATCGGCGGTTTGCAATACGAGACCTACGACACCTTCGAGCAGGACGTACGCGCCTTCTGCGACATGTTTCTGCCCAAGGTGGACGAGTACGAAGAGCTGCTCACGGGCAACCGGATCTGGATCGGACGGCTGAGGAACGTCGGCATTCTCACTGCGGAGGAATGCAAGGCCTATGGCGTGACGGGTCCTCTGCTCCGCGCGGCCGGCGTCAAGTGGGATCTGCGGAAGGCGCAGCCCTACTCGGGTTATGAACAGTACGAATTCGAGATTCCCACGGGGACGATCGGCGACAGTTACGACCGGTATCTGGTGCGAATCCAGGAGATGCGGCAATCGGTCCGGATCATCCGGCAGGCGTTAGACGGGCTGCCGGGTGGTCCCATTATGGGCAAGGTTCCCAAGGTGATCAAGCCGCCGGTGGGCGAAGTTTACGTTTCCATCGAAGCTCCCAAAGGCGAGCTGGGCTACTACATCGTCAGCGACGGCTCGACGCAGCCGTATCGGGTGCGCGTGCGGCCGCCGTCCTTCGTGAATTTGCAGGCGCTGGATAAAATGTGCCGCGGCGCNCTGGTGGCGGACGTAGGTCGTGGTCATCGGGACCATAGANATCGTGCTGGGGGAGGTGGACCGATGAAGCAGGGAGGGGCACTGCGCAGGTTTCTCCGCAAGGTCCTGTTCATTGATCTTATTGAGGGGCTTTGGGTTACTTTCCGGTATCAGCAACCGAAATATATTTACACCGAACAGTACCCGGCCGAGCGTCCCAAGATTGCCGAGCGGTACCGCGGAGCGCCTCGCCTCAACACCAACCCGGAAACCGGCGAGACCCTTTGCATCGCCTGCAACTTGTGCGCGCTGGCCTGCCCGGAAAACCTGATCGTGGTNNNCAGCGAGCGGGACGAAAAGACGCGGCGCAAGGTCCTGACCACGTTCACTTACGATACCTCGCGTTGCATGTTCTGCGGGCTTTGCGAGGACGCCTGTCCCGTGGATGCGCTCGAACTCACGCAAGATTTCGAGCTGGCCAGTTATTCGCGGGAGGGCGCGATCTGGGACCGGCAAATGCTGGAGGAAGGGCCGCGGCCAACGAAATACGCATATTGAGCCTATGTGGGTGGATGCCTTCTTCTTTTATCTATTCGCTGCCATAACCCTCACCGGCGCGGTACTTACCATAACCCGGCGCAACGCCGTGCACAGCGCCATGTCGCTCATCCTTTCCCTGATCGGCGTGGCCGGATTGTTCTTGTTACAGCGGGCGGAATTTTTGTTTGCCGTGCAGATCGTGCTCTACGTGGGCGGCATCATGGTCCTGTTCCTGTTCGTCATCATGCTGGTGAACCTGGATCAGGCCGCCCGCATGCGCCAGTTCAGCGGGCAATGGTGGCTGGCGCTGGCCTGCGTGCTCGCCATCCTGGCCGAGATCGTCTACGTGCTCGGCCGGGGGTCGCGGGTTTTCCAGTTCGCGCCTCCGGCGCCGCCGGCACAGGGCGGTAATGTCGAGCAGGTCGCGGACGTGCTCTTCAAGCAATACCTGGTGCCNTTCGAGCTGGCTTCCATCCTGCTGCTGGCTGCCATCGTCGGTTCAGTCATCATGGCAAGGAAGAGGGTCTGATGCTCTACCCGATCACGGCTACTCACTACTTGGTTTTGGGCGCTGCGATGCTGGCGATCGGCACGATCGGCGTGCTGGCGCGGCGCAACATCGTCGTCATTCTGATGGCGATTGAACTCATCCTGAACGCGGTCAACATCAACCTGATCGCGTTCTCGCGCCACCTGGGCCAGGTTCATGGACAGGTCTTCGCNATNTTCGTGATCACGGTNGCGGTAGCCGAGGCGGCCGTGGGCCTCGGCATTCTGATCGCCTTGTTCCGCAACCGCGAGACGGTCCAGGCCGACGAGATCAACCTGCTGAAATGGTGACGCGGGGATGAACTTCCTGGAGCTGATCTGGCTGATTCCCTTGTTCCCGCTGGCCGGCGCGGTGCTGATGTTGCTGATCGGGCGCCGGCTCGACCCCCAGGGACCTTCCGAAGTGGCCGTGGCGCCGGGGGTCGCACCGGAAGGCACGCCGGCGGCCCCCGCTCACCACGCGAGCCATCACGCCCGGCGATCCCGGGCCCTGATTTCCCTGCTCTGCCCTGGAACGGTCCTGATCTCGCTGATTTTCTCGATCGGCGCCGTCGCGCAACTGGCTTCCCTGCCCGAACGAACCTGGCAAGTCATCAAGTTCACGTGGGTGGCGGGCCTGCCCTTCTTCACCCAATCCGGGGCGCCTGCCCGTTTCACGGCCGACTGGGGTTTCCTGCTCGATCCGCTCAGCTCCGTGATGATCCTGGTGGTCACCCTGGTCGGGTTCATCATTCATGTGTACTCGGTCGGCTACATGGGGCACGAAGGAGGTTATTACCGATTTTTCGGGTATATGAACCTCTTCGTGTTCTTCATGCTCATGCTCGTGCTGGCGAACAATTATGTGCTGATGTTCGTCGGCTGGGAGGGCGTGGGCCTTTGCAGTTACTTGCTGATCGGTTTTTACTTCCACAAGAAATCGGCGGCAGACGCGGGCAAGAAAGCGTTCGTGGTGAACCGGATCGGGGACGCGGGATTCATCCTGGGCATGCTGCTGATGTTCAGCGTGTTCGGCACCGTGCGATTCCTGGACGTCAACGCGGCTCTGTCCAGCGGGCGCTTTGCGGCGGAAACCACCGGCTTCGGCGTGCTGAGCGCCATGGCCTTGCTGCTGTTTTTGGGAGCGACGGGCAAGTCCGCCCAGTTCCCTCTCTACGTCTGGCTGCCGGATGCCATGGAAGGCCCCACTCCGGTGTCGGCCCTCATCCACGCCGCCACGATGGTGACGGCGGGCGTGTATATGGTGGCGCGCTCCCACCACCTGTTCCGTCTGACGCCCGAAGCCTCGGCCGTCGTCCTGGCGATCGGCGCCTTCACCGCGATTCTTTCGGCCTCGATTGCGCTCGTGCAAAACGACATCAAGCGCGTGCTGGCTTATTCGACCGTCAGCCAGCTCGGCTATA
>JGI24721J44947_10011909_pt1 | contig 10788 bp, 5 predicted proteins | sample YelNatPaOPGAMG01_FD_44947 | JGI IMG/M metagenome (IMG submission 44947)
TCCGGTGCCTGCACATACGGATCGGGAGACAAAAATCTTCCTAATGCCGGATCATACAGTCGGGCGTTCATGTTTATCAACCCAAACTGGGTCAGGTGTTCATGCCCTGTATAACCACGGGATAAGAACAATACCGGCTCTTTATCGGGAGTGTATGCTACCTGTGTATTGGGATCGCGCAATCTGCCCCAGGGATCATAACTTAATTCTTGTGTCAAAGAGCCGGCAGCGTTGACCACATGGGTAATGCTGCCGAGATAATCACGACAAATATAGTAAATATTCCAACTTCCACCGCCTTCTTTCACGTAAACAGCCGGGGCAGAGTAGGCATCGCCGCCAAGCGAGCGTTTTTCTTTGCTTCTGGTGTCGCCGCAGGTTGTTGCATGCAGTTGTACGAACCATTCCCTTTTTGAAAAGAAAAGAATGCGTTGATTTCTCAAAAGATAGCACACCTCACCCCACGATGAGTGGAACCCATTTCAACCAATCGTTCTATCATGTTATCAACACAAAAACATTCCCCCCATGCTTTGGAGAGAATGTTTTTCCATTATTTGATGACTATGATTTTATTGTTGATCTTTAGGCATCAACGGATGCAATAAGAAGTTCGGGTATAACACGTTGTGAACTTTTTCGACCACAATGCGTTGTGGCAAGGTAAAGTTTGCTGTGTCGTAAATGTCTTCGGAAGAACCTCCGATGCGGACTTGATAGGTACCGGCATCTGCTACCCATGCGCTAATCCCACTCCAAAAAGAAGCTAAATCGCTTTCATTCAGCGTGAAGGTCAACACCTGACTTTCATTTGGTTTCAACAAGTTGGTTTTAGCAAAGGCTTTCAGTTCCTGAGTTGGTTTGTCGATTTCGTTTTTGGGAGCGCTGAGGTATAACTCAACCACTTCTTTACCGGCTACTTTTCCAACATTGGTTACTTTCACCGATACTGTGATGGAATGGTCAAAAGTTGGACTGCTCAGCGTAAGGTCTGAATAATGAAACTGGGTGTATGATAAGCCATAGCCGAACGGATAGGCTGTCGGAACATGGAATGTTTCGTAATAGCGATAACCTACATAAATGCCTTCATTGTAAAATGCGTTGACCGGATGTTCTTTGGGTTCGCCGGGAAAAGTATTTGCGGAAGGAACGTCGGCATATTTCATCGGGAAACTTTCTGCCAATTTACCTGAAGGATCGACGGCCCCCTTCAAAAGATCGACTAAGGCATTTGCGCCTTGTTGCCCGGGTTGCCATGCCAACATGATAGCGTCGGGTTGATCACGCCAACTGGCTGTTTCGATGGGACTACCAATGTTGAGCACAACGATCACTTTCTTTTTAGCAGCATGATAGGCCTGACATACATCATGAATCAATGCTTGTTCGGTAGGTGTCAAGGTAAAACTTGAAACGGGGCGATCAGCGCCTTCGCCGGCTTGGCGACCAATGGTGATGACAGCCACATCCGAATTTTTTACTTGTTCGTTAATGAATGAAGCAGAAAGATTCATTTCAGGTTCATAGGCAATGACCTGTTTGCGATCTTCTTCTTTGGTCTTGTTCAAAACGGAATCAATATATTGTTTATAAACATCGACAACGGGTTGATCCAATTGATACCCTGCTTCGGTGAGCGCATCATTGACGGAAGCTGCATGATCATAGTTTACTTCGCCGCTGCCGGTACCGCCAACCATAAAACGGTAGGATGTTTTACCAAACAACGCGATCCGTTTTACTTTCTTGGTGAAAGGAAGAGCAGCATTGTCGTTTTTCAACAACACCATCCCTTCTGCAGCAGCCTCGCGAGCAATGGCAGCGTGAGCAACCAAATCAGGATGATACGTAGGAACAAAGCCTTTGAAACGGGGTGTTTTCTCAATCAGTTGCAGAATGGAAGCAACATTTCGATCGAGCACTTTGACGCTGAGGCTTTTGTCTTTGATGGCTTGCAGCAAAGCAGCTCGTTGATAATCGCCCGGTTCTAATAAGTCGTTGCCGGCATTCATCTGAGCCACAGCATCATCGCCGCCCCACCAATCGGACATCACCATGCCTTTGAATCCCCACTCTTTGCGGAGAATGGTCGTCAACAAATCATAGTTTTGTGACGTATAAAATCCGTTCAATCGGTTGTATGACGACATGACCGTCCATGGATCGCTTTCCTTAACGGCAATTTCAAATCCTTTGAGGTAAATTTCGCGCAACGCACGTTGGCTGATCACTGCATTCACCGTGGTACGATCGGTTTCAATGTTGTTGGCATCAAAATGTTTGATGGATGTTCCAACGCCGTTGGACTGGACTCCGCGAACCAAGGCAGCCGCCATTTTCCCCGCAATCAANGGATCTTCCGAAAAATACTCAAAGTCACGTCCGCAAAGTGGGTTGCGTTGAATGTTCAAAGCAGGAGCCAGAAGAACGTCTGATCCATATTCCAACACTTCATTTCCCATTGCTTCGCCAACTTTTTCTTCCAATGCAGTGTTCCAGGTGGAAGCCATGACGGTAGCCGTCGGGAATGCGGTGGCATAGAAAGGATGCGAATGCCCGCTTTGGTTGGGTTCAATGCGTATTCCGGCAGGTCCGTCGGTCAAAACGGCCGGTGTGATTCCAAGTCGCGGAATGTCATACGTTCTGCCGGCTTCTCCTCCCAAAAGAACCGTTTTAGGCCCCGAAGGCGGATTGGTCCAGTTACGATCACCTAATCCCATGACCATGTCCACTTTTTCCTCCAATGACATGGCTGCAATGATGTTCTTAATACTGTCTTTGCCAAGTTGTGGCAATCCCGTGTTGTTTTGTGCTTTCATTACCGTTGCTAATAACAACAACAAACTGAGTAGAAAAGAAATTTTTTTCATGTGTAAAAAAGGTTTTTTAAGTCACATGCAACCAGCATGTCAACTCAGCCCCTTTTGAGGTACATCGTTCTGTTCATGCTCATTTCATGTGATGGGTTTATTATTAAACATTATGGCACTTTCTTTGGGTCTGCATCTTGTTTTCAGCGAAAGAATGCTTTCGACGCGCTGTTGCTGAAACATAACGAGGCAACGAGGGCGTTGCATTGCCTTCTTTTTAATGACACCCATGGCGATTAAAACCCCTAAGCAGAGGCGAAAAATAACTGTATTTTTATTAACCGCACCATGGAAACAATGGATGACAAAGCAACAGTGCATCGATCACGGTTCAGGGACAATGTGCCACAAATGTATGCAAAAAACAGGCGAATTGGAACGGGAATCGATCTTTTTTCCCCTTATTCATTGATAATATCCTCTTCGACTACTAAGTTTTCGATGATGAATCCCTGCCTTTCGGGAGTATTGCTTCCCATATAAAATTCGAGCAAGGCGTTGACGGAATCCTCTTTTTTAAGCGTGACCTGATCTAAACGCATCTCTTTCCCGATGAAATGACGAAATTCGTCGGGCGAGATTTCTCCTAACCCTTTGAATCGAGTGATTTCGGGATTAGGACCGAGTTGACTGATAGCATTCGATTTTTCTTCGTCGCTGTAGCAGTAGATGGTTTCTTTTTTGTTCCGAACCCGAAACAATGGAGTTTGCAAAATGTACACATGCCCTTTCTTCACCAAATCAGGAAAGAATTGGAGGAAGAAAGTCAACAAAAGTAAACGAATGTGCATGCCGTCGTTATCAGCATCGGTTGCAATGATTACTTTGTTATAGCGTAATCCTTCGATGCCGTCTTCATATTCAGCGCTGCCTGCAGCAGATTGAACTCTTCGTTTTCATAAACGATTTTCTTAGTTAATCCGAAGGTGTTGAGCGGTTTTCCTTTGAGGCTGAAGACGGCCTGAGTGTTCACATCACGGCTTTTAGTGATGGAACCGCTGGCCGAATCGCCTTCGGTGATGAAAATCATTGTTTCTTCATGCCCTGCCTCTTTGTTGTCGTTGTAATGAAGACGACAATCTCGTAATTTTTTGTTATGGAGGCTGACTTTCTTTGCTCTTTCGCGTGCAATTTTAGTGATGCCTGAAATGGCTTTACGTTCTTTCTCCGACTCCTGAATTTTGTGCAATAAAATGTCGGCTGTTTCAGGGTTTTTGTGTAAAAAGTTGTCCACTTCTTTTTTGATGAAATCACCCACAAATTTATTGATGGAAGGTCCATTGGGGCCAATGTCCTTAGAGCCGAGGCGTATTTTGGTTTGTGATTCGAAAATGGGTTCTTCCACACTGATGGCAATGGCACCTACCAACCCGTTTCGGATATCGGCCATCTCCATGTTTTTGTTGTAAAACTCTTTGATGGTGCGGGCAATGGCCTCACGAAAAGCGCTTTGATGAGTGCCTCCCTGAGTAGTGTGTTGTCCATTGACAAACGAATAATATTCTTCTCCGTATTGATTGGTGTGAGTAAAAGCGATTTCAATGTCTTCGCCTTTTAAATGAATGATAGGATAGAGGGTTTCGGCGGTAATGTTTTCGTTTAGTAAATCGAGCAAGCCGTTTTTGGCGGCAAATTTTTTNGCATTGAAATAGATGGTCAATCCACTGTTCAGATAAGCATAGTTGCGCAACATGGTTTCAATGTGTTCATCCCGAAAGTTAAACAGTCCAAAAATGGATTCATCGGGTTTGAACTCGATGCGCGTGCCGTTGGGCTCGGTGGTGGGTACCAGTGGTTCATCAGACACGATTTTACCAAAAGCAAAGGTAGCGCGTTTCATCATCCCTTCGCGGTAGCTTTCAACAATGAAGGAAGAGGAAAGTGCATTAGTGGCTTTCGTGCCGATTCCGTTCAGCCCGACCGATTTTTTAAATGCTTTTGAATCGTATTTACCGCCTGTGTTAAGGATCGAAACAGCATCGATCATCTTTCCCAAAGGAATGCCACGCCCAAAATCTCTGACTGTTAATGTTTTGTTTTCGAGTGTCACTTGAATAGTGTTGCCGGCTCCCATACGAAACTCATCGACCGAGTTATCGATGATTTCTTTCAGCAGCACATAAATGCCATCGTCAATATACGTTCCGTCCCCTAATTTTCCAATATACATTCCGGGACGACGACGCACGTGTTCAAGTCCTTCTAAGGTGATGATGTGTTCGTCGCTGTATTGAGTTGTTTCCATTGTGAATGAAGTAGTATGATCCATCATGTCTTTTCTGATTTTAAGTTCATGGCGGCATCGGCACCTGATGTCTTAAGATGGCTGAATAGCTGATGGTGAAAGCGTTTCGCTTTCATTGATTTGTTTTACAAAGATACAATTTTTCCTTCATCCATTCATTCTTTCTTTTCATCAAAATCCTCTTTTGCGGCTGTTGCAAAGCGGCCGATGTGATTCCATTCCTTGAGGTGCATTGTGAATCAAATCAGTAAGATGCTTTTCGTCCCTGAAAAGACCGGATGATCCGTCACGTCTTGAGAAAAGCTCTTTTGGCTTCCACAACCTTGATTGGAACAGGCAAATCCGATCCCAAAATGCAAAAAGCCTGCTCTTGATGAGCAAGCCTTTTAATAGAAGCAGGTAGCGTACGAAAACCGATTATTTGGTAACAGATTCCAATTTCCGTAGAATCGTGAACATAAACAAGGCAGACACTAAACAACAGGCAACCAAAATGCCCCAGACTGACCAGAGAGGCAAGGCATTCCATAGATTCCCGATGACGCCGGTCAACGCATTTCCGATGGCAGTAGCTACAAACCAACCGCCCATCATCAGTCCTTTGTATTTTGGAGGCGCAACGCGCGAGACAAACGAAATGCCCATGGGACTAAGGAATAATTCGGCGAATGTCAACGTTAGGTACGTGCCAATCAACCAATCCGGCGAAACGGGCGAAGGACTGACTCCGCCTGAAGCTTGAAGTTGTGCCGGCGACATCAATCCCAATGATCCGATAACCAAAATAGTGAACCCGACGGCGGCAATCAACATTCCGTAGCTGATTTTTCGAGGCGAAGACGGTTCTTTCCCCCGCTTATTCAGTTGTGAAAACAAGGTAACAAAAACAGGGGTCAGAATGATGATGAAGAAAGGATTGAACTGTTGAAAAATTTGCGGTGTGATGTGCATTTCAGCAGGAAGCGCATGGTAAACAACCAAAATGAGCAACAGTGAGATCAGCGCAACGAGGGACGAAATGGTTCGTGTGCGTTTTTTGTCGGTCTGAACAGCGTTGAGGATGCTGTAGAACAGAATGATGATCAATGTCAAACTGGTCAGCGAAAAGCCGATGCGAGTAAATCCCGACACCGTCGAAACCGTGTAATCCCGGGCAAAGAAAGTCATAGTGAGTCCATTTTGCTGAAAAGACATCCAGAAGAAAATGACAACGGCAAACACCAATAAGAGCGCTACGATGCGATCTTTCGTCTGTTGAGGCGTCAACACTTCAATGTGATTGTTGGCTGTATTGGGTTTGTTGGCGCTGTAATCAGCATATTGATACGTTTTTCTGAACACAATAAAAATGGCAATGGACAAGACCAGCGAAAGACAAGCCACACCAAATCCATAATTGTAAGCATCACTCAAATGTTGAATGTATTGTTGCGAAAAAGAAGATAAATGAGCGCTTGCTCCTGCCATTTGCGCTTCGGCCAAGCGGCTCAGGTCATGCAATCCGTTGGGAGAAATGGTACCCGACAAGAATTGATGAGCCAACGCCGGAATCTGTGCTTCGTATGAGAGACCATGCCGATGCAAGCTGAAATTGGTGATCCATTCGGCCATGGAAGGAGCAAAAAAGGCGCCGATGTTGATGCACATGTAAAAGATACTGAAAGCGACATCGCGTTTGCTGCTGTATTTTGGATCGTCATAAAGATTTCCAACCAAAACTTGCAGATTCCCTTTGAAAAGGCCTGTTCCTAACGTGATTAACGTCAAAGCAGCAATCATGGCAACAAACGAAAAATGGGTATCGTTATTGGGAATAGCCAGGAGCAAATAGCCCAAAAACATCACCACAATGCCAACCATAATGGTTTTCCCGTAACCAAACCATTTGTCGGCTATGAAACCGCCAATAAGCGGCATAAAATAAACAGCACCCATGAACAGTCCATAAATGGTGCTGGTTGTCCCTTTATCAAAGCCGAATTTGGCTTGCAGATAAAGAACAAAAATGGCTAACATGGTGTAAAAACCGAAACGTTCTCCGGTATTAGCAAGAGCTAAGGGTAATAATCCTTTTGGATGATCTTTAAGCATATAACAAACTATTTAAGGTTTATGAATGAGACAAACTGTTTTTTTAAGGAACGACCACTTTTTGAATGGTTTTATTCACCCGTACGATCCAAAGGCCTGTCGGGAGGACAAAGGTTTCATGCGTTGAAGTCACCGTGCGTGCCTGATACAAGATTCCCAACGGTGAATAAATTTGAATGAGATCGTTGGTTGATGCACCATCCACGTTGACCAATCCATTGAGGGTATAAATTTTAATTTTTGCCGTATCGTGAGAATCAATGGCCGCTGCAATGTAACTTACGCAAACGCTGTTTTGTCCTTCAATACCTGCATTGACAGTTTTAACGCAGAATGATCCTGAAGTGGGCGCTGCAATGGTATCGACCAACGTAGTGTAATTGCCCACCAACATGTTGTTGTGATATACATTGTAGCTCAATGGAGGACCGGTATAAATAAGCCCGCGCACATTTAAATTGACATTAAATTGATAGTTTGGATCAGATGCAATTTTAATAAACGTTAAGCTGGCGGGATCCTTAGCGGTGGTGTAATAGGGATAAATCAAATCTCCGTAGCCGTTTGTCCCCTCGTAGGCAGGCCCGTTATCCATCATCATGGTGTATCCTTTTGAAGAGGTGTAGGAAACACCCACGGCATAGTTAGTGTTAGCAGACACGGTTAAAGGATTTGACAAAGCAAACGTGTTCCAAGTTCCGGGAGTCACTCCGTAAATGGCTTGATTGACCACTCTGATTGCGGTTGAACCCGAAACAGTATAGATTTTCAGGTAATAAGCCGTGGCAGAACTGTCGGCGGGAAAAAACTTAATGGCAGTCCATTGTTTCCCGACATAGTTTGACAAGGCAGCGGCATTGAACTGTTGCGCACAAATGATGTTCAATTTTTGCCCGTAAGTTAAATAACCATCGGAACAAGCCCCATCCCAATGCTGTTCTTGAGTCGTGTCGGCAATCAAAGGCCATCCGGTGGGTTTGGTCCAACGAAGGACTAATTTACTATTTTTGAGTGTGTCGGTTAATAATGGTGGAGCCGGCGCCACATCGATGCCTTGCATGTATTGAAATGAAATGGTTTTATTGCTGCTGTTTTCGGTGATGTTAGTGATCGGGGTGTTATTGTAACTTCCGTTCCATGCCAAAAGCGCCGGAGTAGTAAGGTTGGTAAAGGACGTTTTAGACGAAGTGCCCGGGAAAGGACATCCCGATGAATTGATACTCCCATAAGAAGAGACAATGGCCGATGGTTGAGCAGAGGTAGCCGAAGCACATACGGGATACATTTTTTGCGGATGGGTAATGTTGATGTCATAAAAAATGTCATTGACATCCTGCGAAGCATGCCAAATCAACAATCCATGACCCGGAACCGCAGCATCAAATCCTACCTGCTGACGGTTTTCCAGAATGTAACGTTCATTTTGAGTAGCCGTGCGAACCAAATACGCGGTGGCATTTTGAGCCGAATTGGGCATGCCGCTGATTGATTGCGGGCTGATCAAGGCAATGGGAGTAACCCAGCCGAATTGGATTTTCTGATACATGTTAATATCGGCCGGGCAAGTTCCGCTGTAACTGTTTCCTAAATAATTCCAGTTCCCTTCGCCCATCAGATCCCACTTTCCCGATCCGGTGTAGGAGCCGTCGCCGGTGTTGTTGTAATTGGTATCGTAGAAATCAGGNGCTCCAAGCACATGGGTTAACTCATGACAAACAACGCCAATGGTGTTGATGGTTGTTGGAGTGTAATAATTGCCATAAAATTCAGNCGTCATGGCATAACGTGTGATGCTGCAATAGCTTGGCGGGGTAATAAAGCCTTCATGTGACCATATTGCCGTNCTTTTAACTCCTGAAAATTCCTGCCCATGTCCGGCAAAAACCACATGAATCCCCGCATATTGTGAAAAATTAAGCGAAGGATTAGCATTGTGTACAGCAACAATGGCCTCATACACCAACGAGTCGGGATATTGATCCGTTCCGGCTATGCCGGTGTCCGTTCCGTAAAAACTGTATGGATGGTTGCTCGTGTAAGGACCATACACATCAAAATTCATTGTTACTTTTCCGTACGAATTGGCCGTGAAATAGTCCTTTACCGATCCTTGTGAGTTGTTTACATTGTATCCCGATTGATTGAAACAGTTGTTGTAAGCCGAATTGGATAAAGTAAAAGTGGTGTCGGGGAAACCCATGAGAACAACTAATATTTTGATGTTACCGGCCGGAGTCGGTGCATTTTGAAGCGCTTGTTCCCGTTGTAGGTTGGCGGCTTTCACAATAGCATTCAATTGAGTGGATGAATAGAAGACTTTCTGCGGCTGTGCGGCAAGAAATTGATCTTCCGCTGCCGTGCGCTGCGTTACATTGTGGGCTACTACTTGCGACGATACAATATCACCTTGTCCATTGCGCATGGCATACGTAAGATAGCCCCGTTGGTCACGAATCAGCATTTTGCCGTCAGTGCTTTCTAACCAATGGAGGTACTCGTCACCTTTTTGAATGACTGTGATTTTTGTTCCGTCAGGTTGAGTGATGACTACCGGATACGGATAAGCCGAAACGGCCATCAATTGGAGTTGATGCAGCCAAAAGATCATAGTTAAAAAGAGAATTCCTTTTTTCATGCGGTTTTGGTTAATGGGTCAAATAATAAAATGAATGGATCATCACATTCATGCTCAAAGGGATGATTCATCATCGGAGTTTATCCGACATTAGTGTAAAAAAATAAAAATAAACGGATGAATTGCGGCAAAGATAGTGATTTTTTGCAAAAAACAACGGTTTAATCAAAAAGTTGCTTTAAAAATAGCGACGATGCTCCCGAAGTTTTGTTGATCGATGACTTACATTGAAGTCAATGGGTTTTAGNNGATCCATCGTTGTCCACTGCATCCTGACGTTGTCTAACCAGCGTGCTCCGAAGTCTTGCCAGTTGAGGCCGTGCATGAGAATCAGCTCCTTGCCGGTAAATTTGAAGGGCTGTATTCCTGCTCCCGTGCCTTCCACGTAAGCGGTACCCGAAGGATAGTACTCCGTCTGTTGCACCACGGTACCTGTTGTTCCCGCGTAGGACGTCACCTCACGGTTGCTGCCCAAATGGTCTTGCTTAAAGTAGCAATAAGGGTAGCCCGATGTACTCATGTCGATGTACCCTTCCGGAGTCAGTATCTTGGTGAGGGGATGCACACTGGCGCTGGTTCCGTTTTCATACAGGTAGCTGCCGCAATAATCATCCAGCAGCAAAACGGAATTTGCCGTGGTATAGCTCCCGTGAATGTTTCCTTGCGTTACGATCACCGTACCGATCGGCGTGTAATACTGTGTCGTCAGCTTGTGCCCGCCGGCATCGTAGCTGTTGATAATCTACCGTCCATTCCCGAACTGAATTGTATCGGGCAAATTTAATACATTGTAGCGGATTGTCACACTGTTTTTATCTAAATCTGCTGTTTTAACCTTTGGCTAATACAACCAATAGTGAGGTCTTCACTCCGGGTGAAGACCTCACTAAAAGAGATAGTTCATTTCGCTCATAAAACAGTCGTTCATGTAATCTGAGCAGCCG
>JGI24721J44947_10011949_pt1 | contig 10761 bp, 9 predicted proteins | sample YelNatPaOPGAMG01_FD_44947 | JGI IMG/M metagenome (IMG submission 44947)
AAGCCTTTTAAGACCTCTAATGATTCTTTTTGCTCTTTTTCGCTACCTTTCTTCTCATCCCCCTTTATCTCGTAGATTACACGGTCATCACGCCTCTCTACGGTCAGGTGATCGTCTGAGTGGATGGGGACGGGAAAAGCGTACAAAAATACTACGAGAAAAAGAAAAATTTTAGAAATCATCTTTTGAGCCTTAAAGACTCTATATAACAGNTGAAACCCCTNTGTCAATATTTTGACACTTCCTATTAAAACTTCCCCTTTTTAAGCTCTTTTATGCACCCTCTGTGCCAAAATTAATACTCAAAAGAAAAATCGAGATACATCACCTCCTCCTTACCACCATTTACGGAGAAGTAAAAAGGCAGGGAAACAATTGGAAGGGTTGTTATGAAATTGGTTTCCACATCCTTTCCAACAACGACCATGGGGATCGCAGCCTTCAAATTTATATTGTTCTTTTCGAATTCCTTCCTCGCCTGACCGGAGATTATATTTGTCAACTCCCCTATTGCGTCTATGACATCCTCGTTTATTTCATTACATCGATCTCCCATAAGAGTATTGTAAACGTGAAGTGCCCCTTCCTTTCTGANACTTACACATAGAGTCCCCCTTTGATCTCCAGCGAGTCCCATTATCCCAGTGACGTCCCCGCTTGTTTGCTTTGACTGCTTAAGAATTGGCTTTCCCATTTTAACTTCTATCCCGAGCATGGTCTTAAAAACCACCTGAGCCGCTATTATGAANGGATTCATGTATTTCACGTCCATAACTACCCTCCGAATCCTTGTACTACTTTTGCTCTGGCTTTTTCAATAGCCTCTCTNAATTTCTCTGGTGTGAAAGGTTTTACGATATAGTTATCTGCACCAGACTTTATCGCCTCGATAACACTCGATTTCTGGGCCTCTGCAGTTACCATTATGAANGGGATTTTCCTTATGTTCTCATCCTCCTTGCATGCTTTCAGGAACTCGATTCCTGTCATCTCCGGCATAATCCAATCGCTGATTATCAGATCCACTTTCTCGTTCTTTAAGATTTCCAGGGCCTGCTTTCCATTTTCAGCCTCTGTGACAGTTTCAATGTCTATCTGCTTCAAAACGTTCTTTATGATCTTCCTCATGGTTGCAAAGTCGTCTACAACAAGCACCTTCATAGCCTACCTCCCTCCATTTTATTCTTCGATCTTAAAGAACTCCATTTCCTTCTCAAGCGAATCGGCGAGTCCAACGAGTTTTTCAACCTGCNCNGCGCTCCTTTCAAATGAAGAAGATGCGTTCTTTATCGCACCCTCTACATCCGTTATTGAACTGGTTATCTCATGGATACTTGTGGACTGCTCCTCAGATGCGACCGCAACGTGGTTAATCTGGGTTAAAACGTTTTCCGATTCCTTGAGTATCTCCTCAAGGGTCGTTTTAGCCTCTTTTACAATACTGAATGCCTGGTTGACTCCGTCAAGGTTCTTGTTTATGAGGTTTGAAGCATTCTCCATTTCTCTCTTTATGGTCTTTATGGAACCTGTTATGTCCTTAGTCGCCTTTATGGTTCTCTCAGCAAGGGATCTAACCTCATCNGCAACAACCGCAAATCCCCTACCGTATTCTCCAGCTCTTGCTGCCTCTATGGCTGCATTCAGGGCAAGGAGATTTGTCTGATCAGCGATGTCTTCTATCAGGGTAACTATATTCTCTATAAAAACCGAGTTCTCTGATAGTTTTTTCATAACAGAAGCTGTCTCATCAGCAACTTTATGGGTTTCCCCAACCACCTCTGAAATCCGATTCATAACCTCAAATCCTCTTTTCGCAACGTCTTTTGAATGCTCAGCACTTTTTACAACCTTCAGGCAGTTCTGAGCGATCTCGTTCGCTGTCTGGGCAAGTTCTTCGGAGGCTGCGGCAACAGAAGTTATTTTATTTGTGGCTCTCTCGACAGTTTCTGTCATTTCCCTTCCCATGTCTTTCATCATCTTTGCTACCTTCGTAATCTCCCTNTTCCCCTTTTTTATGTTCCCAACTATACTTTCCATTTTTTCCGCGAAGGCATTCAGTTTATGGCCTATCTGGCCTATTTCGTCATTCGATGCGACCTCAATTTTCTGGGATATATCTCCAGATGAGATCCTCTCTATAGCGTCGAGGGATGTATTTATGCTTTTATAAACCTTCCTTGCGTACATGGTTCCTATGCCCATAGACAAAAGAATGGCGAATGGTATTACAATAATGTAGATAATTAGTGCCTGTCTTGTCCTTTTTACTATTACAGGCGAAAACTTGGAAAAATGGGCTGCGTGACCTTTCAGAATTCCAGCAAGTTCGCTCCTTATTTTATTCAGGGTAGATTCAAGGTTAGGGGCTATAGCTCCCACAAGAGCCGCAATCTGGTCTTCCTTTACATCTATGCTCAATGCGGGAATAAGGTTCTGGGCCTTATCTGAAACCAATGTGAGCCTCTCTTTGTCCTCTTTGTTCTTCGATTCGTTTATGGCTTTCTGGGCCATTGCATTGAGATCGTTTAACTCTTTTTTGATGCTCTCACACGTGTTTTTAAAGGTTTCTGAGTCGCGGGTACTGCCGAGGCTTGTAATATAGATGCTTATCTTCTCAAGCACGTTTAACATCTCTGACACAGTATCCATTTTTCCCCAATTGCAGACAGTTCCTCAACCATTTCCTTTCTCTGTAAGCTATCATATATGGTGTAGCCGCTTATGAGCATCATAAAGACAAGGGAAACGATTATGGGAATTTGCATCTTAGTCTTCAATGTGAGATTAAAGCCGTTCCTCTTCATCCTTTTCCCTCCTTCCTTTTTCTAATCATATTTATCGGCCTCACCAATGAAAACTTAAATCGAAAATCTCTTGAGGATGCTCAAAAAATGCTTCTCTTTAGACTATGGAGGAAGTATATGTCTTTTGCATTGTACGAGTCTTGCCAAACTTATTACGTTCTCTTAAGAGGTATCCTTAAAGTCATTCCTGGATATATTCTTTCTCCCTTTAGATTGTTCAATCTCTTTATTGAGCTAACATCCACGCCATACCTCTCAGAGATACCAAAGAGGGTGTCGCCTCTTTTAACCCTGTGATAGAGCACCCTTTTCTCTACTTTACTTTTTGTTTTGACTTTTTGAGTATAGGTGGCGAATTTTGCCCCTTTTTTCTCTTTGTCAGCACAAAACCTGGGTATAAAGATCACGCGTCCAGGCTTAATCCTGATAGCCTCACTATCACTGTTCCAGAGACATAGAATCTCTTTGGAAATTCCATACCTCGCTGAAATCTTTCCAATTGTATCAGTCTTTTTTACTCTATACGGAAAATAACTTTTAACTTTTCTTTGAGTGGAGAGAATTTCTGAGAGCTTCTCATAGAAAGCATCCTTATCAGTTGAGGCGGGAAGCTTGATAACAAATTCCCTGTCTGGCGGCGTTATTCCTCTAAGAATCTCTGGGTTGTAAGATCTTACGGTATCCAGGTCTATCTCTGCGGCTTCTGCTATATTCTTTAATGGGGTTGCCTTAGGTACCTTCAGCTTCAAGAAAGTTAAAGGGTTTTCGTAGCTTATCTTTTCAAAGCCAAACTGTTCTGGATTCTTTGCTATTATTGCCGCGGCTATGAGTTTTGGTATGTATTCCCTCGTCTCTTTTGGCAGTGTGTTATATTTTATCAGTTCCCAGATATCNCGGCTGCCGTGCCTTTCTACGACCTTTTCCACCTTTCTTTCACCAACATTGTATGATGCAGCTGCCAAGTACCAACATCCAAACTGGTTAAAGAGATCCTTCAAATATCTTGCAGCCGCAACTGTNGATTTCTCTGGATCCCTTCTCTCATCTACCCAGTAGTCCACTTTAAGCCCGTAACGTTCACCAGTACTATAAATGAACTGCCATGGACCTGAGGCTTTGGCTGGAGAGTAAGCTTTAGGATTAAAACCGCTCTCTATCATTGCAAGATAGACCAGATCCTCAGGTAGACCTTCTTCCTTTAAAATTTCCCTCATTATTGGTACGTACTTTTCTGCCCTCCTAAGCCAGTTCGCAAATACTTTTCTTTTCTCAGTCGTGAAATAGTTTATGAAGTATCTCACGGCGTCATTGAAAACTACGGGAATGTCGAATTTCCGGGAGAGATCCTCTTCAAGTATGCTCCTTATGCCAGTATCCTCTTCCTCATCGGAAGTTAATAGTTCAGAGGAAAAAGAGGAGGGTATCTNAACTTCCCCTTTCTCATTTTCTTGAAGTTTAAAGCCTCCCCCTTTTTTGTCCTCCGCTTTCGGCAAAGTCGGATGATCCTCGATCAAGCCCCCATTGATCTCCTCGGGAGAGGCGATTGAACTTCGATTTTCTTCTTTATCTAAGACAACGAGCTTTGCAGAGCACCCTGAGGTGACAAAGATAAAAAGTAACAGGTAGAAAACGGTCCGCCTCATCTAATCCTGGAAAGATATACCCGCTTTTCCACTGTATTTTTTTTTCTACCCGCCATCGATTCAACTTCTTCAAGAGTCATCTGACATGGAAACCTTATGGGGTACTTTCCCGTGAAACATGCGTCGCAGAATGTATACTCCTCTGAATCACCTGTTTTCATAAGGGCCCTTCTCATCCCANCCACGCTCAGGTACTCTAAGGTATCGGTCCCCATGTACTTTCTTATCTCCTTCAAATCGTGAGAGGAAGCGATAAGTTCNTTTCTCGTTGGTGTATCTATGCCGTAAAAGCAAGGATNGGTNACAGGGGGCGAACTAACCCTAAAATGTATCTCCTTAGCTCCGCACTCTCTAAGCATTTTTATCACTTTTCTACCAGTCGTAGCTCGGACAATAGAGTCGTCTATGACGATTATCCTCTTTCCCTTCACAGCCTGTGAAACAGGGTTGAGTTTCAATTTCACACCGAAATGTCTTATCCTTTCTTCCGGTTCTATAAAAGTCCTCCCCACGTAGTGGTTCCTTATCAGACCTAACTCAAAGGGTAAATTTACCTCATGGGCATAACCTATCGCTGCTCCTATCCCAGAGTCGGGGATTGGGATCACCATATCCGCATCCACATGTGTTTCTCTTGCAAGTTCTATGCCCAGAGCTTTCCTNACGATATATACGGATCTTCCAAAAACAATGCTGTCAGGTCTCGCAAAGTATATGTACTCAAACACGCAATTCCTTGGCTTCACCTTGCCGAANGGATAGAATGACTCTAAGGATCCGTTCCTGATCAAAAGGATCTCCCCTGGATTTATCTCCCTCTCATACTGAGCACCTATGAGATCAAAGGCGCAACTCTCACTCGATAAAACGTATGAATCTTTTATCCTTCCAAGCACAAGTGGCCTTATCCCGTAAGGGTCTCTCGCTGCTATGAGTTCGGAGTCAGTAAGAATGAGAAGAGAGTATGANCCGTTCACTTTTTTTAAAGCTTCTATAAGCCTTTCCACGGTGCTTTTTTTTCTCGAAGTCGCCATAAGATGGATGACGACCTCTGAGTCTACTGTGGATTGAAATATGGAACCCCTTGCTTCCAGCTTGTGTCTGAGGATAGAGGCATTAATGAGATTTCCGTTATGAGCAATCGCAAGAGAACCGTATGAAGACTCAACGACTATGGGCTGAGCATTCGAAAGACTTGTTGTTCCTGCTGTTGAATACCTCACATGGCCAATAGCTGATATCCCATTTAATCTCTTTATAATATCTCCNGTGTAGATGTCCGAGACAAGGCCCATGGCCCGATGATAAACTATTCCATCACCATTTGTCGCAGCGATCCCTGAGCTTTCCTGNCCCCTGTGCTGAAGCGCGTGCAATCCTAAATAGACCATGTTTGAAGCGTATTTGTGGTTGAATATACCGAATATTCCGCACATTCCAGTAACTTATAGCAATTTTTTCTTTCGCAAACAAGTCAAATTTGGCCTAATTAAAAACTCCTTGACACTTCTTCCGCTATTTTTTACTATCATCTGAGTGAAAATAGAGATACTCGGATGTTACGGCAACGTAATAGGCCCTTACAGGGCCACATCCTTTTTGATAAATGACACCATTCTACTCGATGCAGGTACGGTCACAGAAGTCCTTGGAGATGAAAGGGTCAGGAATTTACGGTCAGTCTTTATATCCCATACTCACATAGATCACATAAAGGGGCTTTTTTCCGTGATCGATGAGATGGTGGCATTGAAAGAGAATGGCATAGAAATATTCGCAGTAAAACCTGTAAACGAAATCATAAGTGAAAACCTTTTCAATAACCTCATATGGCCGGATTTTACCACAATCCCATCCGTAGAGAATGCGATCCTTAAGCAGATAGAGATAGATCTGGAAAAAGACGTTGAGGTCTCTGGTGTTACCTTCCGCCCAATACTTATGAATCACACAGTCTATACGACAGGTTTCATTGTAAAAGAAGGCGGAAGGGGCTTCATGTTCACCTCAGATACTGGTAAAACAGAAAGATTCTGGGAGATAGCAAAGAAGGAAAAAGGGATTGAATTCATTATAGCGGATGTATCCTTTCCCGAAAGCCAAAAGGAAATAGCAAAGATCTCAGGACATATGACAGTTTCCACACTCATCGAGTGCCTCGAAAGATACGGACTTAGTAGCGTGCCGGTCTACATTTATCACATAAAGCCCTTCTTTATAGAAGAAATAAAAAGGGAAGTTATTTCCTCAGGTCGAAAAAACCTTATCTTCTTGGAGCAAGGAGAGACGATCGAGATTTAGCTAACTTACCCAAAGTGTTTCAAAAAAGGAGATTTCCAGGCTTCTTTTAACTCTTTAATCTGAAGATCAACGATCAAATTTCCCGCTTGTCCCTTAATTATTAGCCTTTCATCCTTTCTCACCCTCCCTATGATACCGTATGGAACCCCGCGCAAGATCTTTTCCACCATCTCCATATTTTCCCTTCTCACGCTTATAATGAACCTATTTGTGGACTCGGAAAAAAGGATGAAATCATCTCTATAGATATTGAACGCTGGGACACGTGAGAGATCTATTTCTGCCCCAAAACCGCCTGAAAAGGCACATTCAGCAAGACAACAACCAAGTCCACCGTCGGATACGTCGTGGCAAGATAGGATAAGGCCCTTCCTTATAACGTCTTCAATCTTAAGAAAGATCTTTTTAGCGAGATTCCCTCTGACCTTAGGACATATATTTCCTCTTTTTCCAAAAAGACTGAAGTACTCGCTTCCCCCAAGCTCTGGAAGAGTTAGCCCAACGATTAATATGAGACTATCTGGCTCTTTGAAATCCATAGTTACGGTCTTTTTCACGTCATTGATGATTGATATTGCGGAAATGAGAACTGTGGGAGGTATTGAGATCTTTATATCGCCGTATANGTAGTCATTCTTCATGCTGTCTTTTCCAGAGATGAAAGGGGTTCCGTAAAGACACGCAAAATCGTAAAGCGCCCTTGCTGCCCTTACAAGTTGGGCAAGCTTATATTTACCATCGGGATTTTTTTCAGATTCAACTGGATCTGGCCAGCAGAAGTTATCCAAAAGGGCCATTCTTTTGAGTGTTCCTCCCACGGCGATGTTATTTGCTATAGCTTCAGTTATAGCACAACTCGCCATATGGTATGTGTCAAAAAAACTAAACTTTGGACATATTCCGTGGCTTACAACTATTCCCCTTCTGCTCTTAGGGTCAGGTCTTATAAGAGACGCATCGCTTGGTCCATCGTCTTCCTTTCCCACAAGGGGTTTTATCAAAGTTTGTGCCTGCACCTCATGATCGTACTGTCTTACAACATACTCCTTGCTGCAGATATTCCACCTTCTCAAGAGATCAAGAAGGAGAGTATGATAGTCCGAGGGGGGAGCAAGAACATCCTCAATTAAGATTCTCCTTTCCCATTTTGCCTTAAGCTTTATCTCGGGAAGACCGTTGTGGAGGAAATCCATATCGATATAAGCAACTACTTCATTCCCGTAAACACAATGAAACNTTCCGCTTTCTGTAAATTCACCTATAACCGTAGACTCAACCCCCATTTTTTCCGAGAGTCTCAAAAATTCTTCGATCTTTTCTTTAGGAACCGCAACTGTCATCCTTTCCTGAGCCTCCGATAGAAGAATCTCCCACGGAGAAAGACCTTCATACTTTAGAGGGGGTCTGTCAAGGTATATTATGCAACCATTCGTATCTTTCGCCATTTCTCCAACCGATGAGGAAAGTCCTCCTGCTCCACAGTCTGTTATTGAGTCAAATAGACCTTCATCTCTCGCAATAAGAAGAAAGTCGGTCATTCTTTTCTGTGTTATGGGATCTCCTATCTGTACAGCGCTCGTTGGGGAACTCTCTGACAATTCCTGAGAAGAAAATGTAGCNCCATGTATACCATCCTTTCCAATTCTACCTCCCACCATAACTATAAGATCCCCTTTTTTTGCTCCCTTTATATGTGAAGGCTCACCTTTTATCCTTTTTGGCATTATCCCGCAGGTACCGCAGAATACGAGTGGCTTTCCCAGAAAACCTTCATGGAATANTATCGATCCGTTCACAGTTGGTATCCCACTTTTATTTCCGCCGTGCTCTACCCCCTCTCTTACGCCCTCGAGAACCCTCTTTGGATGGAATAACCGGGGAGGAATTTCTCCAGCATAGTCAGGGGGAGCAAAGCAGAATACATCAGTATTAAATATGAGTCTTGACCCCTTGCCAGTTCCAAAGGGGTCCCTGTTTACACCGACTATGCCAGTTAGGGCTCCTCCATATGGGTCCAAAGCAGATGGGGTATTGTGGGTCTCTACCTTAAATGCAATATTGTACCTTCTATCAAAGCTTATAACCCCCGCATTGTCCGCAAAAACAGAAAGGCAGAAATCACCTCTCCCCTTTTTCTTTCTTATCTCCTCTGTGGCCCTNACTATGAAAGTCCTGAATATACTTCTGATGCTCTCCTTCCTTTTTCCATCCTCATATTCGATCGTGGCGTTAAATATCTTGTGTTTGCAATGTTCTGACCATGTCTGGGCGATGGCCTCGATTTCAACATCCGTTGGGTTTTCGCTTATTCCTGCATTTTTTCTCTCCTCTCGTACCTTTTCACTTCTGTAATAGGAAATTATCGCCTTTATCTCCTCTTCCGATAGGGCCCAAGTCCTTTCTTTGCTCAATCTCATCCATTCTTCGAGACTCATCTCAGTATCAAAAGTCTCAACCCTAATGGAGGACCATCCAACTGGTCTTGGAACATAGATCCCCATACCCTTTTCTCTGATGTAACTATCTCTGTCCTTAAATCTATAATTCTGGATTAGGGTGTTTGCCAAAACTTCTTCAGCTATCCGTATCACGTCTCTTTCTTCAACATTCCCCCATATCATATATAGATGGGATGTATAAACACCTTCCTTTTCCTTGAANTTATACCCAGATATCGCCTCTATAACTTCTTTCGCAGTTCTTCCCACATTATCCGTAACTCCTGGCTTAAACCCAACTTCTATTGCCCAGTCACCAACAAAAGGGCAGGGCTCGCCCACGTAAGCGACCTGTGTGACCGGATCTGAGAAGCCCTCCTTTTTTATGAGTTCTATNGTNTCTTCAGGCAAGTCCGCATCTATTGTGTACACATCTACAATTCTCACATCATCTACGCTTAGGTTCAGGTCTCTTATTAGCCTCCTCTTTATCTTTTCTCCGAGCGCGTCTCTAACTGAATCCTTATATGCGATCTCTATTCGTGTAACCATCTTTAAGAGAGAAATTCTCTGAGATTCTTTATGCTTTCCAGTGCAAGNGACTCCTCATGCACCTCTGCTACAAAGTATAAATGCGGACTCGGAAGCCCCCTTATGAATTCTTTTAGTTCCCGGAAAGAAAAATTACCTCTTCCAATAGGCAAATGGTCATCATCTGTTCCGTAATTGTCGTGAAGGTGAAATTCCCTTATATGTTCCCTCAGAGGACTGAGCCACTTATCTAAGGAAGTTTTTGAGAAAATATTAAAATGTCCTGTGTCGAAGCAAAAGAAGAGCTTCCCCTTAAAGTACTTGATTAGTTCGATCAAAGGATCTGGGGCATCTTCAAAAACGTTCTCGATGACCAAAGACAAGCTCTCTTCTTTTTCTTTCAAAACCTCCGTCCATGTGAGTACGCTGTTTTTGAACCACAAATCAACATTTCCATCAAAGTACCACTTGCTGAAACCTGTATGACAGACAAGGTTCTTTGCTTCAAGTATCTGGGCCAGCTCCAAAGATCTCTTCAATTTCTCAACTGTTATTTGCCTCACCTTACGATCCTTCCCCCCTGGACTTAAGTCCATGTAAGGAGCATGGCAGGTACAATCTATTCCGTTATCTTTCAATTTTTTCGCAAGATCCCCAACTTGATGCTCACCAAGGTCCTCAATGAGGTTATTTTCAAGATATATTTCTATCCCCACATCCATAGATACTATCTTCCTTAGGTTCGGTTCCACAAGCTCGTAAGGCACATTTATAAAAATGTTTCTCTCTCTCATCATGCTTTCCAGTCCGAATATTAATATAACGATAACCGCTTTTCAATTAAAAAGGTAAGCATCTCCAATCCCGTGAGGGAAAATAAAACTGGCTCACTTTAGACTCCCTTATTTGAGCAAACCTTTTAAAAAGGTGTATACTCAACCCCTGATCAAGTGGACACAGGCAATTTGTAGAGGTTAAACTTTCTGCATATATAGGGAGAAAATCTCTATAAAGGGGGATTGGATAAATGAAACAAAGGAAATG
>JGI24721J44947_10011952_pt1 | contig 10760 bp, 10 predicted proteins | sample YelNatPaOPGAMG01_FD_44947 | JGI IMG/M metagenome (IMG submission 44947)
GATGCAAATGGGGAGAAGAAGAAGAAAAGTTGTTCGCATTCCAAAGAAGCGATTGCCCAAATTCTTCTCTTGCCCAAAATGTGGAAAAGAAGCCGTGAGAGTTGAAATTTTCCGAGAAGAAAACCGTGCTGTGGTTGGATGCGGTAGCTGCGGCTTGAAAGAAGAATTCCCCGCGAAACCAGCACAAGGAGAAATTGACATTTACTGCATGTTTACTGACAAACTTTACGGAAGCTCAAGAAAAACTTCTTTGCCTGAGACTAAAAACATTTAGCTGAGTTGGTTAGCCATGATAGGGCGTGTTGAAAAATATCTCCTTGAAAAAATCGAGTCAGAAGGGTCGATTCACATAACCCTCATAGACCCAGAAAAAGTGACGCCCCCTCAAGCTTCTAGAATCGCCACTAAAGCAAATTTGAGCGGCACTTCTGCTATAATGGTTGGCGGCTCAACGTTTACTTCCAGCACACACTTAGACCATGTTGTTAAGGCTATCAAACGCACAGTAAAAATTCCAGTAATCCTTTTTCCGAACAACGTAACAGGCATAACTCGCTACGCTGACGCTATCTGGTTTATGTCCCTCTTAAACTCTGTTGACCCTTATTTCCTAATGGGCGCCCAAGTTTTAGGGGCTCCCTTAGTTAAGAANCATCGGTTAGAGCCGATCCCCATGGGGTACATAATTGTTGGTGAGGGCGGCACAGCCGGCATCGTTGGTAGGGCAGTTCCAGTTCCATATAATAAGCCCGAACTCGCTGCGGCACATGCNTTAGCCGGGCAATATCTGGGTATGCGTTTCATATATTTAGAAGCAGGATCTGGCGCCAAAAAACCNGTTTCTCCTGAAATGATTCATGTTGTTAAACATTACATCGACATCCCCTTGATTGTTGGAGGCGGCATAAGATCCAGATCACAAGCGTTAGCTGCAGCTTCGGCTGGGGCTGACATAATCGTCACTGGCAATGTTGTTGAAAACAACGAAGTTAAGCAAAAAGTTTCTGAGATTGTAGAGGGCATAAGGCAAGGCAAGATGTGAAACATGCTTGACTGCCTTTGAAAACTATTTTTCCGCCTTAAAGAAAATTCTTGGAAACAAAACTGTCTATGACATCTGGCCTGATTTCGAGCCGCAATACGATGAATATGAATATGCTTGGGCTACACTGAGGGGGTTAGGTGAAGTTTTGATACTTAACTGTGGCGTTTGTGATGGGCCTTCTGATTTGAGACATGNGCGCTGTAAAGGATGTGTTGAAAAGCGATGTAAACTTGCAGGGGACGCCTATTATAAAGCAACGGGGCGCTCAAAAGAAAAATGGTCAACAATGTTTTTGTGTAGAATTCATAGGGAGTAGAAGTATCCTGCTTTAATATTTTTGCGTTTTTTGTGTTACAAAACCAAAATATAGTATGGCAAAAAGAATTGTGGATGGGNNAAAGTTTGAACGGTCCNATGAGCGAAGCATATCGACAATATGTGGAGACTTTAGAAAGTAAACTGAACCAATTATATGCCATAAGCGAAAAAGCCAGAGCCAAAGGCCTTGATCCTACACTAAAACCGGAGTGTATACTTGCGAAAGACTTAGCCGATCTAGTAGAGGGGCTCGTGGGACCGAAAGGTGTCGCTGAAAGTATAAGAGAACTGAGCAAAAGGCTGCCGCGAGAAGAGATAGCCTTCAAGATTGCTGAGGAAATTGTTTATGGCAAATTTGGGCACATGGAAGCTGAAGCAGCAGCTGAGCAATCAATACGCACTGCACTTGCAATTCTAACTGAAGGATTGACAGCAGCGCCTCTTCAGGGAGTAGCGAAGGTGAAAATTAAAACAAATCGTGACCGAACACGGTATCTTGCCATTTACTTTGCCGGTCCCATAAGATCGGCTGGTGGGACAGACCAAGCTCTAACATTGGTTGTTGGAGATTTTGTGCGGAGGTTGCTGGGGCTTGACCGTTATAAGCCTACTGAAGAAGAGATTCTGCGGTTCATTGAGGAGGTTAGACTTTATGAACGCTCTGTAAGCCGCTTTCAATATCATGTTTCGGATGATGAATTGCGTAAGGCGCTTCAGTGGCTTCCGGTTGAAGTAACGGGCACAGAATCCAATCCCGTGGAAGTTTCTTCTTTTAGGAACCTTCCGCGGATAGAGACTAACCGTGTAAGAGGTGGCGCACTAAGGGTTGTGAATGACGGTGTTGTTGGGCGTGCGCTCAAAGTTTTAACAATAATCGAGAAACTTGGAATTCAAGGGTGGGATTGGCTTAAGGAATTTCGTAAAAAATCCGAGAAGAAGTCTGCAGGGTTTATGGATGATGTTATTGCTGGGCGTCCAATCTTTTCATTTCCGTCTAGACGTGGGGTTTCCGTTTAAGATATGGTAGGGCACGGAATACAGGTTTGTCTGCTGTGGGTATCCATCCTGCAACCATGCTTGTACTTCAAGGTTTTCTAGCAGCAGGCACTCAACTACGTTTAGAACTTCCCGGAAAAGGCGGCATTGCCGTGCCAGTGGACACTGTGGAGCTACCTATTGTTCGGTTAAAGAATGGGTCCCTTGTTCGGGTTACAATTGAAAATTTCAATGCCATAAAAGGTGACATAGAAAAAATCCTGTTCTTAGGAGACATGCTGATTGGCTATGGCGATTTCTTGTACAGTAGTAAATCCCTTGCGCCTTCTGGGTATGTTGAAGAATGGTGGGTTGAAGATCTGCGAAAGGCGGTTGCAGAGCAGTTTAATGGAAAGTTGGATGCTGTAGCAGAAGCAACGAAGATTTCCTTTGAGAGGCTAAAGGCTTTCTTAGCAAATCCATTCCTTGACAAACCTAATGTTAAGGAGGCTGTTGCGTTATCNTTAACTTTGCATGTGCCTCTACATCCATCATTTACATTTTTCTGGTCGTACCTTTCTTCGTTTGAAGACCTTAAATTGCTAAGAAACTGGCTTCATAANGCGGAGGTACAATTTGAAAATGGCGTTTGCTGCAAAATCGTTGGAGAAATTGAGGCGAATGTCAAGCAGAATTTGGAAACAATTTGTTTGCCACATGAAGTTTTCGATGGCAAGATTCTTATTAAAAATGAAGATGCCCACGCATTCGCATTTTGTCTTGGTTACGGAAAATCTTTTGATGAAAATTTTTCATCTGTACAGACTATTCTGGAAGCAATTAGTTTGCTCTCTGGCGTGCAAGTAAGAGAGAAGGCCCCTACCCTTGTTGGTGCTAGGATGGGGAGACCTGAGAAAGCGAAAAGGCGGGAGATGAAGCCTCTTGTTCATGTTCTTTTTCCCATGGGCTTGTCTGGTGGTTCTCAACGGGACATTGTTGAGGCAGCAAAAAAGGAACCGACATTTGTAGAAGTTGTCAAACGCAAATGTCCGGTTTGCAAAACCTTCACGTTTAGAATTGTTTGTCCTGTTTGTGGTTGTGAGACTGTTCTCGAGAAAAGTTGTCCTCGTTGTGGAAGAGTTTTGAATGCAGAAGAATGCCCTACATGCAAGGCGCCCTTGCAGTTCTTTCAAAGACAAGTAATCAACTTTAGAGAAATGCTTGAGAGCACATGTAGCCATTTAGGCGTTTCTACACCAAAGATATTGAAAGGTGTCAAAGGTTTAACGAACGAGAAGAAAGTTCCAGAAATCCTCGAAAAGGGTGTTTTGCGTGCGAGACATGGTTTGTCAGTTTATAAGGATGGAACAATTCGTTTTGATGTTACAAACGCTCCATTGACGCATTTTAAACCTTCTGAGATTGGTGTTTCTGTTGATAAGCTTAGACAATTGGGCTATACTCACGCAATTGATGGTGCAGAACTAACAGAGCCGAACCAAGTGTGCGAACTAAAAATTCAAGATGTCATAATTCCTATGAAATGTGCGGAGTACTTTGTGCATGTTGCAAACTTTCTCGACGAGCTCTTAACAAAAGTCTATGGACTTTCACCTTACTACAATGTTAAACGAGTAGAAGACCTTGTTGGGCATTTAGTTGCCGGTTTAGCTCCGCACACTTCTGTTAGCATCATAGGACGCATTGTGGGCTTTACCAACCTAAACGTATGCTATGCACATCCTATTTGGCATTCTGCTAAACGAAGGGATTGCGACGGCGATGAGGATGCGCTAATGCTTGTTTTGGATACTCTGCTCAACTTTTCCAGAGAATACTTACCTGCACAGATAGGTGGAATAATGGATGCTCCGTTGCTTTTGATTCCGATTGTTAATCCACAAGAGGTGCAAAGGCAAGCACACGATGTGGACGTAGCTAGGGCTTACCCGTTGGAATTTTATGAGAAAACATGGGAGAACGCTGAAGCTAAACAAGTAAGCCACCTTATCGACCTCATTGAATACCGGCTTGGTTCAGAGGCGCAATTTGAAGGCTTCAATTTTACAACTCCTGTGTCAAACATTAACATGGGAAACGCTGAAAGTTATACAAACTGTTCAAAACAATGGTTGAAAAAATGAACAGTCAACTTGATTTAGCTGAGAAAATTCAAGCTGTAGACGCTAGAAAAGTAGCCTTAAAAGTTTTGACCAAACACTTCATTCGGGACATCGCTGGAAACTTGCGTGCTTACTCAACACAAGGATTTAGGTGCAAATCGTGCAATAAACATTTTCGGCGTTTGCCTCTTCGTGGCAAGTGCCCGTCTTGCGGAGGGCAATTGACTCTCACTGTCTATCGTGGTGGAATTGAAAAATATCTTGAGGTAGCGGAACATCTTGTTGAAAAATACAGATTGCCACGATATTATTCTCAGCGAATTTTACTTGTGAGAGAGGAAATTAACGCTTTGTTTGAGGGGCGAAAGCCAAAGCAGATAAGCCTAACGGATTTTGCCTAAGAAACTTTTTCTATTTTAACGGTGTAATTAATCTACGGTAAACATGTTCAAGGAGACTTATCATCCTAATGCTTACTTGGCACGTATAAGAAACGTCAAACTCGGTCTCAAAGCTAGAACTCGAATACTGAACACTCTTGAGGGGCATCCCCTCGATACTAGGACTATTATGAAAGAAGCAGGAATGCATTATGGCGTTGTTATGCATCATTTGAAGCTTCTTGAAGCTGAAGGGATAGTTGAAAGAAAAGGTAATAAGCCACGCGTTTGGAGTCTTACGGGTTTGGGGCAGAAACGATTGGAAAATTTAGGTTAAAAGAGGCAATTACACGGTGTGTGCTTACATTTCGGGCATTGGTTAGGATATTTGCTTATTGCTGCTTTTTCTAGGTCTACGTTGGCGACGTTTGCGAGTGAGGCTAGCCATGCGATGACATCCGCAAATTCGTCTTCCAGAGCTTTTTTGTTGTTTGCTTTTAACGCTTCGCCTAATTCATTTATCTCGTCTACTAGCCAATTATAAGTTCCATCAACTCCGCGTTTAGAATCTCTATGAAAGTATATTTGATGCATCATTTTTTGGAACTCTGATATGTGCAAATTTTTTCACCTGTCATCGCGCAGAAAGTGCATTTTCACTTATTAAAACATAGAGGATGAAATTATTATAGATAAAATCAGTTTATGTCGTAATTGAGGTTAGGGTGTTAATGTCCTTCGTTGTTCGTAAATACCGAGATGCTGATCTGGAGGAATGTCGCTTTTTATGGCGTGAATTAACAGAATGGCATCGTGAAATTTACCAAGATTTCGCAATCGGTGGAGAACATCCTGAAGACTATTTTGACAAATATCTTGCAAGGTTTTGGAGTGAGCATCTCTGGGTGGCGGTTGATGATTCTAAAGTTGTTGCGCTTGTCGGCTTGATAGTTGAAGAGAATGAGGCTGAAATAGAACCTCTCATCGTTAGCAGAAGTTATCGCGGCAAGGGAATTGGAAGAAAACTGGTTGAACAAGCTGTCTCAGAAGCCCGGCAAATGAAAGTGCGATTTTTATCTGTAAGACCTGTAGCACGAAATATCCAAACCATTCGATTCCTTTACAAACAAGGCTTTCAAAATCTTGGGCATGTTGAACTATTCATAGATTTCTCCAAATATGTCTGGAGGCAAGAAGTTGACCTCTTTGGGTGCAGTTTTAAGTTTTGACAAGCGATGAGTGCAATTATTGCAGCCTTAAGGTATGAGATTCTTTTGCTCTTTTTCGATTATGTGAATTACCGTGGCGCCTTTTCTTTCTAAATTGGCGGAGACGAATCGGCGGTGACAATATTTTGGGTTTATTTCCATGCACATGAGACAAACGCGCTTGTTCACTGCAAGCTCACAAAGTTTCCTTATTCCTTCTCTGAAAAGTTTGGTTTTCATATATCTTCTGTATCCGCCTCGTCGATATCCGCCTAATTCGCTACCAAGCCAAACATATTCTATATCGTGTTCTTGAAGCCATTTCTGTAGTTGCTCCCTTTTAAAGTGTTCAATTTTTGATGTTGGAAATCTGCGGATGTCTACAAGCACTTGAATTTGGTGCCCTTTTAGTATTTGGAGAAAACTATCTATTGAACGGTTGCTATGCCCAATANTCCATATTTGCATTTTTTCGTTTATCATAAGTATTAAAAGCATTTATCGAATTTTTATGTACTTGTAGGCGTCTGTCGCGTTTTCAAAGCAGTAATGCACTTTTTGGTAATCCCTTCGGAACTCCGCAACATCCGTTTTCACTTTTTCTAGGGGTTCCTTCTCTATTACCACGCGTTTAATGAATTCCGCTATTTCACACATTTCAGACTCTCTCATTCCAAGTCTTGTAACTTCAGACACACCCAATCTTATGCCACCCGGATGCATGAAATGGCGTCCNTCTTTGATGTCCCATGGCAGCAAGTTTCTATTAATTATAATGTTTGCTTTTTCCAAAGTCTCCTCGATTGTGCCACCGTCTCCTTGTTTCGTTATGTCGATTAGAATCACATGCGATTGCGTGAAACCCTTATGTTCTGCTAAGACATTGAAGCCTCTTTCGTAAAGTGCTTGGGCTAACGCTTTAGCGTTTTTCACTATTTGGCTTGCATATTCCTGTCCGAACTCAAGCATTTCTGCACATGCAATTGTGACACCTGCAACTGCGTGTAAGTGGTGATTGCTTACCATTCCAGGAAATGTTGCACGCTTTATTTTGTCAGCGTATTTAGTCCATGAAAGAACTCCGCCATGTTGTGGCCCAAAGAATGTTTTATGAGTGCTTAGGCTCACTACATCTGCACCTTCTCTTAGAGGGTCTTGGAATTGCTTTCCCGCGATTAGCCCGGCTACGTGGGCTGCGTCATATGCTACTATTCCTCCTACTGAACGAATCGTCTCTTCCAATTCTTTAATTGGATGTGGAAACGGGAAGACACTTGCGCCGAACATGACAAGTTTAGGTGGTCTTCCTTCTGCCGCTAATTTTTGAATTCTTTCCTTTGCCTTGTCAACATCAATGTTCAATTCTTTATAATCCAATGGTAGATATTCAACTACTAGACCGCGGACAGCTCCGGCTGTTCCTCCCAGCTCCTTCTTGCCTGTTGTGATGTGCCCTCCACACGGAATGGACAAAGCCATCATGGTGTCGCCAGGTTCTATAAACGCAGTATAAACAACTAGATTTGCTACAACACCAGAAATAGGTCTTACATCCACAAACTCTGCTTCAAAAAGTTTTTTCATGAGCTCAATACATTTGAACTCTACTTGGTCTATGAATCGGCACCCNGCGTAAACGCGTTCTCCNGGCCATCCTTCTGCGTAGCGGTTTCCAAAATCTGACATGAGGGCTTCGCGNACTGCTGGGCTTGGAATATTTTCGCTGGCTATGAGTGGAATGCTTTCTTGAAACCATTTGTGATGTTGCTGGAGAAGATTAATCACATGGTCATATTCATCTTGNGGGGTCGCCATCATCAACACCTTTTGCATCACACTATCATTCACTCNCAAATAAAAACTCTTTTGAAACAACATAACATTAATAATAGAGAAACTNGTAGAGTTATTTGTGCTTTCATAGAAGGAGTCCTACAATGAGCAAGAAGAGAAAGAAAAAAGAATCAGCGCCAATGCCCGCCGCGAGTGCAGGGCTACTTCGCTTCTTTGAGGAGGAGACCGAAGGAATCAAGGTCAAACCTGAAATACTTGTGGCTTTAGCAATAGCATTAATTGTTGTATGTATTCTGGCAAACGTCTTCTTCCGTTAACCATTAATTCTAACGTCTAGAAGGCGGATGTAAAACTTCTATTCGTTGAACAGAGTTAAGGTGNACAAATATTTCGCTTCTTTCTTCTCTTCCTGCGACTTGTGGTATTGGTTGAGCAATNGTTGCACGTAGTATGACGGCTTCGGCATCAGAAAGCCATATTCCGGCGGGCTCACGTGTAATNGCCGCCAACGTTCCTTCAAAACCGTATGAGGGGTCTAAAATCACCCGTATTTGTTTACCCAGATTTTTCTCGAGCATATGAAATATCGTTGGTGGAACATTTTGCTCTGGCATAAGGTTCGCAAAATCTTATAATAGATGTTTGGTAAATAAAACAGTTGCCCCTATTGAAGTCATGTTACCTCTGTGTTTTTGCAATGATAACCTCTTGGCTTATAATTTCCATTTTTTCAGCGTTTATGTAAAAATTTTAAGGCTCGAGCATTGATGATTATTCCTAAGAATGTCTTAACTTTTCGTGACGATTATACTGAGCTTCGCGACACTTTAAAATATGCCTAGTAATGTTTCATAGGAAATTTGAATGAGAGGATGCCTGTGGTGAATAGCGACCCATTATCTATATCCATGGATAAGGCAGTTAAGCATTACTCATCGTTGTTTAAGCTTCCGCCATACGGGAAAATGATTTCCTTTCTTGCTTTCCTTTGCATGGGCAGCGGTATACTTTCTGTAATCATCCTCTTCCCTTCTTTTTATGGATTAATTTTAGGAATACTTCTTGGCGCTTCTCTACTGCTTACCAATATCGTTCTTGACCACATCATAAGCATTTTAGTTTTAAGGGGTGACCCCATTTACGATTTGAGAAGAACAACTGGGCTTTCACTTTTCTGTTGGGTTTTCTGGCTTTTTTTCATTTTTATAGGAGTAATCGTCGCTGTTTGGTTTGGTTCAATTTGGTGGATTAGACTATGTCTTTTGGGATTTTCTGCTGTGCTGATTTTTCGGTTAACGGTTCTTAACGCAACGTCGTTCAAGAGCTACAGTAAGCTACTCGCAGCCTCTTTTCTTCAACCAATTCCTTGCGTACTTCAATTTATGGTGTTGTGGGCGAGAATTGACTACTCCCTATTTTTGTTTCTTATATTTGCGTCTGCTATGAGCATCATTTCAAGCTGGCTTTTCCTTTCTCCCTTAAATCGTGTGGGTGAAAAAACGCTTAAAGTTCCTTCTTTATCTCTTTTGAAGGCTTTCTTACTTAATTGGGTTGTGGACTTGAATGCTCCGTTTGAAACTTTTCTTGAGCAGTTGGGCGAAGAACAAAACGTGGAAGTTTCTCTCATAAAATTTGATTCCGCAAAACCCAAAGCAGTAATTGCGGTGCCATCTATTCATCCTGGACCTTTCAAAAACATTGGAAGCAGCCCCTTGCCTTCAATGCTTAAAGCATCACTGGAAAACACTCTAAACTGTGTTGCCTGCGTCCCTCACGGGTTGCTCGGGCACGAGTTTGATTTAGCTTCGCAGTCCCAAAACCAAAAAGTAATCGCTCATGTTATTGACTCAGTAACTTTTGAAGGGTTAGAGACAAGGGCAACACCATTTGTTAAGGTTAGTAATGGCATAGCAACTGCGTGTTGTCAAATGTTCGGTAAGTCAACTTTCATTTCTTTCAGTCTTGCACCTAAAACTACAGAAGATTTTCCTCAAGAGTTAGGTTTTTTTGTTAGTCAAGAAGCAGAAAAGCATGGAATAACATGCTACACTGTTGTTAACGCCCATAACAGTATTGATGAGAATGCGGATACAGAAGAAGTTTTAAAGTCATTGAAAGCTGTTGCGGTTGAATGTTTAGAAAAGGCGCTTTCTCTTAAACAGTTACCTTTCGAAGTCGGCGTAGCCAATGTCCAACCAAAAGAGTTCAGCCTCAAAGATGGCATGGGACCCGGAGGCATCACCGTCACGGTTATAAAAGTAGGCGAACAGAACACCGCATACGTGGTCATTGACGGCAATAACATGGTTACAGGTTTACGTGAAAAAATCCTTTCTACCCTCTCTTCCATAGGAATAAACGAGGGCGAAATTTTTACAACAGATACACATTTGGTAAATGCCATAGTGCTAGTTGAACGTGGATATCACCCTGTTGGCGAGGTTATAGACCACGAAAAACTTATTGAATATATAAAAGAGGCTACAGGTGGTGCCACGTCTAATCTGGAACGTGTTAAAGTTGGTTGCCGTAAAGTGGAGATTCACAATGTTAAGGTTATAGGGGAAAAAGCGCTGGAAACTTTGTGTCTTCTTATAGACAGGGCTAAACGAAGAGCAAAGAGGATAGTAGCTCCAGTTTTTGTGTCAAGCGGTCTCATTTTAATGTTATTTCTGGCGTTTTGTTTAAGCTAAACTAATAAGTCTGAAACAAGCATTTCTCTTTTCTCAATGGAAGGGAAGAGCCGTGCTTAAGGAAATTAGAATTCATGGGCGTGGAGGACAAGGCAGCGTAACAGCCGCGGAGTTGTTGGCGCATGCCGCTTTTATTGAAGGCAAGTGGGTTCAAGCTTTTCCCTATTTTGGAGCAGAGCGGCGTGGTGCTCCAGTCAAAGCTTTTGCAAGGATAAGTGACGAAT
>JGI24721J44947_10011958_pt1 | contig 10756 bp, 8 predicted proteins | sample YelNatPaOPGAMG01_FD_44947 | JGI IMG/M metagenome (IMG submission 44947)
AGAGGTGATAAATTCAGACAACACAATATTGAGGCCACTTGTTGAAGAGATTGCCAATGATCCCATGGTTTTGGAGAGCAAATATAACATAGAGCACCCCACACTTGACAACCCTAAATTGTACATTAAGGTAAAGGAAGGCAAGCCTCAGGCTGCAATTAAAAGGGCACTGAGAAAGCTTGAAAAAACCTTTGAGGATATTGAAAATGAAGTAAAAAAGAGTATATAATTTTTGAAAATTGAAGTAATAAAAGGTTAAATCATTTTATTTAATCCTTAAAAATTTTTATCAAATAGCATAAAGAATTTAAAAACTAATACTTGCCAGGGGAATTATTTAAAAATGAAAAATAGATAATTAATTAAGTTTTACCTTGCACAATCTCTACCTTAGGAGGTGACATAAATTCTATTTTTCTGAGCTCTTTTGGTATTAAAACATGAACAAAAATATCTGCAAAGGGTTTGTCCTGGTAAAGTTCCAATTTTCCACTAGATTCAAGGAAAAGTAATGAAACCAAGGTCTTAATTGAATCCTCTTTTGTACCATCCTCAATATTCTTTTTTGGGAAATCATCATCCATTTCTGCAATCCTGGACCAAATCTCTTTAATATCATCCTCCAGGCTATCCTTATGGAGTCTTTCACCTATTATTATTCTGTATTTATCCTCTATGACCTTTTTTTCTTCAATTTCCCTCTTCCTTGTTTCGGATTCTTCAATTGCCTCTTTCAATGCTCCTAAAAGCTCAGTAAGTGTTATCTGCCTTTTTTCACTGTGCCTCACAGGCTCTTCAATCACATTACTATTTACTATAGTATCCGTTACGTCATAATTATATTCATCAATTGGGTATAATTCGTATGGTTCCCATTCACCATAGAAATCATCCTGTACAGGTGAGAATTTTTCCAATACCCTTTCACTTTTCATATAAAGTATCTCCCAAGCCATAAGTATCAATTTTCCAGCAGTAATGAAATCCAATATATTTTCCTCCTTCACCTTTTTAAGGAAGAGTTCTGTAAACTTAACCAGATCTATATCAAGAGGATTTAAATTTTCTTCTATTACAAGCTCGAATGCCATGGCAATGGCCTTTANTTTTGGATCCTCGATGGATAAATAATAATTTTCCCTATTCTTTTTCATCTCCTCTATATATATTTTAAGGGCCTCATCACTTATCTCTGAATTTATAATTTGTTTTATCGTATTACTGTCCATAGGATTTCGCCTCCTCAAGATAGGTTTCTTCTAGTACCTTTGATATACCCTCTGGGGTTATTGTTACACCTATCATATGATCGGCGTACTTTAATACAGTTTTTCTTAATGAGACAACAATAAACTGTGCATTTTTTGAATTCTCCTTCATTATTCTTGCAATATTCTCGGCATTCAATGCATCAAGGAACATATCAGATTCATCAAAAAGATAGAAGGGCGATGGATCATACTGCTGTATAGCAAGTATGAATGTTAAAGCTGTCAGACTCTTTTCNCCACCGCTCAAAGCCTCAAGTCTTATCATTTTCTTTCCCTTTGGTTTTGCCTTTATTACAAGACCACCAGCAAATGGATCTTCCTCATTCTCAAGGTACATAATTGCTTCACCACCATTTGTTATTTCTGAATAAATNCTGGAGAAGTTTTCCTTAATTGCCCTGTATACTCCTATTAAACCCTCCTTTTTCTTTGTTGATAGTTCATTCATAAGATTGATCAAATCTTTCTTTTCCTCCATAAGGCGTGAATAGTCATTTTTCAATTCATCAAGTCTCTTGCTTTCAATGTCGTATTCCTCTATACTCTTCATGTTTACAGGTTCCAGTGAAAGCATAGTGGTTTCGCAGTATTCTATTTTCTTTTTCAATTCCCCAGGCGATTCTACAGGTTCCTTTACCTCTATTCCATACAAAGAAAACTCCCTTTCAGATTCTTCAAGAAGCCTGGTATTCTCATTTATCCTTGTCCTAAGAGTTATTATAAAATCATTCTTTCTATTTATTTCCATACCTAGCTTTTGTATAGAATTTTCAATCTCAACAATTTCAGAATTTAATTTATCCCTTTCCTCAAGCTTTTTCTTTATTGATTCCTCAAAGGAAGAGTTCATCTCCTGGAACTTTTTTAGCCTCATTTCATTTTCCTGAAGCTTTATATTATATTCTTCTAGTTCCGATTCCTTTTGTTCCCTTTCCTTTTTTAGCCTTTCAATGGAATTCTCCAGGGATTGAAGTGTCTTTGAGCCTGAATCAACTTCATGTTCTAGATCTTTAAGAAGCATTTTTAATGTTTCGTACTCTTTGTTTTTGTTTTCAAGATCATTCTTCAAAAATCTAAGCCTGTTTTGCAACTCTTCAGGTGCCTGTTCACTGATCCTTATTGTCGCAGAGTTGTAATCCTTCTCTATGAACTCAAGTCTTTCCATTTCTGCCTTCAATTTATCCTCAAGAGCCTTTATTCTGTTTAAAATAGAGTCCCTTTCATCATATTTTCTTTTTAAGTTCTCCTTTAGCCTCTGTAATTTTTCTGTATTTTCCTTGATTACCCTTTCATAAACCTGAGGATCCTCTAAGCTCTTTGAGGAGAAATCCTGGAGCATTTTACTAATATCATCAATCTTTTTCAGTACCTCTTTATATTCTTGGCTCAAGGAATCCTTCTTCTCCATTGATGTCCTGAGTTCAGCACTTATTTTATCCATGTCACCCATCATCATGAACTTTTCATTCCTTTGTACAAGGCCTCCTGTTATAGCACCACTAGCCTCTATTAGCTGGCCATCTACTGTAACGAGTCTTACACCTCCCATTAACTTCCTGGCGGTACCTAAATCCTGAACTATTACAGTGTCTCCAAAAACATACCACAAAGGTCCTTCTAATTCCTTATTATATTCTATCTTCTCAAGGACAAGACCGACGCATTTTTCATCCTTTGTAGCCAGAAGCGCCTTACCCCTAGGTCTACCAGGTACCATCTTATTTATAGGTAGAAAAGTAGCTATACCCTTTCTGTTCTGTTTTAGATAGTCTATGCAAACCTCTGCCACATCATCACTCTCAACAACTATTGAATCAAGCCTGTTACCACCTGCCACCTCCACCGCCAATGCAAGTTCCTCTGGATATTTAATAAGTTCCCTTACAGTACCCCTTATACCCCTTATTATCCCCTTGTCCCTTGCCTCCATAAGGAAATATATTGCCTCCATGTTCTTGTTTGATTCCATTTTTGCCCTAGATTTCTCATAAACCCTGGTTAATGAAAGTATTTTTGTTTCAAGCCTCTGTATTTCTTCCCTCAACTGCACCTCCCTGTTTTTTAATGAATAATAAAGATCCTGTAGATCCTTAGATTTTTTCCTCTGCTCAGAATCATTCTTCTTTATCTCTGAAATCCTCCATTCAGCATCCTTTATGTTTAGTTCTATACTTTTTATTTCTTCCTCAAGCGAGGCAATGTCCTCATCCACCTTTCTTGAAGAATCATTTTTAGCATCAAGTTCTGTCTTTAGGGATGCAATTATCTCCTTTTCCTTTGTGAGATCCTTCTGTCTTTCAATTATATAATTTTGGAGTTCCCTCATCTCCTTTGATGAATTTGATATGCTTTCCTCAAGCTTCCTTAATTCATTCTTCCTGGTATTTATTTCATTCTCAAGGTTGTTCAATCTTTTTGAATCATCATTCTTTTTCTTTATTTTTTCATCAATCTCCCTTGATAATGATTTTCTTTGTGTTTCAAACGATTTTAATTCCTCACCTATTTCATCTAGTCTTGCTTGCAGATCCTCAATCTTCATTTTTTGTCTTCCTATCTCAAGTCTCAGATCGTCCATGCTTGCCTTTAGCTTTATTTGTTCCTCGTTACCCATTTTTGTTATTTCTGTATTTATTATTTGAAGGTTTTTTTCCATCTCCTCTCTTTTTCTTTCCATTTCATTTATGTTTGTTTTAATTTCCTCTATCTGTTTCATTATATTTTCTATCTCTTTACCATCTCCCTCAATCTCATTTTTTAATTCCTTAATCCTTCTGAATTCAAGTTTTGCCTTTGCTTCCTGTAGTTCCTTCTTAAGCTCAATATATCTGAGGGCCACCTTACGGTCATTTTCAAGGTTTTTTAGCCTCTCTTCAATTTCTTTAATTAAAACCTCTATTTTCCCTATATTTTCTTCAGTCTCTTCCTTCTTTTTTTGTGCGTCCAGTATCTGTTCATCATATTTTGTTATTCCAGATATTTCTTCGAGTATCCTCCTTCTTTCAAAAGGGGACATTTCAACAATCCTAGTGACATCACCCTGCTGAACAATATTATAACCATCCGCAAATATTTTTGCCTTTGAAAGAAGTGCTGTGAAATCCTGGAGTTTTGCCTTTTCCCCATTTATATAAAAATAGCTGTTGTATTCCTCATTTTCCCCTCTCCTTACTACCCTTGTAAAGCTTACCTCATTGGAATCAATGGGAATTTCATGATCAGAATTGTCGAATGTAAGTGTTACCTTGCAATAATCGGCAGGCCTCCTTTCCTTCCCTCCATTGAATATCAAATCAGTCAGTTTTTGAGCGCGTAAAACCTTAGAACTTTTGGGTCCTAAGACAAATAAAATTGCATCAGAAATATTGCTTTTACCTGCACCGTTTGGTCCACTTACTGCTGTGAACCCTTTTTTAAATCTATCAAAGTTTTTCTCCCAAAACTTTTGAAATTCTCCATTTCAAGTGATTTAAGGAACATTTTATCACCCTGTCATATTTTTGTCATCTATATGTATGATATAGATATGCCATTATATAAACTTTATGCATATTTTTACAAAATTAGCTACCATAAAATTAAATATTATGTAGTTATTGTTTAAAATATGGTAAATGAGAGCGATGTAGTTGAAGCGCTCAAAACTGTAATAGATCCTGAGATAGGCCTTGATGTAATAAATCTCGGACTTGTATATGAACTCAAGATTCAAGATGATGTAATATATATTAAAATGACAATGACAACACCAGGATGCCCCCTTACCGCCTGGATACTTGCTGATGCCGAAAATAAGCTCAGAAAGATACCTGGTGTGAAGGATGTAAGAATTGACCTTGTTTGGGATCCACCCTGGAGTGTTGATAGGATAAGCGAGGAGGCAAGGAGGCTTTTAGGACTTTAGATATCAAATATTACCCTAATCTTACCTATTGGATCTACTTTTAGCATATGATATGTTACTGCTTTCACATTCAATTTTGATCCATGTCTTTCTCTTGAATATTTTTCACCACATAATTTAGCTGTAAGCACCTTGCCAGTTATTTTAACATCAGCCTCAGAAAAAACCAGTGATTCTGCATCAAAAAGATAAAGTATCTCAGATAGAAATTTGACAAGGAGTGATTCAAGGTCTTCTGATTCAAGCTTTAAAATAATCTTCTTCTTGCATTTTACATTTTCAACATCAACCATAAGAGAGGTAAGACCCTTGGCCGCCTCAGAAAAGGCAAGATCCAAATTTTCGCTATCTATCTCCAGTCCTATATCTGCAGTGTGTTCAATTATTTTTATCATCTTTAGCGGGCGCAGGGGGATTTGAACCCCCGACCTACAGCTTAGGAGGCTGCCGCCCTATCCATGCTAGGCCATGCGCCCTAACATCATCATTAGATTTTATTACTAAAATTTTACGATTTAATCTAAAAGAAATGTTTAAGGATTTTGCCTTTTTTACACTTCATCATAATTTTTTTGAAAAAAGATTAATAGCCTTAATCAATGATCCATTGATGGAAAGGTACCATTTAGGGATTGATATAGGCGGTACTTTTACTGACATAGTAATTTATGACGCATATACAGGAAATATTGATGTATTAAAGGTACCAAGCACTTTAAATCCTGAAGAGGCAGTTATAGATGCCTTGGCAAATCTAAATATCAATAAAAAGGAGATGGGTATAATAAACCATGCAACAACTGTTGCAACAAATGCATTGCTTACCAGAAAAGATCTTCCAAAGGGTGCATTGATAACAAACAGGGGATTCAGGGATGTACTCGAGATTGGTAGACAAAGGAGGCCTGAAATCTATAATCTTGATTTTAAAAGACCAATACCACTAATACCAAGAAGGTATAGATTCACGGTAAAGGGGAGGATTCTCCACGATGGAACTATTTATCAGGAAATGGATTATGAGGAATTAAAGGCTTTAAAAAAGAAAATATTATCTGAGAAGATTGAAACTATAGCAGTTTCTATGATAAATTCTTATGTTAATCCTGTCCATGAGAAAAATATCAAGGATTTCTTCTCAGATTTTCCTGGACCAGTTTTTATATCCTCAGAGGTGGATCCACAATATAGGGAATATGAGAGGACAAGTACTACAGTAGTTAATGCCATACTTTATCCTATAGTTAGTAGATATCTGAAGAGGCTTAGTGAGGGTATATCTTCCCTGGGCATAAAATCGCAGGTGTATGTTATGGGATCAAATGGGGGTCTAAATACAATAAATTATGCTGTAAAAATGCCAATATCCATAATAGAATCTGGTCCTGGTGCAGGAGTAATGGCATCATTGCATCTATCAAGGGTAATTGGAAGAGAGAACGTAATTACATTCGACATGGGGGGAACAACTGCAAAGGCAGGAGCAATAGTTAATGGTAAAGTAGAGATAACAAACGAATTTGAGGCAGCTGGAAAAACACACAGTGGCAGATCTATAAAGGGTAGTGGTTATCCGGTAAGGTATCCATTTATAGATCTTGCAGAGGTGAGTGCAGGTGGAGGTACAATAGCATGGGTGGACATGGGCGGTGCGCTTCATGTGGGTCCCCAAAGTGCAGGATCTGTACCAGGACCTGCAGCCTATAATAGGGGTGGAAAAGATCCAACAGTTACAGATGCAAACATACTCCTTGGAAGGCTAAATCAGGAATATCTTCTCGGAGGGAGTATGAAAATCTTTTCAAACCTCTCAAGGATTGCAATGGAAGAAATGGTGGCCAAAAGGCTATCCATAGATTTTATTGAGGCCTCAAAGGGTATTATTAAATTAGTAAACAATATGATGTCAAGGGCAATTTCAATAGTTAGTCTAGAAAGGGGTAGGGATCCAAGGGATTTTACAATGTTCTCATTTGGTGGTGCTGGACCGTTACATTCAATTGACCTTGCTGAGGATATTGGTATAAGAGAAATAGTTGTTCCCAAAAATCCAGGTCTTTTTTCTGCATTTGGCTTACTCACTGTTGATGTAACGAGGGTCTTTATTTCTCCTTTCATAAAGGGCGATATAAGTGAGGGATTTAGGAATCTTGAAGAAATGGCTATAAAATCCCTTAAGGAGGAAAATTTTGAGGAGATTAATTTTTTAAGGTTTGTTGATATGAGATACAGGGGACAGTCATATGAAATTACAATTGAATATACCACAAACATATTCGAGAGTTTCCAGAAAGAGCATAGTAGACTCTACGGTTATTCCTCAGACGACCCTATTGAAATAGTAAATTTGAGGCTTGTTGCGGTAGGTAAAGTAGCAAAGGCAAGTATACCAAAAATAAATAAAAGGACTATAGAACCTATTATAAATAAAAGGAGAGCGAACTTTAATGATGAATTTTACGATACTCCAGTATTTCTCAGGGAATCCTTGTCACCGGGTATTAATGGTACAGGACCCGCAATAGTTGAAGGATATGATTCTACAGTGTTAATAAATCCAAACTGGAAGTGGGTTGTGGATGAATATGAAAACATAATTATTTGGAGGTGAAAAAATGAATTTCAACTGGCAGATAATAAGGAATTCACTCTATTATACCAGTGAAGAAATGGGTATTGCACTAAGGAACTCTGCATATTCACCAAACATAAAGGAAAGGATGGATCACTCCGCAGCGATATTTGACTGGGAGGGTAGATTACTTGCTCAGGCAGAACATATACCTGTACATCTCGGATCACTGCCCATTGGATTGAGTAATACTTTAAAATACATGGAAAAAGAAGGTATGGAGTTCAGAGAGGGTGATATGGTAGTTCTCAATAATCCATACATTGCAGGTACACATCTCAACGATGTTACTCTAATAAGACCAATATTCTTCAATGGAAAAATAATAGCATATGTTGCCAACAAGGCTCATCATTCAGATGTGGGAGGAAAGGTCCGGGAAGCATCTCCATGGATGCAAGATCATTATTTGAAGAGGGTATAATAATTGACCCTGTTTTTATAATGCATAATAATGAGTTCTCAGAGGATATTATATCAATATTTTCGAGGAATTCGAGGAACCCCTATGAAAGAAAAGGAGATATAAGGGCTCAGGCTGCTGCAAATTTTACAGGAGAAAGGAGGTTAATTGAACTATTAAAAAAGTACGGTGAAGTTGATTTTATGGAATCTGCTGAGGATTTTTTAAATTATTCAAGAAATTTGTTTGAGAAAAATATTAGTGCCCTGAATGAAGGTTCTTACTATGCCAATGAATATTTAGAATTGGATGAAAGGGATATTGAACTGAAGGTAAAAATAGATATTTATGGGAACAGAGTGAAGGTTGACTATACAGGTACGGATGCTCAGGTAAGAGCACCATTGAACGCTGTCCTTGGAGTAACTGTGTCAGGTGTTCACTATGTCTTCAAAACAATCTTGGGGGAATGGATACCAGTTAACCATGGTACATTCATAAATATAGATATTAATGTACCCTCAGGGACAGTACTTAATCCAGAATTTCCATACCCTGTAGCTGGTGGAAATGTTGAGACTAGTCAGAGGAACGCAGATCTACTTTATCTAGCCCTAAGCAATGCTGCTCCAAAAATAATTCCTGCAGCAAGTGGTGGTTCAATGAACAATGTAATGGTAGGTGGTGTTCATAAAGGAAATACATGGGCATTCTACGAAACAATAGGTGTTGGCACAGGAGGTAAAATGGGCAGGGATGGAACTGATGGTATTCATGCAAATATGACAAACACAATGAATACGCCTGTGGAAGAAATAGAAAGGAATTTTCCAATTCTCATATTGAGATATGAGTTCAGGGAGAATAGTTGTGGAATTGGTGAGTTCAGGGGAGGAACTGGCCTGATTAGATCATATATGGCCCTTGATAACCTCATATTCACTGTACTCTCTGATAGGATAAGGCATAGACCTTACGGGCTTTTCGGTGGTGAACCGGGGAAGTCCACTGAAATCATTGTTAAAAGGAAAGGTAAAAGAATAAGATGTGGAAGTAAATTTACCTTGGACCTCTCTCCAGGCGACTCAGTAGAGATAAGGACGGCTGGGGGAGGTGGTTATGGGGATCCTTCTAAAAGAACTGAGGAAAAAATCATTGAGGATATTAAAAATGGTATTATTAAAGGTAGATTGAAATGAAGGAAAAATACCTCATAGCCCATGTATTTCTTTTTGCCTTTGGTTATAGTATGGTAAGTTTCGAGTTACCTCCATTCCTAACACTCTTGGGTGCAGATCAATTATATCTAGGGGAAATGGGATTTTTATTAATGTTACCAAATATATTTTTGCCCATATTCTTCGTTAATATGAAAAATCAATCATTGGTATATAAGTTCATAATTATATCTGTATTAATAACAGATCTGTCAGTATTGGCAATCTATTTTATAAAATCGCTTGAAACAATGTTATTACTTATTCTTACAATAGGTATAGGGCAGTTTATATGGTGGATTACCACTGAGATTTATTTTTCAAATCTATCAAGGGATTCTAGACTAATAAACATTTACAGCTTTGTATGGGGTATGGCATACTTTATTTCACCCATTACAGGATCATATCTTATATCTTTTATAGGATATCTTAACAATTTAATACTTTCATTTTTAATAATTCTATTAGCTCTAATTCTACTATTTTTATTTAAAGAAAAAGCTGAGGGTGGAGAAAATACCATTGAAATTGGAGGTAAAAAGGTTTATTATGAATCATTTTTCCCTAGTTTTGCTTCCGGCCTTGCATTTTCAATTTTTTACTCAATATTTCCTGGCTTTCTTTTTAAAAATGGATATAGTATAATACTTTTAGGTTATGTAATTACGACCTCCTCATTATTAAGACTCATTGGATTCTTTTTAGTAATAAATTTGAGAGATACAAGAACAATGGAGATAATAATGAAAATATCAATGGTTCTTCTTTTGGTAATAATACTCCCATATTTCACAATTAATTTTTATGCAATGATTTTAATGGCGGCGTTAATTGGCCTTGGCAGTTCTGCAGGTATATCCGTTCCCCTTATATATATCTCAAGAATGAAGGATTCNAATATAAGCAGGAACATTGCAATTTATGAATTATCCTTTGGTGCAAGTGTTTCCATATTTTCACTTCTTTTTGGTACAATATCCCAGTATTTNGGTATAAGAATGCCTTATTTAATTAATTCAATTTTAATATTATTTATTTTAATAATATATNTATCTCTTAAAAATAGGAAATAGAATAATTCTTTTTTTCTCAAATAAAAGATATCTTCTCTTATTTTTAATAAAGTTTTTACTAATNTCATTAAGATTTTATTAAGAGTTAAATTGACTCTTGAAAAAATATTATTTCTACCATTTTTTTGGATTTTTTCATATTCATAAAGTCTATCAAAAAAGAATATTTAAATAATAGAATCATGATACAAACCCCATGAATGAAAATAAGGAATGTGATGTTCAGGGATGCAAAAATCCTGCCTTCAAGAGT
>JGI24721J44947_10011960_pt1 | contig 10756 bp, 9 predicted proteins | sample YelNatPaOPGAMG01_FD_44947 | JGI IMG/M metagenome (IMG submission 44947)
AAGGGCAAGCCGTTCGACATTGTCAACCTGAAGCTTGAAGTGCCGACTGTCAAAGGTCTGCTCGAGAAAACACCAGCCTACATGAGCTTTGAAATCACTTCCACTGACCAAACAGACGTTGGTGCTTTCTTGGATGAAATCCGCGCCCTGGTCCGACAGAACGGCCTGGTCTGGGTCCGCGACACGCCCTTGTGATGCGGTTTACAACAAAACTGGAGAAGAAACCATGAATGCAAAACGCACAAAGAAATCCGCCCCGGCCCCAAAGCCGGCTGGCGGCAAGAAAGTTCGTTTGGAATACCNCGCACCGGATGCCAAAAGCGTCTGTGTGGCTGGCACGTTCAACAACTGGCAACNCGATGCCACCCCGATGCGTGCGGAAGCGGGCGGGGTATGGAGCATCGAACTTGAGCTGGCGCCGGGCATTTACGAGTACCGGTTCGTCGTGGACGGCTGTTGGTGTGACGACCCAAACGCCGCTGAAACGGTGCTTAATCCTTTCGGCGGCAGCAATGCCGTGCTCAGGATTTCAGCAGCGGGTTGAAGCCTTGACATCCACACGCAAGNTCGCGGTCCTTGTGGGTATTGCTCACAAGCCGGAGTTGCTTACATTTGGGTCTCCATGGAAATTCGTGATTGTGAACTTCAGAAGTTTACTCGCATGAACTCGAAACAAACATCACCTTTCGACATGGACGGGCCTGCCGGGCGCTATTCATCCCGGCGCCCGGAACATTCGGTTGTGTTTTTCACGTGCGACGCTCGAGAGGCAAAGAGCGTTTCTTTGGTCGGCGATTTCAACGACTGGCAACCCGACGCGACTCCGATGCAAAAAATGCCCGATGGCTGTTGGACGGTGCGCCTGGAACTGCGCCACGGCAGTTACCGCTATTTGTTCCTTGTGGATGGTAAGCCGATGCTGGACCCGCGCGCCCAGGGAGTCGCGCACGAACCCAATAAATGGCACACCGCCGCCTCATTGCTGATGGTGAGTTGAGCCCGTTCGATCGAATGAAGACGGCTCCCGTGCGCGAATCCAACATAGAATGAGCGGATCTTCATCATCTGCGTGCAAGGACATGATCCTTACGGTCAACGGCGGCTCGTCGAGCATCAAGTTTGCGCTCTTTGATTCCTGCGGAACACTGCGGCGAATTCTCACGGGCCGGTTGGAACGCATCGGGCTGCCGGATGCGCGGTTGGTCATGAAAGGCGCAGCCCGGNAACAGAATTTTTCGCGAGCGGTCAATGCCCCGGACCACACCGCTGCGGTGAACGTGTTGATGGATTGGTTGGAAACAGAGATCGGCTGCGGGCGACTGGTTGCGGTGGGCCATCGCGTGGTGCATGGCGGACCGAATTANAGCGCACCGGCGCCGATCACGCCGGAAATGATCGAGGAATTGCGCCATCTCAGCCCGTTCGATCCGGAGCATCTGCCGGAAGAAATCCTGTTGACCGAGGCGTTTCATCGGCGGTTTCCCGGACTGGTGCAGGTCGCCTGCTTCGACACCGCGTTTCATCACAACCTGCCGCGCGTGGCGCGGTTGTTGCCGATTCCGCGGCGGTACGAGGCGCGCGGCATCCGGCGCTACGGTTTTCACGGCTTGTCTTGCGCCTACCTGATGGAGGAACTCGCACGCGTGGCGGGGGCGGAAGCAGCCAACGGGCGCGTGATTCTGGCCCACCTCGGCAACGGAGCGAGCCTCACCGCCGTCCGAGGCGGCCAGAGCGTGGACACAAGCATGAGTTTCACGCCCGCTGCCGGCGTACCAATGAGTACGCGTGCGGGCGACCTCGATCCGGGATTGGTCTGGTACATGGAACAAGTCGAGCATCTCACCCCGCGGCAGTTTAATACCATGATCAATTCCGAGTCGGGTCTGCTCGGCATTTCAGAGATCAGTTCCGACATGCAGGACCTGCTCGAGCAGCAAGGCCGGGACGTTCGCGCCGCCGAAGCAGTGGCGCTGTTCTGTTATCAGGTCAAAAAGTACATCGGCGCCTATGCCGCAGCGCTCGGCGGACTGGACACGCTCGTTTTTTCCGGCGGCATTGGTGAAAACGCGCCTTCTGTCCGCGCCCGAGTTTGTGAAGGTTTGGGATTTNTGGGGATAGAACTGGATGCCGAACAAAACGCAGCCAACGCCGCCGTGATCTCTGCTGCGACCGGTCGCGTCGCCGTCAGAGTCATCCGCACGGATGAAGAGTGGATGATAGCGCAGATGGTCTGCCGCGTGCTGGGGTTGCCTGCTGGAAAGGAAAACAATGAAGAACACAAACACAAACCAAACCAACCCTGAACCGCTGTCGCCCGAGCTGCTGCGGAAAATGGACGCCTACTGGCGCGCCGCCAATTACCTGTCCGTCGGGCAGATTTATCTTTACGACAATCCGCTTCTGAAAACGCCGCTTCAGCGCCGGCACATCAAACCGCGTTTGCTTGGGCACTGGGGCACGACGCCAGGTTTGAACTTTATCTACGTGCATCTGAACCGCATCATCCAGGAGCGCGATCTGAACGTGATTTATGTCACTGGTCCGGGTCACGGCGGGCCCGGCCTTGTGGCCAATGCATATCTGGAGGGCACTTACAGCGAGGTCTATCCCAACGTATCGCAGGACGAGCAGGGGCTGAAGCGGCTGTTTACGCAGTTTTCGTTTCCCGGCGGGATTCCCAGCCACGTTGCGCCGGAAACGCCCGGCTCGATTCATGAGGGCGGTGAGCTCGGTTATGCGCTGTCGCACGCCTTCGGCGCGGCATTCGACAATCCTGATTTGCTGGTGGCTTGTGTGGTCGGCGACGGCGAGGCCGAAACCGGGCCCCTGGCAACGAGTTGGCACTCGAACAAATTCCTCAACCCGGTTCGCGACGGCGCGGTGCTGCCCATTCTGCATTTGAACGGTTACAAGATCGCCGGACCAACCGTGCTGGCCCGGCTGGATCACGACGAGCTGGAATCGCTGTTCCGCGGCTACGGCTACACGCCGCATTTCGTCGAAGGCGACGACCCGCGGCAGATGCATCAGCTCATGGCTGCCACGCTCGACGCGGTGGTGGATGAAATCCAGCGCATCCAACGTGACGCGCGAGCACACGGCTTCAAGCAACGTCCGCGCTGGCCGATGATCATTCTGCGCACGCCCAAAGGCTGGACCGGTCCGAAGGTCGTCGATGGCACACAGGTCGAAGGCACGTTCCGTGCCCATCAAGTGCCGATGGGCGACATGGACAAACCGTCGCACATCAGAATCCTCGAACGCTGGATGAAAAGTTATCATCCGGAGAAATTGTTCGACGCCAACGGCAGGCTGCGACCGGAGTTGGCGGAACTCGCACCCAAAGGCGTGCGCCGTATGAGCGCCAATCCGCACGCCAACGGCGGCATTCTCCTGCGCGACTTGCGGATGCCCGACTTCCGNGATTACGCGATCAAGGTCACCAGGCCGGGCGCGGTCATGGCCGAAGCCACCCGTGTACAAGGCGCGTTTATCCGCGACGTGATGAAACTGAATCCGGACAATTTCCGAGTCTTCAGCCCGGACGAGACTGCTTCCAATCGTTGGAGCGCGGTATTCGACGTGTCCGACCGTTGTTCGACGGCGAAGGTCCTGCCGACCGACGATCACGTCTCACCCGATGGCCGCGTCATGGAGATGTTGAGCGAGCACCAATGCGAGGGTTGGCTGGAAGGTTATTTGCTGACCGGGCGGCACGGCTTTTTTTCGTGCTACGAGGCGTTCATTCACATCATTGATTCCATGTTCAACCAACACGCCAAATGGTTGAAAGTAACACGGCACATTCCGTGGCGGCGCCCGATTGCGTCGTTGAACATCCTGCTCAGTTCCCACGTCTGGCGGCAGGACCACAACGGGTTCAGCCACCAGGACCCGGGTTTCATCGACCACGTCGTCAACAAGAAAGCCGAGATCATCCGGGTCTATCTTCCACCAGATGCCAACACGCTGTTGTCGGTGACCGATCATTGCNTGCGCAGCCGCAATTACGTCAATGTCATCGTCGCCGGCAAACAACCAGCATTGCAATGGCTCGATATGGACGCCGCTGTCCGACACTGCACTGCCGGGCTGGGCATATGGGAATGGGCCAGCAACGATCGCGGCGGCGAACCCGACGTCGTGATGGCGTGCGCCGGTGACGTGCCGACACTCGAAACCCTGGCGGCGGTGCAAATGCTCCGTCAACAGTTCCCGAAGCTGAAAGTCCGCGTCGTAAACGTGGTGGACCTGATGACGCTCCAACCCCAGGCCGAACATCCGCATGGCTTGAGTGACAAAGACTTCGACGCGCTGTTTACCACGGACAAACCCATCATCTTTGCGTTCCACGGCTATCCATGGCTGATCCATCGCTTGACCTATCGCCGCACCAACCACCGCAATCTCCACGTCCGCGGCTACAAAGAAGAAGGCACAACCACCACGCCGTTCGACATGGTTGTAATGAACGACCTCGACCGATTTCATCTGGTGGCCGATGTTATTGACCGCGTGCCGGCGCTCGGCGCACGCGCCGCTTACGTCAAACAGGCCATCCGCGACAAGCTGCTCGAACACAAGGCCTACATTCAACGCTACGGCGAAGACATGCCCGAAATCCGTAATTGGCAATGGAAAGGTCCGACGAAATGAACAAGACGAATCACCCGAGCCGGCCAGGTCGCCAACGCTCAGAGCCGACACCGCAAAATCTCTCCGGCAAACACGGCTGCATTCTGCCGGTCTCGGCAGGCGAGATGCGCACCGGCCTCGCGGTTCGCGATCTAAAGCAATCCTTCCTCGACACACTCTTCTGCACTCTGGGCCGCGTGCCGTCCTCGGCCACGCCGCACGATCTCTACACTGCACTGGCTCTGGCCATCCGCGATCGTGTGCTCAAGCTGGGCGTCCAAACGCTCGAGACCTATCACAAGCGCGATGTTCGCATGGTGGCTTACCTGTCCGCCGAATATCTGCCCGGCCCGCACCTGGCCAACAATCTTGTCAATCTCGGCATCTGGGAACAGGCGTGCAAGGCAGTGGCGGAATTGGGCTGCGACCTCGAGTTCCTGCGACAGCAGGAGGAAGAGCCGGGACTTGGCAATGGTGGTCTGGGCAGGTTGGCCTCGTGTTTCATGGATTCACTGGCATCGCTCGAAATACCGGCGGTCGGTTACGGCCTCCGCTATGAGTTCGGCATCTTCGACCAGACAATCCGCGACGGTTGGCAGGTGGAGATTACCGACAAATGGCTGCGGTATGGCAACCCATGGGAGGTTGTTCGCCCGGAACTGACGTTCGAGGTAAAACTCGGCGGCCACACTGAATCATGGACGGATGACCAGGGCCGATACCGAGTGCGCTGGGTGCCCCAACACGTCGTTCAAGGCATCGCCTATGACACGCCCATTCCAGGCTATCGCGTCAGCACATGCAACAGAATGCGCCTCTGGAAAGCCGAGGCGATCGAGTCGTTCGACTTCGCCGCGTTCAACCACGGCGATTACTACCGCGCCGTCCACGACAAGATGTTCTCTGAAAACATCACCAAGGTGCTCTACCCCAACGACGAAATCATTCAGGGCAAAAATCTGCGCCTTGAACAACAGTATTTCCTCGTCACCTGTTCCCTGCAGGACATGCTCAGACTGCACAGGCTTCTGGGCCGACCGGTGGAAAAGTTCCACGAAAAATGGGCGGTCCAGCTCAATGACACACACCCCTCGCTGGCGATTGCCGAGCTGATGCGCCTGCTGGTTGACGAGTATCTGTTGGACTGGGACACCGCATGGCACGTCACGCGCCACACGTTTGCCTACACCAATCACACGCTTCTGCCCGAAGCGCTCGAAAAATGGCCCGTCGGCATGCTGGGCGCCCTGTTGCCGAGGCACATGGAAATCATCTACGAGATCAACCGCCGGTTCCTCGACGAGGTGCGCGCACGGTTCCCCGGCGACGAAGCCCGCGTCACCCGAATGTCACTGATTGACGAAACCGGCGAACGCTACGTTCGCATGGCGCATCTGGCCGCCGTTGGCAGCCACCACATCAACGGCGTCGCGCGCCTGCACTCGGATTTGCTCAAGCAAACCGTCCTGCGCGATTTCGCCGAGCTCTGGCCGGAGAAGTTTTGCAACGTAACCAACGGCGTCACCCCCCGCCGTTTCCTCGCCGTGGCCAATCCGCCGCTCGCGCAACTTATCACCCGGCACATCGGCAGCGGCTGGCTCAGGAACCTCGATGAACTGCGCATGCTGGAGCCGCTGGCCAACGACGCCGGTTTTCAGAAGGAGTGGCGCGAGGTCAAGCTCGCCGCCAAACGACGGCTGACCGCTTGCATTACCGAACACACCGGCGTAACGGTGGACCCCGCCTCGCTGTTTGACATTCAGGCCAAGCGCATCCACGAATACAAACGCCAACACCTGAACGTCCTCCACATCCTTACGCTTTACCTGCAACTCAAACGCGACCCGCACGCCGACATCCCGCCCCGCACGTTCATTTTCGCCGGCAAAGCCGCGCCCGGCTATTTCATGGCCAAGCTGATCATCAAGTTGATCAACTCGGTCGCCGACCTTGTTAACCACGACCCCGCCGTGGGCAACCGGCTCAAGGTCGTCTTCTTCCCGGATTTCAACGTCAAGAACGGCCAACGCATCTATCCGGCCGCCGACCTGAGCGAGCAAATCTCGACCGCCGGCAAGGAAGCCAGCGGGACCGGCAACATGAAATTCGCGCTCAACGGCGCGCTGACCATCGGCACGTTGGACGGCGCAAACGTCGAAATCCGCGAGGAAATCGGCCCGGAGAATTTCTTCCTGTTCGGTCTGACCGCCAACGAGGTTTCCGAACGGCAATCTCGGGGTTATCGGCCTCGTGAAATTTACGAACAAAACGCCGCACTGCGCGGGGTGCTGGACTTCATCGGTTCCGGCGCTGGCCAATGGCGACAAAAATCTGTTCCGCCCGCTGGTGGACAATCTGCTGTGGAGCGATCCGTTTCTTGTGCTGGCGGATTACCAGGCTTACGTGGACTGCCAGCAACAGGTCAGCGCAAGATGGTGCGACACCGAGGCGTGGACGCGCCAGTCAATCCTGACCGTCGCACGAATGGGCAGATTTTCCTCCGACCGCGCCATTCGCGAGTATTGCGACCAAATCTGGAAAGTGCGGCCAATGCCTGTGGAGTAAGGCGAACCCGGCACACAGCCAGCGGTCCGGGCCTGAACGGTCAAAATGCCGTGNTCGATCGACCTGAAGAGGGANATTAACAAAATGGTTGACTTATGTTAGCAAATTGGCGAAATGGGAAATAAAATGTATCCTTTCCAAAACATGAATCGTTGTCCCGAAACCAGTCCCGATAACCGAACCAGAGTCAATCGGATCGCAACCGCCGGGCGCCGGCTCGACTCGCTCTGCACCGGAAGGAAGTGAATGAACAGCAATCTGCTCATAGCTTTTTTGGCGATCCTGCTGATCTCGGGCGTATTCTCGATGTTCGGCAAGGGGGGCGGCTCGCTTTACACGCCGGTGCTGGTGATGTTGGGCATGGCGGTCGGACCGGCCATTTCAACGGCACTTTTTCTGAATCTGGTTACATCGCTCGTGGCCACGATCGTCTTTCAGCGAAACAAACTGGTGGACTACCGGTTTTGCTTGGTTTTTCTGCCGGGCACCATTGTGGGTTCGTTCATTGGTGCTGTGCTCTCGAGCATGGCGCCCAAGAATCTTCTTCTCGGCATTTTCTCAGGGTTTTTGTATGCCGTCGGTTTACTGATGGTGTTTTCGGCCAGGGAGAAACCGGGTCAACAGGTCAAGAAGCTGACGCCGGGCATGGTCGTCCTGGTCACGCATTCGCTTTCGGCGTGGGCGTGCTTTCGAGCCTCATTGGCGTGGGAGGCGGGTTGATAATCTTCCCGTTCCTTGTACTCTACATGAAATACGGAGCCCAGATGGCCGCAGGCGCAAATTCGCTCATTGTTACGGTGAGTTCGTTGGTTGGAACAATCGGTCATTTTGCGCTCGGGCACGTGGATTTGCGGTTTCTGGGTGTGACGACCGTGGCGTGCATTCTCGGATCGGCAGTCGGCTCGCACGTCACGGTGAAGGCCAGCCCTGCCTTTGTGAAAATCGCCTTTGCGGGCATTATGTGGTTTTTCGCCACACAGATCGCTCTGAAACTCGCGGGCATCCTGTAGTGGCCAGCAGCAGACAACAAACTACCGAACAAAGTGAACTATGAACACGAATCAACAAAATACGACGTTGTACGTCCCGCCCGAATGGGCGTTTGAATTCCACGGACACCAATGCCCGTTCATGCCGTTGGGCTATCGAATGGCGAAACTTGCGATGGCTCGCCTCGGTGTTGAACACGAGCCCGACCACGGCTTTTACGTCTTCCCGGAGCTGGGTGAGGGACATCCGCAGACCTGCTTGATGGACGGCATCCAGGTGGCCACCGGGGCGACCTACGGGAAGTTGACCATCGCCAAGACCTTTTATGGCAAGCTGGCTTCGACGTTCTATCATCCCGGGAAATGTGCGGTGCGTGTTTCAATCAAACCTGATTTCGTGGATGCACTGGGTAAATTCGAGTTTTTCGCGTACCGCAAGAAGGGCATCGAACCGTCGCAGATTCCTTTGCCGGTGCGGCAGGAAGTCATTCAATGGACATACGCCCAACCTGACGAGGCAATCTTCAAGGTCGAGGACAAGCCGGATTTCAGGTTTACCCCGCTCAAAGGCTCGTTCAACAAGACAAAATGCAGCGTATGCGGCGAATACGTTTTCGAACGCTACGTGCGGATGAAGGACGGCAAGCCCGTGTGCATTCCGTGCTCTGGTTACTAGCTCAAGGCGTGGACACAGGTTCCGTTTACCAGCCCGGTCCCGTCGGTTGACCAAAACACATCATGTTTGCACCGATCATTGCCGCTGTCGTCCTGGCGTTTGTGAGCGCGATCATTCACGCGCTTGGATTGCTGATGCTTCTCTACTGGCACACGCGACAATGGCCCAAAATCGAAGCCAACTTCAGTCCCCGGCGCAATCTGCAGTTGTTCCTCGCCTTGATCGGCGTCATTCTGGTTCTGCACGTTCTCGAGATCGGCGTGTGGGCGGGCTGTTACTCCTGGCAACACTGTCTCCCCGACTTCGAGACCAGCTTTTACTTCTCCGGCGCGACCTACACAACGCTCGGTTACGGCGACGTGGTGTTGCCCCGGCCATGGCGGCTGGTGGGCGTGTTGGAATCACTGACCGGTGTGCTGCTGATGGGCTGGTCGGCGGCATTCTTCTTTGCCATGGTCAGCCGTCTGTTTGACCTCCGCATCCGCTACTGGCAGCAGCAAAGGAAACCACAGTAGAATCTGAAAGACAGTTATGTGGATTGTCAGATTAGCTCTGCGCCGGCCTTACACCTTCGTGGTGGTTGCGTTGGTGCTGTTTGTGCTGACGCCGTTTGTGCTACTGCGGATGCCCACGGACATCTTTCCGGTGGTCAACATTCCCGTGCTGAGCGTGGTCTGGACCTATAGCGGCCTGAGCGCGCAGGAGATCGAGCAACGGATCATCTACAACCATGAACGAATGATCGCCACCATAGTGGACAACATCGAGCACATCGAGTCCACAGCTTACAAAGGTGCGGGTGTCATCAAGCTGTTTCTCCAGCCCGGCGCGTCGGTGGACGCGGCCATGGCGCAACTGTCCGCTACCGGTCCGGCCATCCTGCGCCAGTTGCCTCGTGGCATGAACCCGCCGATAATCATTCGCTACAATGCGGCGACAGTGCCAATCCTCCAATACGGCTTCGCCAGCACCAAGTTCTCCGAATCGGAGTTGCAAGACATGGTCTTCAACCAGGTTCGGGTGGGGCTGATGAACGTGCCCGGTGCGGCCATGCCCTATCCTTACGGCGGCAAACCGCGCGTGGTGGCCGTGGACCTTGACATGGCGGCGCTCAAAAAGCACAACCTTGCGCCCAAACAAGTTGTGGATGCAATAGACGCTCAGAACCTCATACTTCCGGGTGGCTCGGCCAAAATCGGTGCGACCGAGTTTGACGTGGCACTTAACAGCAGTCCTACCGTCCTGGACGCACTCAACGACATGCCCGTCAAAACCGTCAATGGCGCCGTCATCCGGGTGCGCGATGTGGCCTTCGTCCACGACGGCTATCAGCCCCAGCAAAACATTGTCCGACTCAACGGCGTGCGCGGCGTGTTGCTGACAGTGCTCAAGAGTGGCGCAGCTTCGACTCTCGAAGTGGTGCGAGGCGTGAAAGCAGCGATGCCGCGCGTACTGCGCGGGTTGCCACCGGAACTCCAGGCGCAGGAATTCGCCGACCAATCCATTTTCGTGCGCGCGGCGATTGACGGCGTGCTCAGAGAGGGCGTCATCGCCGCATCATTGACGGCGCTGATGGTGCTGTTGTTTCTCGGCGCGTGGCGTGGCACGCTGATCATCGCCACCTCAATTCCGTTGTCGGTGCTGACCTCGATAGCGGTCCTCCATGCGCTGGGCGAAACCATCAACCTCATGACGCTCGGTGGACTGGCGTTGTCGGTCGGCATTCTGGTGGATGACGCAACGGTCGAGATCGAGAACGTTCACAGGCACATGGCCATGGGCAAACCGACCGTGCAAGCCATCCTGGACGGCGCGCAGGAGATTGCGTTGCCGGCCTTTGTGGGCACGCTGTGCATCTGCATCGTGTTTGTGCCGATGTTCTTTCTCAGCG
>JGI24721J44947_10011967_pt1 | contig 10751 bp, 10 predicted proteins | sample YelNatPaOPGAMG01_FD_44947 | JGI IMG/M metagenome (IMG submission 44947)
AGCCGCTGTTGGGACGGACGCAAAAGATGCGGCTGGGCGAGAATGTCCAAAACGTCGGACCGGACCTGGATCAGATATCCCTTCGAGGGAGCCTGTCCTGCCGGAGAGAAAGCCAGGGCGGTCAGGCTCCGCTCGATGGAATCGAGGTCGTAGGCGATCCGGGAAAACCCGGCGAGGTCGGACTGGATCCGGGGCCGTTTTCCCTGGAGCAGGAAGAACGAGAGGACAAGGAGAAACAGGATGGGGGTCAGCGCCATCCCCAGGGCCATCCAGATACGGGGGGACGGGGGCTTGAAGGCCTTCAGGCGGTCCATGGGGACGCTCCGGATAGGCCGGGGAACTTCACGTTTTCCCCGGGGGAGAAACCAGACCGCTCAGATTGAAAATAACCTGATTTTCGGGAACCACACAATGTTCGGGATGNTTCATCTTAACCCACCGTCCNCACCCGGGCAAGGGGCGGACAGCCTGCTTTCCGCCCTTACCGGAANNGCCCGCGGNCAACCTTATTATCCAGCTCCCGTTCCATCCCTCCGAAGACGGACCGCATCCGGAGGTAGTCGTAAAGACCTTTCCCCGCAATCAGGATCGCGACCAGAAANGCGATCAGGCCGATGCCGGCGTAGAGGTCNTTTCGGTGGCGACTGAAAAANCGGAACATGGCCAGACCCACCACGGTCATATTGAGCCCTGTCGCGACATGGAGCAGGAAGTTCCGCTCGATGGCGAGNAGAAACTGGTCCAGGGCAATATAATCGGAGAGGGTCTGGGGCTCATATTTCTGGTAGGCATAATGCCGGTTCATCAAACGCATGCCATCCTCCTGCTCGAATGCGGCCATTCTCCCCACCGTTTTTGGGGAGCGTCCCTGTTCTCCCGGGCTGTCCTGTCGAGTTTAAGCCTGATCGTCCTGTGCACACAATGCCTCCTTCCTTGTTTTCTTCAAGCCAGTCGCCCTGCAAAAGGCCAGGGGTCTGTTTCCGTCGTCATGCCGGCCGGGCAAGGAAGAAAAGATCCAGGCCCTGATGCCGACCAGCCGCCCGCCGGCCGGATCATCGACCTTCCCCGGCGTTTTTTGCGCTGCCGATGGGACGGGGGCCAGGAAAAAAGCCTCTCCCCCCCCGGGCGCCCGGGATGAAACTGGGGGAAAACGGTATTGTCCGGCCGAAAGCCAGAAAGCCGGGGGAGACAAACGGCGGCAGTATCGGGGAGTCCGAGACGGGGCGGAACCCCCGTCCCGAAAAAGAAGACTGCATTCACTGGCTTTTATTGCCAACAGGGTTGAAGGGGGGGCGATCCTTTTTTGCAACGCCCATCGACGTTTTATCGGCAAAAGATGCAAGGCCCCGCAGAGAGATGGATCTCCCGTCTGCGGGGCCACAAGGGGAAGGACGATCGTGCATCGTGCCGTTTTTGAACCCGGCAGGAGGGCAGTCAACCGGTTTGCAGGGTCTTCATGTCGATCACGAACCGGTACCGGACGTCGCCTTTCACCGTCCGGTCATACGCCTCTCCGATCCGGTCGACCCCGATCACTTCGACATCGGAGGTGATCCCTCTGGAGGCACAATAGTCCAGCATCTCCTGGGTCTCCCGGATCCCGCCGATCAGGGATGCCGCCATCCGCCGACGTTTGCCGATCAGGGAGAACGGCTGGATTTCCATGGGCTTTTCGGGAACACCCACGAACACAAGCTGGCCGTCTCGACGGAGAAGGTTCAGGTAGGCGTTCATGTCGTGGGGGGCCGAGACGGTATCCAGGATAAAGTCCAGGCTATTGGCGAGCGGAGCAAAGTTTTTGGGATCCCGGGTGACCACAAACGATTCGGCTCCCAGCCTTTTGGCGTCCGCCGCCTTCTTGTCTGAGGTGGAAAAAACCGTGACATGGGCGCCCATCGACGATGCCAGCTTGACCCCCATGTGACCCAGTCCTCCGAGCCCCACGACGCCGACCCGGTCGCCCGCCTTGACCCCGAAATGGCGGAGGGGGGAGTAGGTGGTGATCCCGGCGCACAGCAGGGGGGCGACGTGCGACAGCGGCAGATCCGGCGACACCCGGAGGCAATACTTCTCCTTCACCACAATCTTCTGGGAGTATCCTCCGTAGGTTTTTGTCTTTCCGTCCCTTTCCACAGCGTTGTAGGTCCACACCGGCCCCTGGTCGCAGTACTGCTCCTCCCCTTCCCGGCAGGAAGGACAGACGCCACAGGAATCGACAAAACACCCCACTCCCGCCACGTCCCCGACCTTGAATCCGCGAACGGATGAGCCCACCTGTGAAACCCGGCCGACGATCTCGTGGCCCGGCACCATGGGGTAGGTCGACTGGCCCCATTCGTTTCTCGCCTGGTGAATGTCGGAATGGCAGATGCCGCAGTAGGCAATGTCGATCAGAACATCATCGGGGCCCACATCGCGGCGCTCGAAGGAAAAGGGTTTCAGTGCGTCCTTGGGTCCATGCGTGGCAACGCCTTTTGTGGATATCATCGATGACAACCTCCTGTTTCAAAGGGTTGGGAGATAGGAAGAAAACGGAAGTACAGGTTAAGGAGCCTGAAGGGACGAGCCTTCCCGGTCCACCGGCCCCACCGGCTGATCTTGTATCCCTGTATTTTCCGGCACCCTGCCTTCCCCGTCAAGCCGGACGCAACGTCCCGGGACCCATTGTTTCCATCGGCAATCGAAGAAGAACGGGAATCGGGAGATCGTTTGTTTCCGGCCCCGCCGGGTACCGCCCGGATTTGCCCGGTCCTCTTGCCGGAAAGAGAGGGGGGATCCGGAGGATGCCCCCGGGATCATCCCTTCCTCCCCTCATTTTGCGGGGCCGGAACCGATTGGGGGTCGCTCGCCCGCACCCGTTCCCGGCAAACCGGCCGGAAGAACCAGGGCTTCGAGACCCGCCAGGGGAATCCAGACCCATCCGGGCCGGTTGTTGAACTCATATTCGATTTCATAGAGGGCTTTCCGGATCAGGTACAGGGTCAACAGGGCGTCGGCGTCCTTTTTCCCGGGAAGGAGCGCGGCGGGGCCCGCCTCCATCCGTTCCAGATAGGCCTGAAGGTAGCGTCCGGCCTGACGGTCGAGCCACGTGGCAAGCCATCCTTCCCATTCGGGATCCGGCTCTCCCGGCATCGACGACACCACGAGATAATGGAGGGATCGCAGCATTCCCGCGACATCCAGGAAGGGGGACGCCTTCTCCCGGCGCTCCTCGATCGGAAGGGCCGGCTCCCCCTCGAAATCCAGAAAAACGACGTCATCCCCGGGGGTCACCAGAAGCTGGCCCAGATGAAAGTCTCCGTGGCACCGGATGCGGCTCCCGCCGTCCGACACCCGTCGGCAGGAGGCAAGGGTTTCTCCGACCTTCCCGGACCAGCCGGCAAACCGGTCGATCCACCCCCGGATTTGCGGCGGCACTTGTCTGGAGGCTTCCCGGAGCATGCGGTCCACCCGGAGATGTCTCCCTTCGACCGACAGGACGAGCTGGTCAAGATCGTCCGCCGACAGGGGAACGGGGGCGAAATCGGGATGTCGGGGATCCCGGCCCAGCGCCTGATGCAATTCGGCGGTCCGTCGACCCAGACGGTCGATCATCCGGTCGAGCCGGAGGCTCACCGGACCTTCCCGGGAAAAGTTCCGGGATCGGGCAATTTCGCCCAGGCGTTCCAGCATGAAGCGCCATCCGTCTCCGTCGTTTTCCACAAGACCCTGGAGCATCGCCAAGGTCAACGACCGGCCTTCCGGCGTAAAACCGGTGATCGCACCTCCGGTCGGCGGAATGGGGGCGGGCGGAACGGCCTCGGACAGGAATGCCCCCACCTCCAGATCCGGATTGGTTCCGGTCCCGAGAGTCCGGAAGCATTTCAGGATCAGGCATTTGTCGAACAGGAGGGAGGTGTTGCTTTGCTCCCCGCCGAAAACCCGGACGTCGGAATCCGGCGGGCAATTCTCCAGAAGACCGGGGAGCAAGGGTGTCCTCAGCACCTTGAGCCCCGCCGGATCCGGTCTGCCGCCGTCAAAAAGGGAGAGGAGTTTCCGGCCGGATCGGGGCAAAAACAGTCCGTCCGTCACATATCCCGGACCGGTACGGCCTTCGGGAACCCGGGCAATGGGACCGGCGGGTCCCCCCTCCCCGACCTTTCCCTGGCCGAGGGGGAGGAGGTAACGCCGGGGAGGACCTTCCGAAAAGCCGACCGAAAGGATACAGAGGTAGACCGTGTTCTCCTCCGGCTCGACCGCCTCTTGCAGGGGGAGGATTGACTCGATGGCGACGGCGGCAATCTTCCGGGACTTGTCTCCGAACCACCGGCAACAGGGAAGGTAGTCGGACAAAATGTCCGGAAGGTTCGAATCGGCCGCCCACTCCGGGAACGCGCTCCAGGGGCCGGCCCTTTCGAGAAGCGGGACCGCTTCCTCCCCCCGGCTCACGGGATCCTCCGGAGAATATGAAATGGCAGGGCGTCCGGATCCGTCGGATCGAGCCGGATGAAATGGCGTCCCGCCGTCCATTGGTAAACCGCCCCGGTCATCAGGTCTTCGACGACAAGGTCTCCCCCCGTCCCCTCCGGAGCGAAGGACAGCCATCCGGTCTGGACATTGAACGGGTCCAGGTTCGCCACCCCCAGGATCCAGTCCCCGCTGTGGGGATCCGTCTTGGTGAAGGCCAGGATCTGGTCGTTGTCCACCGGATGGAAAGCCAGGGTGTGGTTCCATCCGAGGGCGGGGTGTTCCCGGCGGATCCGGTTGATCCGGGTGATGACCGGCGCCAGGGAGTGCTCCGGATCCGGGCGCCAGTGCCGGATCTCGTACTTTTCCGAATGGAGGTACTCCTCGCTCCCCTCCCGGACGGGAACGTTTTCGCACCATTCATAGGCGGGCCCGTAAATCCCGTAGCTCGCCGACAGGGTCGCCGCGAGCATCAGGCGGACCAGGAAGGCGGGACGCCCCCCCTTCTGGAGATAGTCGTGGAGAATGTCGGGGGTGTTGGGCCAGAGGTTGGGTCGGAAGAAATCCCGGACCGGGGGGGTCACGAGTTCGGTCAGATAGTCGACCAGCTCGCTTTTGGTATTCTTCCAGGTAAAGAAGGTGTACGACTGGGAAAAGCCGGCATGCGCCAGATGGTACATGACCTTGGGGCGGGTGAAGGCTTCGGCCAGAAAGACCGTATCGGGCGCGGTCTTTCGCACCTCACCGATGAGCCATTCCCAGAAGGCGAAGGGTTTGGTGTGGGGGTTATCGACACGGAAGGTCCGTATCCCCTCCCCGACCCAGAAAAGCACGACATCCCGAAGCTCGTTCCACAGCGCCTGCCAGTCTTCGGTCAAAAAATCGAAAGGGTAGATGTCCTGATATTTCTTGGGCGGATTTTCGGCGTAATGGATGCTGCCGTCGGGGCGCTTCCTGAACCAGTCGGGATGCTCCCGGACATAGGGGTGGTCGGGGGAGCACTGGAAGGCGATATCCAGCGCCACCTCCAACCCCGCATCATGGGCTGTCCGGACAAATTTCCGGAAATCCCCGAGGGTTCCCAGCCGGGGTTCAATCGCTGTATGCCCCCCCTTCTCCGATCCGATGGCCCAGGGTGAGCCGGGGTCGTCGGGACCGGTTGCCGGTGTGTTGTTGGGTCCTTTCCGGTAGGCGTGTCCGATGGGGTGGATCGGCGGCAGATACACGACGTCGAACCCCATCGCCGCAATATGGGCGAGGCGGCCGGCCGCTTCCGACAATGTCGCGTGCCGGCCGGGAATCTCCCCGGCGCTTCTCGGAAAAAATTCGTACCACGCCCCCCGGAGAGCCCGGCTCCGTTCGACATGGACCCGAACCCCCGTTTCACTTCGGGTGACAAAACGGGGGTCGGGAAATCGACCCGCCAGAGCCCCCATGGACGGATCCAAAGCCAGCCGGACAGATTCAGGGGAATCCGCCCCTTTTTCCCATCGGGAGACCCAGTCCAGCAGATCTTCCTGAATCAGCGAATCCTCGGCGCGCAGGGCATGACGGCGGACAATTTCTCCGCCTTCGGCGAGCTCCAGCGAAAAATCCTCCGACAGTCCGGCCTTGACCTTCTTTTGGAACCCTTCCTGCCAGTGCGCCACCTCATCCACCCACGCCCGGATCCGGAACTCACCCGTTCCCGTCCGGTCAAAGGCAAAGGTGGCTGTCCAGCGGTCGTTCCCCTGAAGAACCATCGGAAGGGAAATCCCTATTTCCTCTCCGGGCCCGCGGACATCCAGCTCGACCCTTAACGGTTCATGGCCGTCGGCGATCACGTCGGCATCCACCTCGATGGGCTCGCCCGGTACCCGCCGCACCGGATAGCGGCCGCCGTCCACCTGGGGGGCGATTTTTTCAATGATGACACGACGGCGTCCTTCCGGTCCGGATTCCGGGAGTCCGGACCGGAGTCGGGTGCGGGGTCGGGGAGAACGTCGGCTTTTTTCCATCGGAAAACCTCCTTCGGATAAACGTCGGGATCCTGAGATTGACAAACGCGTTTTCTGATGCGGCTGGAGGGTCTGCGGGAGCGCAACGGGTTGATGAATGCATGTTTTGTTGAACAAGGGTGTGGACGGGCCGGTAACGTGACAGGAACCGGGCCGGTCTCCCGCTCTTTTTTAAAGACTAACGGGTCGAACATCAAAAGACAAGGCGGCAAAGGACAGGCATGATTCCGGAGGGGTTGCCGGAGGGGCTTTCAGGGTTCTTTTCAGAATATGTCCTCCCGATCCGCCAGTCAGCCATTTCCCCAGGATCGCATGCCTCGCTCCCCCTGTCCATACTTCGATCAAGCCTTCATCCTGCAAGATTTTCCGGAATACGTTCCTTTTTAATAGTTTTCTTCAGGGACCGTCCTGTTTCCCCGAACCGGAGGAAATCTGTAAAATAGACGGAATCTTTCGACTGGTTCATCGACTCTCCCCCACCTGTAAATTCCATTTACAGGTGGGGGAGATATCTCCGAAAACCTCCCCTTCCGGAGAGCGCCAAAAGGGATGCCCGTACCCGAAGTTGTGGAACGGAATTTGCATTATTTTTCGGGACCATCGGCATGAAATTGCCCTTCCGGATGGGGGCCATCATCCGCCAATGCCGGTTGCCTTGAAAAAACGAGGAAAGGAACAACCAACCATGGGCCCAGAATTCAGCTGTTTCGAGAGTTCTCCGGCAGGAGCGGGAGAATGAACTTTTCCGTCCTGTCGCAGGAAGAGATCGAGGCGCTCCTGAAGGACACCCGGGAGTCCGCATCCAAGTCGCCGAACCCGGTCCGTGATGACGTCACCGGACTGTACAACCTCGGATTTTTTGCCGAAGAATTCCGCCGGGCCCAGGCCCGCCTCAACCGGCAGAAATTTCCGTGCACGATCGGCATCATCCGGGTGGACGGCATCCCCTCCCTCACGGGAAAAAAGGACATCAACGCCCGGATCTTCTGGGCCAAGTTCGGAAAGCTCCTGCGGACGGCCACCCGGGAAAAGAGCGAAGACCTCCTGGCCGTGATCGAGCCGGGGCTTTTCGTCATTCTGGTTCCCAACGACCTTCCCCACGCCATCTTGGTCATGGAACGGATCCTCTACTCCGTCGAATCCACCCCCTTTTCCGACTGGGGGGGTGTTGACGGAGCGGACTTCCACGTCAGCCTGACGGAAGTCAACCCGAACGAGGATCTGGACCCCATCCTGTTCCGGGTTTCGAAGGGGATCCAGTACGTCTCCCTGGCCAAGAACAGCCGGTGGCAATGGGAACATAGCAGTGGTCAGGTCTTCTTCCGACTGTCACCGCCCCCCGAAAAGCCGGAGGAGACGGCCGGATGACCCCCCCACCGTTCGCTGGACCGCCAGAGCTGTGCGGATCGGCCCCCAGGGGACGGACAGGTGTTCTGAAGACCGGACGGAAGGGGATGCCGGGAATTTTTCCCCGGCGACATTTCCCCCTATGATCAACCGCCCCCTTCAACATATAATGGTTCCGGTCGCTGAACGGACGGACCGGAATCCTCGGCGGAACCGACGGGACCCGACCCCTGGATGGTCCCCTGACGGGGCTTTGGGAAGCGGGCCGGGAATCGGGATCGCGCGACGGGTCTCCGGGAGCCCATGGGGTGGATGAGGACGAAGAAAGCTGGGTCGACCGCTTGCGCGGGAAGATGGAGGAACATTCCGACATGCTGACATCCGAGGAACCCAAGGCTCGGGCAAAAAACGCCCTGTTCAAGCTGCTCGAGCTCTCGCTTCCCCCCACCCCCGAAAATTTCACCCGATTTTTCTATGAAAAAGACATCCCCTCGATGGAGGATCTGTTCCGGAAACTTCTGGACCTGACCCTCTCCCTGGCCGAATCTTCCGGTCGCACCAGCCTGGAACCGGACCTCGCCGCCATCCGGAAGATTCTGGACTCCGAGCAGGTGGCGCTCGCCGCCCACCCCCAGATCAATCGTCTCCTCGATCAGGCCATGAACCGGTCGGCAGAACCCTTCCGTCAGGCTCCGAAACATCCGGTGCAGGATTTGCTGCCGCCCCCCATCAGCCTGCACGAACATCCACGGGCGCCGGCGCCCCCCGCCAGACGGCCTCCGTTCAGCCACCGGCTGTCCGATCCCGAGGATCCCCGGGAGAATTTCGGCGAACGGACAGCGGACCTGCCCGGAAAGAAAGACCCGACGGGCGTCTCCTCGACACTGGAGAAGCTGACCCTGGAGGCCGCCAAGCTCCAGTCCCAGATGGACCATATCAAAAACCTTGTCCAGACGATGGAAAGCCGGATGGGCGTCATCCAGAAACACAACAAGAAGGTGACCCGGGAAGCCAACGTCGATCCCCTGACATCCATCCTGAACCGCCGGGGGCTCCAGCACCGTCTGACCTTCCTCCGGGATCCGGTCATGTCGCTTCTGATTTTCGACCTGGACGACTTCAAGACGATCAACGACACCTATGGCCACAACGCGGGGGACGAGGTGCTCCGGAAAATCGCGAACGGCGTCCGGACCCTGATCCGGAAGGTCGACCTGTTCTCCCGGTTCGGAGGGGACGAGTTCATCATCGTGATGCCCGGCCTCGAGATCGCCCAGGCCAGATTCGTCGCCGAACGGATCCGAAGCCACATCGCGAAACTTCCGATCCTGGTCGGAAGCGGGTCGGTCACCATCACGGCCAGTTTCGGGCTCACCGGCACCTATGTGGACGGAGTCCAGAAGATGGACGACCTCCTGGAGCTGGCCGACAGTGCGCTTTATCAGGCCAAGAACCAGGGGAAAAATCAGATCTGCGTCACAAACCCCATTCCCTGAATACCGCCCGCTTTTCTTTTTGAATCTCCCCTTTCATACAGCCTTTTCGCCATCTCTGGACTTTTCCCGTCACAAGGTTGTCAGGGTCCCTTCAGGTGAATTTTCCGGGATCGGATTGCCTTCAGAGCGAGCATCCACAAGGCCAGAAAAGGAGCCAGCAACAGAAACGTTGGCGGTTCCGGCGCCGCCTGGATCGGGGGAGACCCCAGCGTGCCCCCGCTCCCCAGAAAACCGGTCCATCCGGCCGGAAGTCCGATTTCGACCTCGGGGTCGAGGGACACAGACCCGGTCAGGCCTGTGTCCCCGTATGCCCACGCGTCGAGAGAGAGATCGTAGGCGATGCTTCCCCCGTCGGCAATCTTGAACGGGTTGGCAAGCGTGTATATACCGCTCTGGGCGATGTCCGTATAGACAAACTGCTCGGGGCAGTAGCAGGTCGAAAGACTGACCCCGATGCTGGATCCGCCCCCGATCTCATAAAATGGGGTTCCCTTCGGCACCTGGACGGTGGCGTCGACCGTCCAGGCGATGGAGGAGGACAGGACGGCGGGAGGAGTGCCAGAACCCGTATAGACGAACCGGATGGTGTTGATGTAATTGACCTGGGCCGTGGCGTTACCGTTCGGCGGGTTCTGGACGGAAACCGAGAGGTCGGGCAACCCCGCGGCCGGCAGGGAGATCGCGCCCGAAGCCGACGGCTGGGGCGAGGCGACCGAAAGGTTCTGTCCGCCGTTTCCCGTCGCCGTAGTGGAGGACTGGCAGGACAGACCGCACCCGGCGGGTCCGGTCGTCACATTCAGATACTCTGAGGGGGTGAAGGGGACGACGGGGATCAGGGCCCAGGCCTCAGGCGCGTTTCCGGACAGGATCCAGGCCACACAAATGAACACGGCGCAAACAATCTTTTTCATCCGAACATTCCTTCCCGTCTGTGCAGGTTCCGGCCCTCGCCTGGGGCCATTTCGGTGAAAAGCTCCGGGGCACCCGGACCTCTCCCGTCGCCGAAAGGGCAACGCCCACAACTGTCAGCTCTCCGGCTTTCCCGAGCATCTGGAGATGTTCAATCTTTTTCTTTTTCGTCCTTTTAGCAAAAAAGGCGCCAGCAGGGCGTGTCCGGGAAGGGTGCGGAACGCGAACCCCCCCCTTCTTGCCTGCATTTTTTTGTCCCGGAAGGTGTCGCAAATCCGGACAGGTGTCAATAAAATTGACGAAGATCACAAAAACGGCCGAACCCTTTGATTTCCGATTGATTGGCGGATTGTTCCATGGGCGCAAGTTCCTTGACCCCGCAAACGGAAGGCCTCATTATTAACACACTGGAAGCGTGCGCAAGGCAGACAAACCCATTCCGATCCTGCTCCGGGAACATCCTCCACCGATTTTCCCTTGTTTGCGGCCGGGCCCGGGAAATTGCCCGGGTATCACCTTCTGGCTTTCGTTCCGAAGAGAATGCAAGACGATTGCC
>JGI24721J44947_10011969_pt1 | contig 10749 bp, 11 predicted proteins | sample YelNatPaOPGAMG01_FD_44947 | JGI IMG/M metagenome (IMG submission 44947)
CGCGTGACGTCGGTAAAGCGCGCTACGGGAATCTGGGCCACGGGCGGTGCCGGCGGACTGGGTGGCACGATTGTGCTGAGCCTGGCTGGGGCTGGCGCGTGCTTCCGCCGCGCAAACCAGGTCCCCGTCCCCCCCAGAACCACCAGTGCGACAAACGCCACAGCCGACCACCGGAACGCCCGGCTCACGGTGGCTTCATCAAGGCGGCCCGCTTCCTCAGCCCCATCCGAGAGGCCGGCCGCGGGGGAGGCTATGGGACTGGGCTCGTCGCCGCAGTTGGGGGGAGCGGTCATGGGAAATCCTCCGGCCAGGCAGCTAGTCGTTGCGGAGCCACAGCAGTCAAGGCAGCGGTTTGGGGGGCGGAGCTCGGTACAGCCGCTCGCCGAATTGCGATGATGGGGTGTGTTCGAGCCGCCTCACTCATCATCCCGGCCATCCGTTGGTCGAAGGGAGATCGAGCGGGATCCGGCATCTTGGCGTTGAAGGCAGCTTTCGGTGCGATCGCTCCCTGCGTTGCAGAAGCTCGCCACGCCTGCCAATGGCAGCGGGTGAGCGGAGGCCTCCCTTCTCTGGTCCGTGGACAAAGCATCATACGAAAAGAGACTCTGNTCGCTGAACTTCCGAGCCGCGGGAGCGACGGAGCGCGCCCGATCCCCCGTCGCAGCAGCCAAGGCCAGCGCGGGGGCTGAGACCAGGGACCACCCGCGCTCCAGTTCAGTGCTAGAGCCCGGGTGGGGTGTGAGATGGCCCAGCGGCGCGGCGCCTTACCTGTCACCTGGTGACCGTGGCGTGGACGCAGGTCGAGGTTGGCCTGCCAGCAGCCGCGCGTCCAAGGGGGGCCGACCCAATTCACTTTGGCTGAGGAAGGCAAGCTCATCGCTGGTTACTCGGTTCCATGGCCCCGGGCCGCTGCAACGGATAAATGACAATCGCCTGGGCGGCGTGATCCGCTGCCGAGTCGCGGCGCCGCGCGATGGCCACCGCGCGGTCGCGGGCGTTGTCATCAGGCCGGTAGCGTTCGTGTAGGCGGCGGTGGTGTGCGGCCAGCCGACTGTCCCCTAGTTGGGCATAGATCAGCGCCAGGTTATAGTGCGCGGTCAGGTTTTCCGCATCCAGCGCCAAGGTCTTTTGGAACTGTGCGGCGGCTTGACGCAGGAAGTCATCGCGCTGCGCCGGCCGGCCACGCTCCTGTTTGGCGCGCTCGAAGAGGGTCAGGCCCAGCTCGTTGATGACCTCGTAGTCCTTGCTGAAGTCAAAGCCGCGCTGCTCCAGTTCCGGATAGCGATCCTCCAGGATGGTGCGGAATTGCTGGATGGCTTCGTCCAGGAAACCGTTTTGCTTGTTGACCAGGCCGGTCAGCCAAGCCACCCTCCAGCGCGGCGCGGGTGGGTCGAATCTCACGGCGCGTTGCAGCGCAGTTGCAGCATCGCCCAGCCGGCCTTCTTTGAGATAGACGCGGGCCAGGTTCACCGGGCCGTCGGCGTGGCCCAACTGCTCCACCTGCCGGAACGCCTGTTCGGCTTGGAGCAACTCGCCCTTTTCACTGCCCTTGTCGCCTTCGAGCAGCAGCCCGATGCCGTAGTCGTTCCAGCGCTCCCACTCGGGGGCCGGAGCTTTGAGTTGCGACAAGTCAGACGGCTCCACGCCCTCGATGGGGAACGTCACCCGGTCGCTCGCGATCGTGGTGATTGGCAGGTCGTTGGTCACTTGGAAGGGTGCCCCGTTGGTGTAGCTCCGTCCGAAAACGTAGTTCATGTAAATGGTGTCGAACTTGCGGTATTGGAGCTTCACCTCGACCGTCAGCGGCCCGGTCAGGTCCTCCGGCACCGTGAAGCTGTAATGCACCACCTGGGCCGCCCCAGGGGGAATCTGGTGATTGTAGAGCGGGGTGAAGATGTCCTGGGGATTCCGCCGATCGATGCGCTGGCCGTGCCGATCAAGCATGTAAACGTTTACAAAGTGCGACCACCGGTCCACCTCGCCGTGCGGGCCCAGGCCACCACTGCGGCCCACGATGCGCTCCCCGCAACTCAGCTTCACGTCCACCCACAGTTCGTTGGAATCGGCCGTGCCTTGGGTCAACGGGTGCCCTAGGCGCAAGGTGCGCAAGACCACTTCCAGCAGATAGGTCTGGCCGCGCTTTAGGGCCGGCACCTGGGGCCGCAGCGGGGCAATGAGCCGGCCGTCCACTGTGCCGCCTTCCTTCAACCCGAAGATGTCCACGCGGACGGAGCCTTGGAGAAACTCCTGGTGAGCCTTGACCACGTGCGGTTGGTCGCGCACGTGGGCCACGCCGGTGTTGGCGGCGGGGAACAGATGGTTGTGGATACAGAGGCGGTTGGTGCCGTCGAAATACTTGGCGCCGAAATCGGTCGAGGGCTGCAGCGGCATGTGGCAGCCGGCACAGTTGGCCACGGCCTTAGCCGGATAATAAAAGCTGCGTGCCCCGTGTCCAGAAGCACCGCTGAGCAGGAAGGTGTCGTAATGGTTCTGCCCGCGCAGCCATTCCTTGTAGTGGTTGACTTCGCCCGGGATGCTCACCTTGTGGCAGGTCGAGCAAAACTCTGCCGTGCGATGCAGCGGCTTGAGGAAGGTCTTCTTGTGGAAGTGCGGTTTGGCTTTGATGAGTTGCTCGTTGATGAATTGCAGGATACGGTTCGAACTGAAGGCAAACGGATAGTGAATCGGCTCTTCCAAGGTATAGTCCGCATTGCCCACCATGCTGTTGACGCGAGTAATGGAGTGGCAGACCGTGCAGGTAATGCCGGCATGCGCACTGGGATCGTTTTCCAGATCGAAGTCCGGATCGTCAAACGCTCCGCTGAATAACGGCACTGGATCATGACAGCCAGCGCACCAGCGCGAGGCTTTCACGTGGCCATCGCGCGCCAAGGCCACCTGCCGGGTCTCACGCACGCTGAAGAGGTAAAACGGGTTGTTGAATGAGCTGAATCGGTGCGCGCTGTGAAACCAACCTTGGTAAGCGTCCTCGTGGCATTTCCGACAATACTCGTCCATCATCAGAGTGCGGGCGGGGATGAACCTGCCCGTGGCGGTCCGCGCCAGCGAGGGGTGGAAGTCGTTGGTGCCCTCAGCCGGCCCCGCCTTGTTCCACTGGCGCGGGTCTTGGGCATGCAGCATCGCCATGGCCGCCACCGCCACAGCCACCGCGCCCGTCCAAGCCAGGCCCACGCGCCAGCGGGGGCGCGGGCCCGCCAGCCGATGCAGCACATAAAGCCAGATCGCCAGAAACGGCGTCAGCACATGCGCCCAATACACCACCGCGCGCAGTACGGGATCTTGCAGCTTGAAGTTGCCCACGCGCAGTAGCGCCACGCCACTGCCCAGCACCACCAGGCTCAGGGCAAACAGGGCGTAGCCGGTGCGCACCGCCCGCCGATTCGGCCGAGCATGGGCGTTCTTCATGTGCAATACGCCGAAGACCAACACCGGCACCACCAGCAACAGGCCCAGCACCACGTGGGCGAGGAACATGTATTGGTAGAAGTAGTTCTCGTAGGACTCCCCGTGCAGCCAGCCCAAGAACGTCACCGCGCCCAGGTAAACCGAGTTGGCTCCGAGCAAGGCGCATAGCGCCAGAACACACCGCAGCAACACCCGGAGCCCCGGGCCGACAGCCGGCACGTAAGCACGCCTNACTAGCGGGCTGGACGACAGTTCACCCGGCATAGGTCTGCTCGCTCACACGGCAGCTCATGCTCGTGATTCAGACGGTTTCAATTATGTACCGGCCTGAGCCTCAGGCAAAAAGCCCAAGGGCAAACGCGGGATTTCCAAAGGACAGTCCCAGGAGCCTGTCGAACTTTCGGCATAAGTGTCTGATAATCGACGGCGAGAATNCTTGGGGCTAAACCTTAACAGTTTGAGCATCAACAGCTTACTAGTGTGAGAATTGAGGTTAGTCCGACAGGCTCCTAGGCGTTAACCTCCAAGGNTTTTCGGCTCAGCGTGCCACCGGTGTGTCGAGGAGCCCCGTCGCGGCCTTGGCGTGACTGACGACCCGACCAAGCAACCCTGAACTGGGGCTCACGAAGCCTGGTTGGAAGACCGTCCAGGCACCGCGGCCGCTTCGTTGCCTGGCCCACAGCCTTGTTTTTCCCGGGACAGGGAATCAAGAACACCGCTGCACAATCAGCCCGGCGTCTGGATGGCAACCCTGTCGAGGGCAGTAGTGCAAGTCGGGGCCCGTGAAGCCCCTCCAGCAATCCGAGGCCCCTGGAGCGTAGCGGGGCGAGCCTGATCAACTGATGGATCAGCACTGGCGCTGCTTCGCAAACGGGTTGATTGGTCGATGAAGCTTCGGTAAGAATCCGCTGGCTATGGCTAACAGCCCCAACAGCACGAACGGCGCATCCCTTTCCGCGAATACCGACCGTGGGGTTCGAGTGTCCGAGCCTCTGCGCTTCCCCGACAAACGGTCACGCGAAGAGGCCCGCGCCTACTTCCAGCCATTTCTGAAATACTTCCGAGGCAGGCATGCGGTGGTGGATGTTGCTTGTGGCCAGGGCCACTTCCTTGAGCTCCTGAAGGAAGCTGGCGTGGAGGGGGTTGGCGTTGAGGTTGACGCGGAGTTGTGTGCAGTCTGCCGAGAGAAAGGGCTTCCAGTCATTCACGACGATCTATTTGTGCACCTGCGGAGCGTGGCGCCGGGCACATATGACGCCGCGCACGTGTCGCACATCATCGAACATTTACCTCCGCCCCAGGTCGCGGAGCTGTTTCGCTTGCTGCACCGGATTTTGCCGCCGGGTGCACCGATGGTGGTACTGACTCCCAACATAGCCAACCTTCACCAGGTCGCAGGATACTTTTGGCACGAGCCCACCCATGTGCGGCCTTATCCTATTGCCGCTATCTCCAAGCTGCTCCAGGCAACGGGGTGGGAGGTCATCGAGTCAGGCGAGCATCAGCGTCGCAGCCCATCCTTGCTGCAGCGCATCAAGTATCGGATACGCAATGTGTTGATTGGCCGCTATTGGTGTGGAGACAGTGTGTACGTGATTGCGCGGCGCGCGGAGGACTTGCCACCCCACCTCCGGAGGTGAGAGGTCTTTGGGCTTATGCAACCGAGCGTGGTGTTCCTGCAGCAACGTGCGCATGTCNGTGGTGCAACCAAGAGTTTGGCTCGGCTACTCCGGCATGGGTTGCTGCGTCCCTGGCACCCGGTGCTCGTGACCGGTAGCGAGGGTTGGTTGAGCAAGGTCTGCCGGGAAGCCGGCATCCCCCTGATCGTCGAGCGCTTTCCCGGATCGCGCTCGATCCTCGGCCGGCTTTGGCGGAACGCCGCCTTTGCCGGGCGAGTCTGGCGCAGACTCCATGCTGCTGGGATACGCCCCATGATCATCCACGCCAACGATCACGGTGAGGCGCTGTTGGGTCTTGCTTTGGCGAGGCGCACTCAGGCGCGTACCGCGGTGTTCCTGCGTAGCTCGGGTATGAGCCGGAGGGATTTCGAGAAATACCGCTGCGCCGAATATGACCTGATCATCGCCGTCGGCGATGAACTGCAGGAGCGCGCACAAATGTGGGATCCGGCGCACCGCATCCGACTCATTCACAACGGGGTCGAGCCTGCGGATTACGCTCCGGTTAAACCCAAGAGCGAAAGCTTCCCGGACAAAATCTTGGTGATCGGCTGTGGGTCTNCCAGCAAAGGTTGGGCGGATCTGACGGAGGCCTTGTACCTTCTGCAACAGAGAGGAGAGTTGCCATGCAGGCAGTGGGACTTCACCGACGCGCAGCCGGATCCCTCCGCAGACCCGTTAGGTCTGAAGCGACTCAAGATTGGGAAATTCCGCTTTCTAGGAAGGGCGGAGCAATACCGAGACCTGGTTCGAGAATACGACCTGGCGATCCAGCCGAGCCGACGGGAGAGCTTCGGCATGGNTGCTATTGAGGTGCTGTTTGCCGGGGTTCCGCTGGTTTCGACCCGAGTCGGAGTTATTGAGCAGGTGTTGGATGTCTCAGAGTTTCTGGTTGCTCCGGGACAACCCAAAGCCTTGGCGGAAGCGCTGCGCCAACTCATCCGGGAATGGCCGCACCTGGATCCCGGGGTCGAACGCGCCCAGGAGAAGATTCGGAGCCGCTTTATGATCGATCACACAGCGCACAGACTCACCTGTGCGTATCGCGAGATCGGAGTGGATGCTCTTGAAGGCAGGGCCGAGGATATGTGAAGTTCCGGGCTANGAGAGGATACCGAACAGTGCGCGCTTGTGCACCGGAGATCCTCCACCTGTTCGAGCAGCGGTGCAATTCGGATGAGCATAGCAACGTCCCCCAGCCGGGCATCATGACGAGCATAGTCGAGGGTTGTTGGGCTTGCTGTGGAGGACCCACAGCCTTGGATCCTGGAGCAACGGCCTAGCTGGGATACTGGGCCGCCCGGCGGCAGCGTAAAGCTGATTGAACGGCGGGGAGAGGTTTGCACGGCAGCGTCCACCCACTCTTCGATCAGTCGCACGCGCTGGCACTGAGGTATACGGTGGTGAAACCTGGCCCGGCCAGGAAGACGGGCCCAGGTTTGTCACGCGTGACTATTCCGTGCGACAAGGGATACCGTGTGGCAAAGTCGCACAGAAACGACTGGCAAAAATTACCGTCGATCCAATTCTTCAGCCTGCTCAGCCAGTTGGCCACCGACTCTTTCAGGGCAACCTCCTATGAAGCCTTGCGGCCAGTCCGTGAGGATCACGCCTTCGGGATCTGCCTGAGCGACCGTGTTCCGCTGCCGTGACCCAAAAGGACCGGCGCGGAGGGTCATTTTGCGGCGGACGCCGCGGGCTGTTTTTCCAAGTGAAACCACACCGCATGGGCGTACCGGTTGAGGTAGTAGATTTGTTTGGGGTACCGGAGTCGCCGCAGGATTCGGACGATCAAAGGCCGCGGCTTCTCCATGGCGCACACGTCGCGGATCACAAAGTGAAGCTTTTGCGCGTGCCCTTCAACAAAAGCCACCGCATCTGCAAGCGAAAAGAACCACTTGTGACGATCGTTCGGCTTGTCCAACGGCAGCCCGTAATGGCCAGGCGATCCATGACCCCGCTCAATTGGAACCCNGGCGGCTGCCCAGCAATTCGGCAACGAAAGGATTACATGCCGGCGGCTGACCCGAAGAATCTCGTTGAACACCAGGTGCAGGCTGTCCAGGTGTTCCAGCACATCTGTGCACACCACACAGTCGAATGTGTTTTTTGGGAAAGGCAGCCGCTCTACTGACTCCAGGTCCAATCGGATGTCCGGCGCGCCCCCGATGTCAATCCCGACGTATTCGCTTTCGGGCAGCAGTTTGCGGAGCAGGGCTTCATCACACCCCACATCCAGCACCTTGCCTCGGAGGATCGCCTGGTAACGGCGGGCTGTGTATTCACTGCGCTCGGCGCGGCTTCTGAAAGTCACGAATTCGACCCTCAGGTGGTGGATTGTCGGTCGCATGAGAATGCGCCTATCACTCGGAACATCTATCGTCAACGGGAAAGGACGCACGTAGGCCGNGTACGGCACAGCTTGAGCAGGGCGATAGTCCTCCGGCCGAGCGGAGATTGTAAATCGAGAGTCAGCATTGTGACCGGAGCGGGCGCGTTGCCTTCTGGAGCTCCGGCACGCCTAGCTTCGATTTCGAGGCGTTCGCCCGGCGCGCTGGTCTGTCGCTGGGACCTTTGGAAGCGCCGGCTCGCTGACGACGGAGCAATTGGGTGGGTTGAGACCCCCGAGGCGTGGGCGGACGACACTTCGGCCCGAGTCAGCCTCCCGGTGGACCGACACAATGGAGGCGGACTGCACGGGGCTACAGATCGGTCGGATGGTTCCTATGCCCGACGTGCGACGCTGAAGTCCGCCACATCACCTCGCAGGCTATTGGAGAACCCCTCTTTGCGCCCAAGGTGCCGTGAATTCCCACGGAAATTTGACGGGCGTTTTTCAAACCCAGAGCCTTTTCCACATCCTGCTAGGCATTCGCTAGCGTGGCGGCCCGGCCGTCAGACATCAATCGAAGCGGCTAATTGAGAGCTCCGTTGCGCCAGGGTGCCTTAGCACAAGTCCGTTCAGCGTGGCCAGGACGTGTCCGGGCCACTGACCCCGGTGCTGGCCACGGCCAGTGACGATGGCCGGCGGCTGTATCTGGTGATGGTCAATGGCTCTTGGAACCAACCCGTGCCGTGCCGGCTCACGGTCCGGAATTTTCCCGCCGCGCGCGCCATCGGCACCCTGCTTTCCCATCCTGAGCCCGACGGCAAACCGTTCCTGGACCGCAAAGAAGAGGCTGTCAGCGCCCTAACCGTTCAACTGGACGCCTCCGGCGAACTGCGCTGCACGCTGCCACCACACTCAGCCAGCTTCATTNCAGTCGAACAGCANTGAGAGCCCTGACCGGCTTGTTCTTGGCTCGACGCCTTGCGGACCTTGCGTGGTGGCGCAATCCCGATTGCGCAGGGCACGCGTCCAAACAATGGAATTCGGGGTGAGCNAAGTTCCCCAGAAGATCGGTTGCTCAACGGGGACTGACCGGGCGGGACGCGATCCGAGCTTTATTCCCGCGGGTACAGTTGTCTTCGCCTACTCGGAGCTGCGATGCACCAGCCTTTCCATTAACGCCAAAGTCCGCTGGACATTCAACGCCATGGGCAGTGATGCGGCGGTTTGTCGAGCCGCCACGGCGGCTGGCGAGCGCACCTTGGGATCCAAAAACGGTTCAATCGCATGCGCAAGGGCTACGCTGTCGGCCGGATCCTCCACCACAGCTCCGTTGTAGCCCGGAGAGATGATTTCTGATGCGCCGTTGATTCGGGATGTCACCACTGGTAATCCACAAGCCATGGCTTCCAAGCAGGCATTGCTGAACGGCTCGTAGATGGCCGGATGCACTAGAATGTCTGCGCTTCCATAGACTGCCTCCATGCACGCAGTGGGGCCAAGAAATCGTATCCTATGATTTACGCCGAGCGCCCAGGCCAGCCGTTTGTATGGCCGAGGGTTGCCTTTGCCCACCACTTCCAAACGTACCGCCTCGGGCAGATGAGCTAGAGCTCGGATAGCGAAGGCGACGCCTTTGCGTTCGAATCCCGACCCGACCAATAGCAACACCGTTTCATTTCGGCAGGGCTTCGCCGCCGGAGGCCGAAACCGGTCGCAGTCGGTGCCGTTGTGAATCACGTGGATTCGATCGGCGGGAAACCCGTAGTGCCGGACGATCTCCTCCTTTCCGCGATGTGAATTTGCTATGATCGCCCGAGTGTTTTCGGGTCGAAAAGTCTGCCGTTCGACCCAAAGCAGGACCCGGTGGAGAGGATTGAACCGGTCCAGCCGCCGCCTCCAACTTGCTCCATAACGGCGTCGCTGGATCAACCATTCTCGATGGCAGCCGCCCCCGGGCGCGATGGATGTCTTGCCGCAGGGCTCGTTCCAGGCTCAGGACCAAATCGCAGCCGATGGTCGGCACGATTCGACGGCAATTCAGCACAAACGACAAGAGCCGCAGAAACGGCGGCCACCGGATCACAGGCACAGGATGCAACACAACGCCCTGCCCGGCCGCCGCTTCGTCCCAACGCCGGGTGACCACGTGCACTTCGTGCCCCCGCGCTCGAAGCTCACGGATCAATCCCTGAGCGTACCGCTCTGCCCCACCGCCCCCTGAGGTAAAACTGCCTATGATGAGTCCGATACGCACGGGCCTGACCTTGCACTAGACTCGAGTAAAGGTCCAGCCCGGCCGTGCGCTCCGGTTGCCTTGCGCAAGAACTTTCAGCACGCCACGGGCGCAGCCGGCCTTTACCGCTCGGCGTCCTTCCCGGGAGTACCGGAGCTCGCCGACAAGTGCTACAGGGCCTGCGTTGATCGGACCAAACCCGGATTGCTCCAGCCTATCAATGCCAGCCGCCTGTGAACCGACGCACCTGAGGCTCTAGCTTGCCGCGGGGGCTTACGGCCAATCGATGCTGTTAGGCGCACGATGTGGTTTGTCGCCCGACTTGGGCATTTCCAAGCCTTCGCTGGGGCGTCGGATCTTGGGCGGGAACTTCCAGTAGGTGCTAGGAGCCCGTCGGATTTAGCTCAATGCTCCGGTGAGGTTGGATGCTCAGCGGTTCAGACGCTTGGCATAACCCTTTGGACCTAACCCGCAGCAGCGCCCAAGGGCAGCTTTGGGGGCCTCACCCAAGCGCTCGCCGGCCAAACGCCTCAGAGTTCAGTCCGCCCCCCGCTTTTTTGAGCCCGCCCCGGCCAGGCTCAGCCCAGCCCCCAACCGATGCAGCCGCTTCACATTGTAGGCCAGGAACACCAAGACCCATTCCCCACCGACTTTCTTCAGGCCCCGCAGCAGCAATTGCCCAAACCCCAGCACCGCCTTCATCACCCCAAACACCGGCTCCCCGTGCAGGTCCGTCTCCGGTAAAGTGCCCGACCCTCATGCCGGTTCAGTTTCTTGGCCATCGCCACCAACACCGGGTCCCTCAGCGTCCGGGGGCTCTGGATCTTGTCCAACGGTCGATAGTCGTAGCGCCGCTGAGCGTGCGCGTCTTCCCGATACACACTCACATCCAGCCCCAGGCCCGGTCGCTCCCGCCCCAGCCGTTGAAAGTCCGCCTTGGCCGCATACCCGCAGTCGGCCAGCACCGCCGTGGGCTAACCCAGCTCTTGGGGTATGCTCTGCCCATCCGGCTCCAACTGGCCTGCGTCGGTGGCACTGTCGCTGACCCGCTGGCCCACAATCAATTGGCTGCCTTCGGC
>JGI24721J44947_10011970_pt1 | contig 10748 bp, 14 predicted proteins | sample YelNatPaOPGAMG01_FD_44947 | JGI IMG/M metagenome (IMG submission 44947)
AGGCATACCCATGCTACCCTCCTTCTCGATTCGGGGGTGAATTTAGAAACAGTAAGGGAACAGTTAGGCCATGCTTCCCTTGCCACTACGCAAATTTATCTCCATCTTTCCCTGAATGCACGGAAAAGAGAGATGGAGAGAGTAATGATATGAATACAACCGTTACACTTACTTCATTTGACCAGTTTATTGGACAGCAAAGGGCTAAAGTCAAGGCCATGATGGCTCTGAATCTGGCCTATGACCGCCTGCCCATCCCTACCCTGCCTCATATTTTGATAACAGGAAATGCTGGCATGGGGAAGACTACGCTTGCCAAAATCATCGCAAATGAACTAAAGGCCAATATGGTAGCAGTCACCGCCAACAACATCCGAGAGCCCTATGATTTTGCCCGCTTGATCGTCAAAGCTTGGAGCAATACAAAACAGATGGTGGGGCCCGTCATTTTCGTTGATGAAATCCATGCCCTGAAGCCCAGGATTCAGGAAACCCTATATATTCCCTTGGCCGAAGGAATCATAGAGACTCCTACAGGAAGAAAAGAATCCCCACCATTTTCCTTGATTGCTGCTACAACCCAGGGAGGAAAGTTATCCATTCCCTTGCTCACTCGATTCCAAGTCACTATCTCCTTGGAACCCTACACCATCGCAGATATTGCCAGGATCGTCCAACAGAGAGCGGAACTCTGGGAAATGAAAATCAATGATGAAGTAGCCTGGGAGATTGCAAAAAGATCAAGGCTCACGCCGAGGATCGCCATCAACCATCTCCAGATGGCCTCCACGCTCAATTTTGATCTGGAAAAATACTTTTCCGTGGAGGGAATCGACGAAGAGGGATTAGGTGACCAAGACCGAGCCATTTTGAGNGCTNTGCATAATGCCAAGCGTCCNTGCTCTCTCAAAGCNCTNTCCACGATGACTGGAATCAATCAAACTGAAATTGAGGCCATTTGGGAGCCTTATCTTGTCCAGAAACAGTTTATCGCCCTGACCGAGAGGGGCAGAGCGATAACTGACAAAGGAGAGAAATATTTAAAGAGTTAATTTTCAAACCATGGTAGCTCAGGCTCCTTCCTTTCCATGGGAGGAGCCTTTTTCTTTTCATGTAATCTCTTCAGCATTTCCCAATAGAGATCGGAAAGTTCGCTGAAGCTAATCTCTACACCTTTGATTAGGACTGATTTATCTCGCCATTCAACTGCTCTACTGTCCACCACAGAGCATCCTCCAAGCTATCTGTAACAGCGTCGGCCAATATAACAGGCAAATCCGCCCATGGAGCAGGAATTATAACTCTCTTTTTGCCTTCCGCCCAGCCGAATTCAATTAAGCTTCCCACCGAGGGCTTTTTGGCGTAGGAAAAATTGAAAATCACCACATCGGCTCGTTTTACGGCCTCAAAATCTCGTTGCAGGATCGCAAGTAGTTCCTGGTTAGAATAATCCTCACTCCTGATAATTGCATTGCGTTTAGGAGTTCCCTCCAGGGGATCGAAAACCAAAATCCCATACTTTTCCAAAAATTTTTTTGCCGTCTTCCTCCAGCGAGAAGCCTTTGCCCAAGAATATCCTGTAATGGGGCCTGCCAGATAAACTCTCACACCAACACTATCCTTTCGGGTTGTTCATAGTAACCACGACGGTCATAATAACGGGAATCAAAGAAGGGAATGAAATCGGTAATGAAGCGGTTAATCGAGCCATCTTCATTTTGATTCAGGCGAATAATATAACCTCCCAAAATGGCCTGGGTGGGTTTCTTCCTCATAAAAACGCTTTGATCCTCTGTGCATCCTACCTGAACAGCCCAAACATTGCGGTAAGGAAGGGTTTCCGCTTTATGATAATGTCCCACCAGAAGAACATGAGGCTTATCATTGATGTAGCTCTCAATAAGCTTCTGAATTTTATATGAAGTGGCATAGGCCGTTCCTCCGCCTGGATGCACCAGCCTCAAATTGGAAACCGCTCCCGTTTTGGGATGAACCAAATCTACATTCGCTTCCAAATAGCCCAAATATTTCAGGTCGTTTTTCCCTTTTTCTCCCTGACAAGCTGGGCATAAAGCCCTAAATTTCTAAACCCTTCCTTTTGTTGCCACCAGCCCTCGTGGTCATCTCCAGAAATGAAGTAAGTGGTAATTCCTTCACGATAGGGATAGTTTTCGGCAAAATATTCAATTTGCCCTTCAATTCCGTGAATTTTCACCTCATGTTTGTTGAAATCGCATTCTCCCTCAATCCAGTTTCCGCAATGGAAAACAGTAGTGATTCCTTCCTTCTGGAAAATATCGTAAAGAGCTTCCAGAATGTCCAAACGCTCATAGTAAGAACCGAGATGAGTGTCCCCGATGGCACCAAAGGTAAACCAATGGTCGTCAAAGATGTTGATTTTAATCCTCTGATGGACAGAATCAAAGGGCAGGAGCTGAATGAATTCGTCATCAGATTTAATGTTGAAGCCCTTGAGCTTCATTCCCGCCACCACATCGTCAAGCAAATCCTCCGTGATAGTGAATTCGCTCAAGATTTTCGATTTTTTCACCAGCTTTCTTTCTAAAAGATATTCCTCAAGGGCTTTTTTCACCAAACGAGGAGGAATGCGAGAAAAGTCGGGAGGAAGCTCCCGCAGAAAAGAAATTTTGCGCCTGATGGAATCTTCTTTGTAATCCTCAAGGAGTTCAGGGTGTTCCTCAGCGATCTTTTTCGCCAAAGCTACATCAGATAAATCTGGATACCTCTCTACATATTCCAGAAGTATCTGGATCATGAATTCATCTCCTCCTTAGGAGTTTTGGGAAAAGAAAGATAGGCAATTGCAGCCATGGAATTCAAATTGAGAACAAGCTGGATCAGCCCATTCAGACAGGAAGGATAAAGAGCGCAGTCCTCTTCTCGGCAGTATTCGTTTGAAAAAGGACAATATTTCTGATGCAGAGGACGGTTGTTTTTGGAAAGCTCATCAATATAGTCTAACCAAACAAGAGGCTTCATCATTCTGCTACTCCTAAATTTGTTCCGCAGATAGGGCAGGTAACAGTGGCTCCCGCCTTCTGTGTGATAACGGCCACCATGCTGAGGCAAACCCCACAGGTTTTGCGGAAGGAAATCCGAGGGTTGTCTTCCCTTCCGTATTCCGCCACATCCCTTTCGCTCCATTCGTTCTGGATTGCCAAATCCAAAAGCTGAAGGGGATCGATTCCCAATGCCCTTGCTCTCTGGAATACTTTCAAATAAAGAGAATGGGGTTTATCGGGAAACCTGACATCAGGGGGGAAAGTCTCGGATACTTGAAGATACTGCACAATTCTCGCCTTAGAACAATGTGCCAAATTGGCAAATGTTCCAAGCAAATTTGTCTTTTGATCGGGATACTTTTTTAACGCCTCGGAGACTATATCCCCGATCACCCAAAAAGACCTCCTTTGAATTGAAATTGCATCAGCAAAAGCTTGAATTATCTCTTCCATTTACCTCTCCTTAATTTCCATTCCTAAATAATTGATCCGCTCCGCTTCGCTCAAGGCTTCCCAGAGTTCAGGATCACGGGGAAGCTCGGAAAGCTTCACATAACAGGCGTTGAGCAAATTACGCTCCTGCAGGATGGGAAGAATTTTGCTGAAGTCAAATTCCCGCCTCTTTCGAGGCTCAGCGTAGTAAGTTTTCCCATTGTGCTCTATGTTCCCTTCTTCAGCAATGCGAGCAAGAATTTGCGATTTTAATTCCTCTTCCTGCAGTTCCATAAAGCGACGAATTTGTTTCGTTTTTTCCCATTTTTCAATCAAGTCACCATCCTCAATATTCAGGTGGCTGTTCTGGAAAAGACTGCAGTCATATCTAAACTGACAGAAAGGACACCATTTATTGAGCTTAGGAAGGCAGACATCGTCTCGCTCCATGAAATCTGCCAAGGTAATGATAAAAGCCTTGGCCAATTCTAAATCATCTTCCGTCTTGTTGATCGGGATTTGCAGGTTGTGAGCGATGTAGTAATACCTAAACATGGCTCCAGGCCTGGCAAGCATGTAAATTGCAGGTTGAAGCTCATTTTCCAGCTCCTCTTTGGGTGGAATATAGGAAGAGGTTTTGTAATCGGTGATGATTTCCTGCCCATCATAATCATCCACCCTGTCTATAACCCCCACAAGAACATGTCTTCCCAAATCAAGCTCAAAGCTTTCTTCCAGGGCTTTGATGTTGTGAGGAGGAAGGTCAAATTTTTCCAGAAGATTACAGGCACGGTTGAAAATAACCCAATTCTGCCCGCTGTATGCTTTAAGCAAAGCTTCTTTGTGGGGAATCCCTTCCCGTAGCATAATCTCCAAAGCTTTGTGCACTATCACTCCTACCTCTGTGTCCTCATTGCTCTCAAAAGGATGAGTCTGGAGTAGCTTCCACCTCCGAGGACACAGTTCATATTGGTGTAAAGTTGAATAGCTAATCCTCATCGCTGATCGTTACTCTGAATTTTTTCCAGAAAGGCGGGACTTCACGAGCATCGTCCACTTTGAAATACAGGCCTACATCCTCACCTTCCTTTGAGCGTAGCAAAACGATAATTTTTCCGTTATTGTCTTGAGCAAACTCATAGGGAAAGAGATCAATTTCCTTTATCATTTTCATCACCTCCGAAAGAAAAATTTGTAAAATATTTTTTCAGATGCCCAAAGGGCTACATAAAGGACTAAAGGAGCGCCAACGGCTAATTTCACTATGTCCCAATCCATGATATTGAGCACTCCCAAAACAACCATTAAGGCTGAAATTAAAAGCCAAAACAGCAAAATCATTCGTGTGTCCATTCCTTTTCCTCGGCTTCTTTCCAGCTCAAGGAAACATCCACATAGTAACCACCATCATTAGCGGGGCTGATTTGGATCAAAAGCTCCGCCTTGTTCTCCCTTAACAGCTTCAATAGTTCCTTCAATTTCCGTAAAATTGTCGCTTCCATCTCTTTCCTCCTTTCTTGAAAGTCTCTCCACAAAAACCACCATTTTTCCCTTGTGATGGCGGGAATAATACCTAATCACACCAGGGAGAAAATAAGTCCCTGTCCGCTGATATTCCCTCTGACTGTCCTCTCTGGCCTTATTCAGCCAGCGGAAAAGAGTCTTGTAGCTTCGGAGCTTTTTGCGAATAGTGTAGAAAACCGTCTTCTCTCCTTTCATGTAGCGAGCAAAATCGTCCCCGTCCATAGCCAGAACGATTTCGTCCCCGCATTCCAGAACCAGAAGGGGAGTGAGAACCTCTTTTTCTTCCTTGCTTGCCTGTGCCACCTCTTCTTCTGCCTGTTTCAAAAGGAAATAAAATTGGTCATCTTTCTGGGTTGCCTTTTCCTGGAAGAGGTAGTTCAGGTAAATAATGTCTCCCTTTTCTTCCCCGCTTCCAGACCCTACTACTCTCCGAGCACCAGGCCATCTTTTAGTAACAGCCCGCTCTGCATATTTGCCCCGCCTGCGGTTTCTGCGGAGAAGCTTGCGCCATTCAGGATCAGGTTCCTTAATTTTGGGTTCAAAGTGAGAAAAATTGTGGCAGAAATAGCAATTCAGAGCCTTACATTCTTTAATTTTCTCACAGATAGGATAAATCACAGCTTTAGACATTCTTTTGCTGCTTCTCCTACAGAAACAGTTTCGGGAAATTTTTTGTTATTTACCCAAACACGCCTTTCCAGATAGCCTGGGAGGCGCTTCTCAAAAACCCCAAGCGTATGCCCTACTTTTTTGATAAAGTCGTCTTCTTCTTGGAAGAACCTTTCGAGAAATTGCGTGATGTTTTCCACAGTAACAGCGGGCTGGCTCATAATGCGCTTGGCGATTGTCCCGTCCTTGCCCCAGTTCTGCACGGGCTTTTTGCCGTATTTTGCTTCATAAAGCCTGCGATATTCACTGAGCAGGAAGCGGGTGGGACTTGCCCGCTCGTCGCAAGCAGTTTCTCCTTTTTTAAAAACTTTCCACTTAGAAGTGGAATTTCGAGATAAATTTTCAGAAACAGGAAGTTCTTCTGAAATTGTTAGTTTTACGTTGGTATTTAAAGATTTATCTTTAAATACCATAATATTTTCTCTTTCTTCTTTCTCTTTTTGTTCTTTTTTTTCTTTTTCTTTTTCTTTGTTACTTTCTTTTTCTTTTTCTGTTTTTTCTGGTTTTTCTCTTTCTTCTTTCTCTTTTAGTGTTTCAGAGCTACTGATGTTGGGAGGCGGGAAATTGTAGATTTTGAGGCCTTTTTGGGGGTCATAAACCATCATTTGGTCAATATCATTTGCAATTTTTTGGTCAATTTTTTTAGGCAGAACATTACGCTTCCCTGAAAACAATCGGATTATGTTTCCCTCTATGGCGATTAAACCTGCTTTTTCCAGTTCCTCTAAGAGTTGAGGAATGTTTACTTCTTGGTAGGGGAAAACCTCGGCCTCTAAAACTTTTGCATTATTTTTTGCAATATTTTTTTCATCGGCGAAAACACAAAGGTAGAGATAAAGGAGACGGGCTTCGCAGGAAAGTGCACTTGTTTTTGCAAAAAAGTTTTTGCTAATTATTTTGCTCATCTTTTGCCTTTTTCTGACATGCTGGGCAGAGAATTCTCCCAAAGGTCTTCAGGGAATAATCCACTACATCTTGGGCAGTATATTCTTTGCCCGTTTTGGACTTTCCTCCCACGATTTCTTTGCCACAATCGGCGCAAACAAAGGCTTCTTTGGGAGTGGTTTCTGACATAAGTTGCTTTATCATTTCCTCTTGGGAGAGTTTCCACTTTTTAGCGTTTGGATCATAAGGGAAGAATTTTAGAGGAATTTCATAAAGGAATAGACCTACCCCGTATTTTCTGGCTGCTCTTTTGAAAGCATCGGACTCGGCAGCTTTAAAGTTTTCCTTATCCTCTCCTTTTGCTTCACCGTATCCCTCTCTATGAATCCACTCGTTATCGAGTTTAATCATGAGGGAACAAACCATACTCACATAATCTGCATCCCATTTAACGATGTTGTAATGTTCCTGCCAATTTCCAAGGCCTAATACCTCATTTAACCTTTTGATTACCTGCTCCGCCTCTATATATGGCAGAGCCAAAGCCTCTTCTTTCTGCCCTACTGGTTTGGGCAGAAGCTTGAAGGGCATAGGGGCTTTTAAAGCCTCCCAAATTTCCTTCTCGGTCATAGTATCACCTCCGCTAAAATATTTAGCATTAAAATTTTATCTTGTCAAGTATTTTTAGGGGGAAAATCTAAAAAAAATACGCAAAATTTTGTCCCATATATATATGGAGGGGAATATTCACTTCTGGTTCGCCTACCACCATCAGGGTGGTAGCCCAGCAAGGTCGCCCACCTGCCTGGGATTCCCCGAAGGGCCGGCCCGCACTTCTGCGGGGGAGGAGCCATCATCTATAAGATTATCTCCTCCCCCATTTAAAAAGGAAAAAGAATGACGAAGAAAAAAGGGATTGATTTCGCAGTTGCTTCCTATTTGGAAGCTTTAACTGGTTTCGTAAAAAACAGCAAAATCCAGGATATTGTTTCTTTCGATCAGGCCGTAAGGAAAGCCCGTTCCCTCTGGAGACGGAAAGACATTGTGGGAAGAATTGGGGAATTGATGGTAGCTTCCGCCAATAACGGCTTTGAAATTATTTGCCCCGATAAAGAAATAAAAAAATTTTATGATAAGTGGGCTGCGGAAATTAACATCAATTTGCCTGATAGAACCCCCTCAGGCCTTGATCAGCTTTTGGATTGGATTTTCAGGGAATATTGGCAGAGCGGTCTGGTAATCCCCTATATGACATGGGGAGAAATTGAAGGAAAGAATTTTCCCGTAACCGCTGCCATTATGAATCCCCTGGCAATTGAAATTGAGAGCACTTCTGTTTTTGGGCAATTCAAATACAGGCTTCGTAGCGAAGAAGCTCTCAAAGAACTCAGCCTTTATGACCGTAGCTTCCAAGAGCTTTATCTCACCCCACGGGAGAATACAGATTCTTCCACTTATCTTCCCTTAAGGAAAGACGATTTATTTTTGGTTTTGAGGCGTGCCTGCCAGCCTTATGAGCCATTTCCCACTCCCTATCTCTCCTTGGTTTTCCAGTGGGTAGATTTGAGGGATAAGCTGGTGGAAATGGACTGGACTACCGCTTTGGGTGTAATACTCTCCGTCATACTTTTCAAAATTATGACGGGAAATCCCAAAGATAAGGAAAAAGTCCAGAAAGAAATACTCCAGAATGTTGGCAGGCTCTCTGTCATAGCCACTTCCGCAAATGTAGAAACGGAAGTGATTGCTCCCCGCACCGATACGCTCCTTTCTTGGGATAAATACCGTGAATGCGATTTGATGATCTTCGAAAGCTTGGGATTGCTGGAGATCATAGGCGCTGACCAAACGGGGATGAGAGCAAGGTTCAATCCCAAACCTATGATTGCGGAAATTGAATATGCCCGCAGGCATGTGAAGCGCTTAATGGAGCGCATCTTCTGGGAAATAGCTCAGAAAAATAATTTTGATGTTGTTCCCAATTTGAAGTGGAAGCGCCTGCGCCTCTTCGAGGATCAAACTGCTTGGAAAACATTTGTTCGTGACCTCTATGACCGAGGCGTTCTCTCCCAAGAGACCTATGCTGATGAGGCTGAAGCAGATTATCAGCAAGAGGTGGAGCGCAGGAAAGAAGAGCAGAAGTATGCGGGGATTATGGAGCCACGGGTTACTTTCCGTCAAGGAGTAGCCTTCCCCTCTGGGGGGCAGAAAACGGTAGGCGTTCCCCCTGGAGCTGGGAGGCCCGAAGGGACGGAGAATCCCGATGAGGCTAAAGCGGACTTCTCTACAGAAAATTATCACCACATTGAGAATCCCGATTGTCCAGAAGATGGAGAATTCGTGGGCACGATCAAGCTGGGCAAAAGCGGGATTTTGGGACGCTTAATTAAACTGCCGTCGGGTTCGACGGCCATCAAGGTTTACCTCTTCCCCAAAGATAAATTCACCATGGAAGAGGCCAAAAAGTGGGTTGAAGAACATTAAAAGGAGTAAGAGATGATTAAGGTCGAATATGGAGGAATTTTTCCCACTGACTTTACTTACAAGTCGGGAAGCACGATTGCCGAAGGAACTTTTGCTACCCTATCCGCAAATAAGGAATTAGACACTTTTGCTGGCAATGGTGCTCCCATAATCGGGTTGTTCCTGGAGAATTCAGAGGATGTAAAAAACCCCTTAAAAAGAATTCAGTTTGTTACCGGAACTTTCGTTGCTCGCACCGATAAATTTGTAGGTGCTTTAACTAATTATGCCGTAGCTAATCCCGTTTATGCCGACGCTTCAACGGGGCAGATAACCTACACTTCCAACAATAATGCTAACCCCTTGGTGGGTTATGTGATTGGCAAGGATACTTCTACCATCACTGTTATTCTTACCCTCAGGCTTCCCTCAAATTTCCCCGAATTTTTGTTGGATGTAACAGCAACGGCGAATGAGTTGAACCTTGTAGATGGCATTCCTGGGCAGGTAAGCTTCTCGATTGCTGCTGGGGCAGCCAATGTCTGCGAGGTTACCATTCAGATTAAGGACGCTGCGGGAACCAATATTGCTCGACCCGTCCCCCTTCTTGTCTGGCTCTCTGATGCTGCCACTGGTGCTGGTTTAACTGCTACTTCGGCTTCTGGGACTGTTCAGGCTAAATCTGGGGCGGGGACTGACCTCGGTGTACTTGTCGCTAAAAAGGCCTTGATAGCCCAGACCAAAGCTGATGGCTCTTATACTCTGGCGATTACCGACACTGCCAAAACGGGATTCTATGTCGGCTGTGAAGTATTGGGAGCTGGACTTGCCCGTGGCGTTTCCCGTCAATTAACTTCTAACGATTACGGCACCGCATAGTATGTCTTTAGTTTGCTTCGGTGATTTTGAACTTTTCTCTCCTTCCGCTGAAGATAAAAAGCTCGTAGCCTCGGTAAAGCGAAAAAGCAAGCTTTTTGTCCGCACTAAATTTACCGTAGCTGGAGTAAAGAACAAGAACGGGCATAAGCTCCTTTTGGAAGATATCAAGGAAGCTCTGCCCACATTGCTCAATTCCTACATTCGGGATACTCACTACGGCCCCGTGGTGGGGACTTGCTACAAAGCGGAAGTAGTCGAACCAGACAATCCCCAGTCCCTTGTTTTGGCTGATTATGTTGTCTGGCGCACAAAGGAAACCCAACCTTTTGTGGAAAAGTTATTGAAAGCCCATGCCGATAACAGCATGGGAGTGAGTTGGGAAGTGATTTACGGCAGGACNGAGAAAGACCCCACAGATGATTCCATCATTTTGAAGGATATTGAATTTGCGGGAGCTGCTTTTACTCAAATTCCTGCCTATGTTCAGACTTTAGGATTTTTAGAACTTGCGGAGGTTGAAGAGATGATGGTTACTGGCGTTTGCTACGCTTCCGCAACCGATGAGGAGAAGAAGGCCCAAGAAGCTCGATCCAAGAAATACGGAATTCCCATTCGTGAAGATGGAGCTGTAACCAAGCCCTCAGAGTATGCGGATGTTCCCGATGATGAGTTTGCTGATCCCGTGAACTATGCCTATCCCTGCAATTCAGAGGAGCGCACTCGTGCTGCCCTGCACTACTGGGGCATGCCTCGCAATAGAGATAAATACTCCCCAGAGGCGCAGAAGATCATCGAGGGACGCTTGGCTCGCTTCGCTAAAAAGTTTGGCATCGAATCCGAATTGGTTAAGGAGGCAGAAGTGGAAGAGAAAGT
>JGI24721J44947_10011986_pt1 | contig 10741 bp, 10 predicted proteins | sample YelNatPaOPGAMG01_FD_44947 | JGI IMG/M metagenome (IMG submission 44947)
TCTTTCAAAAAATCCCGGGCCTTATACGAGGTGTGGTGGTCTCCGCTTCGCAAACGGCCGGCCAGATAATCCCGGGTCTCGCCAATAAAACACAGCAGGGGATGATAGCTCTTCCGGGCGCCGCCCGTTGCTGTTTCCCATACACCGGAGTCACATGGGAATCCAAATCCAAGGTGATCCGAAACCAGCCTCGAAAGTGCTTTCGAAAAGCCAGAAGCTGGTTAAAAGAAACCTGCCCCATCTGCTGAACTACCGCCACCTTCAGACCAGCAAAAAACCGGCTCAGGGTCGACTGGACGGGAAACCCCTTCAGCCCGGCCAGCTTCTGGAAAACCCGATCCCCAACCCAAACCTTCATCTGTCCCGGACGGGGATAGCCCAGAAAAATCCCATACAAAACACTAACCATCAGCTCGCTTGGACGGTATCGGCTTTCCCGCCGACCTTCAATAACCAAGCCTTCTTCTAGTTGCTCTTCAACCCGATGCCGTTTAAAAAAGCGCCGAATCAATCCCGTGCCGCCGAAGCTGGTTATCCCTTTACCGGTAAATGTTTCCTGGACTTTGGGGCTTTTTTCTGCTATGGTCTTTTTCACTTGTTGAGTGCCTCCCCTATAGTTCTAAGGTCCTTTCGGATGCCCTTATTTTACTATAGTCGGAGGCACTTTTGTTATAAATTATCCCCCGCTCATGCATAATTTGGGTTCAAGTGATGGGTTACTACTAAGTGGCCGATTTGATTGCAAAGGTATTGCTTAGGATATCTTAAGAGATCGGCCGGCCTTGACCAGGACGCTTTGGATCTTACTTTCCATTCTGGACTCCGAACCTTTTCGGTAATCGAATCTAACCTGGAGGCTGATCCGGTGGCAGTCCTTTTCCAGTTCCCGGAAGCAGCGGGTGAGGAGGTGCAAGAGGTCGTCCCACTCCCCTTCGACCACCGTGCCCATGGGATTCAGACGATAATTAAGGCCGCTGTCATCGACGATCCTTAGGATCCGAGCCACATAAGGGCTGAAGCTGTCCCCTTTGTCCAAGGGGATCATGGAAAATTCCATCAGGGTCATAAACCGACCTCCTTGGGTTACTTGGGTTGCTTGGGTTACTTGGGTTATTTGGGTTACTTGAGTTTGTTGGGTTTGTTGGGTTTTCTCTGAACTCCGAACTCCGAACTCTTGATGCTGGATACTGGATACTGGATGCTGAATCCTCGCTCCTTTATCCTGTATTCTGAACTCTGAACTCAAAACCGTGAAGCGTTCCTCGTGAAGCCTATCTCGTCCAGGGTTCATTGGGTTACTTGGGTTGCTTGGGTTGTTGGGTTGATGGGTGGCCGGCGGTGGGGCCTCTCCGTTTTACAATGTCTTATAAAGGCATTCCGCCCGAACCCCGTCCACTATCTTTTTTTGAATAGATCGGCCAGGGTCCCCAGCTTCCCCGTGGCCTGAATCCGCTCTTGGTAATCTTTCACCTCGGCATGCTCCTCCTGGTCCAAGACCGCCTTCTGGGAAAGGGATATCCTGCCTTGGTCGTCGATGCGGATGATCTGGACCTGAATTTCATCCCCTTCCTTCCAGCCCTTGGAGGCGCGGTCGAGGGGTGGAGCGGTCGTTTCGCTGTTGTGCAGCAATCCCCTTTGATGGGGTCCCAAATCGGGAAGGTCCACAAAATACCCGTAGGGCTTGACGGACCTGACGATGCCTTTGCCGGTCCACCCCACCCGGGGCAGGGGAAGACCTGGGGAAGGGAAAGGGGAAGAGGCGGGAAGACCGTTTTCCTCCAGGGCGCTCAGGGGTTCCTCGGTCTTTTTCCGTCTTCTCCGGATGATGTTTCCGCTCCTGGTTTGGGTTTCCTCAAAGAGATCCGTATCCGCAAAAGAAGAGGCCTCTTTCAACGAAAGGGAGATTCTTCGTTGTTCACGGTTGATTTCCAGAACCATGACCTCGACCGGCTGGCCTTCCTTTAGGGCCTCCCGAGGATGGTGTATCCGTTTCTTACTGATTTCCGAGATATGGACCAACCCTTCCAGACCCGGGGCGATTTCCACAAAGGCCCCGTATGGGACCAGATTACGCACCGTCCCGGTCAAGATGTCCCCTTCTTCGAAATCAAAATCCCCTTCCCAGGGATCGGGTTCCAAGGCCTTTATGGATAAAGAGATGCGTTCTCCGTTTTTTTCGTCTCCTTTGACTTCGAGGACCTTGACCGCCACTTCCTGACCGAGGGAGAGGACATCGGCCGGATTTTTTACGGTGCTTAGGGAGATCTCCGAGACATGCACCAGCCCCTCGACCCCGCCCAGGTCAACAAAGGCCCCGAAAGGGGTCAAGCGGGTGACCCGCCCGGTAAAGGTGGCTCCGGCGGTCAACCGTTCCCGGGTGGCCTGGGCCTGGGCCTCTTTTTCGGCCTTGAGCACGGCCCGTCGGGAAAGGACGATGTTTCGCCCTTCTTCTTCATACTGGGTAACCAAAAATTTCTGGGTGGTGCCGACAAAGGCCTCTGGTTTGTCCAAGTAAGTCAGGTCCATTTGGGAAAAGGGGCAAAAGGCCCTGACCCCGGAGATGGACACTTCCAGACCCCCCTTGTTGATCCCAGTAACCGTCCCTTCCACCGGGACCTTGGCCTCGAAGGCCTTACGCACCAGGGCTTGACCGGCCGCACCCGGGCCGCCCCGGAGGGAATTCCCGAGGTGGGCACCGGAAGGACCGAAGCCGATAAAGGTCAATTCCACTTCTTGGCCTACTTCGATGGTTAGTTCTCCCTTTTCATCCAAAAACTCCTGGACTTCGGCCCACCCTTCGGATTTGGCCCCGAAATCGATGAAGACCGCCTCCTGGGTGATCAAGACCACCTGGCCCTTCACCCTTTCCCCCGGCGTCAAAGGGCCTTCGAGGAGGGGGGCTTCCCTTTGCTCCAAGAGCTCGGCAAAAGTCATTTCCTTTTCTTCTTCCATCATCACTTCTTCTCCCGACGGTCGGCTAATCTTTTTTCAGGGTCAACCGGACCCCGTCTTGCAAGGCCCCGTCCAATCCCACTTCGTTCCCCCAGGCATCGAAAACCTTGGCCCCTTTTTCGATCTCGGCCGTGAGTCCGGCTTGATTCAAGGCCATTCGGACGGTCAGGCCTTCCATGAGATCCAGAGGCTGATCGTTGATGAAAATACGCATCCCCTTACTCCCCCTTTTTGATCCGGCCTTCCACCGAGGCGAAGACGGTTTTTTGGCTCTTGATGTAGTGGACCACCAGGTCGCGGATTTCATGCCCCAGATCGAAGAGCAGGACCCGTCCGGCCTTGGGCGGATCCCCTTCCTTCAAGAGGGAAAGGTCTTTCAGTATGGCATAGCCGTCTCCTCCTGCCACCAGGAAATCATTGGTGGCCAGGGTATACCAGGCCTCGGGATCCAGGGGTTTTTCTCCCACTTGAAAGGAGACGATTTTTTCATTTTGAGGGCGTCGGGGGTCATAAAGGATACGCACCCCGGAGACCTGGGGATAGCGGCCCCCGCCCTCGGGATCTGACAGGCCGTATTCAAAAATCGCCTTCAATTCCTTGCCCCGGACCTTGAGGACCACCGGGTAATTGGTGAATGGCAAAACGGCATAGAGGTCCTTCATGCGCACCGGGCCCTTGAGGATGTCGGTCCGCAAGGCACCGCCGTTGATCAAGGCCGCATCGGCCCGCGTGGCCTGTCGCAAGATGTCAGCCACCAGGTTGCCTAAATTCGTTTCTTGGACACGGGCCCCTTGGGCCTTTAAATCCTCCAAGGCCTCCCCGATCACCTCATCCAGGATGCCCGCCGCCTTTTCTTTGTAACTGTCCACCACGGCCTTCACCGCCTCATGGGGTGACTGCCGATCAGGGCCGATAAGGATCAGTCTCCCTTCGGAGCGGACGATCCTCTTTTCTTGCAGCCACAGATCGAGGACCCCTAAGACCTTGGCATGTTCCCAGGCCTGGACGATGAGGGTTCCCTTGACCACCATGGGTTTTTCTATCCGCGTATGGGTATGCCCCCCGACGATGACCTGGATCCCTTCGACGGCCTCGGCCAGACGGATATCGGCCGGCAGCCCCAAGTGGGAAAGGACGATGACCAAGTCGGCCCGGCCGTCGATTTCTTTAAGGACTTCCCGTAGGCGATCGACGGCCGAGGTAAAGACCAGGCCCTCGACATTTTTCGGGTGGGTGGTGACGGGTGTCTCCTCGGTGACCAGTCCGAGGATCGCCGTCCTGATGCCGGCGATTTCTTTTATGATATACGGCTGGATCCCGGGGACTCCCCTGACATTGGCGGCCAGGACGGGGAAGCGGGCCTCCTTGATCCTCTCCTGCAATACGGCGGGGCCGAAATCAAATTCGTGATTGCCCAGGACCATGGCCGTAAAGTCCATGCGGTTCATCACCTCCATGGACGATCGCCCTTCGAAGAGGTTGGCCCAGGGGTTCCCCTGAATCATATCCCCGGCGGCCAGAAACAGGGTCGGGGCTTCCTGGCGCAGCCGGGAGACCTCACCGGCCAGATAGGCGATCCCGCCCATGACCGTTTTGCTTCCCGAGGGCTGATAAGGTTCGGCATACCCGTGGAAGTCGTTGAGATAGAGGATCCGCAGCGGCACGGGTTCGCCCCCCCAGAGGGTAAAGGGGATCAACAGGAGGAAACCAAGGATAAGGAGGCGGAAAACAGGGCTTTTTTTAATCATGATTTTTTTTTCCTGAGAAAAACGGCATCGAGGGCCTTCACCCCATGTCCCAAGGGAAGGACCATTAAGGGATTTACATCTATTCCTTCGAATCGGTTTCCCAAATCGTGAACCAAACGAGAAAAATTCACCGTCCCTTGGATCAGGGCCGGTATATCGCCCGGCGGTTTTCCTCTGATCCCCTCCAGTATAGCCCATCCTTTCAAAGAACGCCAGAGGGCTTCGGCTTCTTGAGGGTCCAACGGGGCCTGGGCAAAGGCCACATCTTTAAAGACTTCGACCCAAAGGCCTCCCAGGCCNGCAACCAGGATCGGACCGAAATGGGGATCGTTGACCATGCCTAAGAGGACTTCCACCCCCAAAGGGACCATTTCCTNGACCAGGAATCGTTCCTCTCCCGTCCCTTCTTTAAGGGCGGGGAACCGTTCTTCCAATATGTACACGGCCTTTTCCAATTCCCCGGGGTCCTTCAAATGGAGCATCACCCCTCCCCGTTCGGTCTTATGGGTGATCTTGGAAGAAAGGATTTTCAAGGCCAGAGGATACCCGATTTCTTCGGCGGCCTGGAAGACCTCCTGCCGTGTAGCCGCTATCCTTTCCCGGGTCACCGGGATGGAGTAAGCTTCGAGAATGCGTTTTCCTTCCCATTCATTCAAATCCCGGTCAAGGTCCAGGGTAGGGAGGGGTGGAGCGGGCGGTGCGGCCGGGAAGGAAGGCTTTGCCCCTGAAATGCGGCGGAGAAATCGGGCGTATTCGATGAGGCCCCCCATGGCCCCTACGGCCCTTTCCGGATTGCCGAAGACGGGTAGTTGGAAACGGCGGGTCATGCGCACGGCCATGCCGGGAAGGAAGGTGACCAAAAGGATCGGTTTATGATGCGCAGAGACGATCTTTCGCACCTCCCGAACGAAACCCCCGTCCGTCCACAGTCGGATTTCCTGGAGGCGCAGGCCTTTATTTTTCTCTTCCCTTTTCTTTTCCGCCGGAAGGGATGAGGGGCCGCCTTGGCGGAGAAAAGAAAGGGTGAGCAGAGAAAGGACCTTTTGTTTGAGGATCAGGCGGGACCAGCGGCCGAATTGTTTTATGAATTTGCTGAAGCCGGCGAGCATCCCCAAGGCGATGACGGCGTCGATTTCTTCCGAGGCGGTCAGGGTCCGTAAGACCTCGATATGGGCCCGCCGATTGGGCGTCCCCACCAGATCCAAGGGATTCTGACGACTCCAGAAAGGGGGCAGAAAGCGGTCCAGCCTGTCGATCAAGGCCTGGGACAGAGGGGGCAAAGGCAGGCCTTTCAGGGCGGCGGCGTCGGCCGTGGCCACCCCCCATCCGCCGCCTAAAGAGACCACCCCCAGGTTGTCCCCTCGCGGGGGTGCAAGGAGGCTGAAGGTCTTGAGGAGATCAATCAATTCTTCGGTGGACTGGGCCTCGATAATCCCCGCCTGTCTAAACAAATCGGAAACCATCTTGGGGGACTGGGATACGGCCCCGGAATGGGAACGGGCGGCCGAAGCCCCTGCGCGGGTTTTCCCCGCCTTCAAGGCCAAAACGGGTTTGTGAGGGGTTATCTCCCGGGCGATGCGGAAAAAGGCCTCGCCGTTGCGGATGCTTTCCAGATAGAGGACGATCACCTTGGAGTGATCGTCCCGGCCGAAATAGTTCAGGTAGTCTTCTACTCCCAGCATGGCCTCGTTTCCTGAGCCGACGAAACGGGCCACTCCCACCCCTTCCTTTTGGCCGAGTTCCATGATTTGGGTGCCGATGTTTCCCGATTGGGAAATGATATCCACCGGACCAGGGGGCGTGCGCAGGGGCATAAAGAGGATCTCCAGCCGGGCCGGGGTACTGACCAAACCCATGGTGTTGGGGCCGACGATCCGAACCCCACAGGCCCGGGCGGTTTGAACCAACCTCTGTTCGAGACGGGCCCCTGCTTCCCCGACTTCCTTGAAGTTGGAGGCGATGACCAAGGCGTTGGGTATGCCCAATCGTCCCAGTGCCTCGATCAAGGGGATGGTCTGCACGGCCGGGACGGCCAGAACGGCCAGGTCCACCGGGGCGGGCAAAGAAGCCGGATCCGGATAGGCCTTTCGGCCCAGGACATATTTTTCACGAGGGTTGACCAGGTAAACCGGTCCGGAAAAACCGGAGGTGAGCAGGGTGGCGGCCAGGTTGAAGCCCCATTTGCCGAAAACGTTCGAAGCCCCGATCACGGCCACCGCCCTGGGGAAAAACAGGGTGTGGAGATCCTCCGGAGGATTAAGCATGGTGACCTATCTTTTCCTTGAAGAGGGCTACGGCCCTGGGAATGGAGCGACGCAGAAAGGCCTGCTGGTCCATGGGGGTCAATTGCAGGTATTCCTCATATCCCGGATGACCGGATGCGATCCGAGGGACCTCCAGAAGGGGAGGGGGACCTTCCCGATGAAAACGACGGATCATGGTGACGATGGGTTCTGTGGAAAGGAGGGGTTCTTCAAGCCACCCCAGGCGGCGCATGCATTCGAAGCGGACCAGGTCCATCAATACAAAAAAGAGATCCAAGAGGGCGTTGAGTTCAGTGGGAGGTAGGTCCGGGAAATCCGCCCCGATTCCCAAGTCTAAAGCCCGCATGATCAGGTCCTGCAGCAAATAGCGGCCCCCCTCGTCTTCGGCCAAAAAGGAGATCACTTCATCGGGGAGATCCTTAAAGCGGGTCGTCTCATTGAAGGAGGGGAGGGAAGGGAAGTAGCGCTGCCATTCCTGAAAACCCCGCCGCGCCGCCTTCCGGTCTTTTATGTTTTCCAGGTATACGACCTTGTTCATCCGCTGGTTTCTGTTCAAGAAGGGGAATGACCCTTCGGGAAAGACTTCTTTTGAATTTTTTCAATGGGGCCTTTTTTCGGCATAAGGCCGTCCAGATAAATATAGCGGATTTTTCATAAAATACAATTCAGAAAATGACTTTGACAGTTTTTCGGAAATCTGTTATGCCTTTTAATCAGTTATGAGTACGGACGTCGACGATCATCCTTCCCGTTTGATGGACCACCTGCGATCCCTTTTCAAAAGGAAAAGGAAGGAATCCCCGCCCGAGTCGGTTTTGGAGAAGGATTTCCAGGAACTGATCGATCAAGGGGAGGAACAAGGGATTTTGACCCCTGAACAAGGGGACATGATCCAGAGCATCTTCGATTTCAAGGATAAGGTGGTCCGGGAGGTCATGGTGCCCAGGACGGAAATGCACATGATCGAGGCCGGGGCCACCATTCAGACCGTCATTGACCTCACCTTGGAACGAGGGCATTCCCGCCTGCCCATCTATCAAGACCAGCCGGACAATATCGTGGGCATGCTCCATGTCAAGGACCTTTTGCCTTATTGGCATCTCCCGCCCGAAGGCCCGATCCCTTCGGAGATCATTCGGCCGGCCACCTTCGTCCCGGAGACGAAGAAGATCGTCCACCTCCTGCGGGAATTGAAGGCGGCCAAGGTTCACATGGCCATCGTCCTTGACGAATACGGAGGGGTCGCGGGCATGGTGACCATGGAGGACATCATCGAAGAGATCATCGGGGAGATCGAAGACGAATACGACCGGGAAGAACCGCTCTTGAAGATCCTCGAGGACGGTCGGGTCGAGGTGGACGCCCGGCTGGAGATCGAGGCCTTCGAAAGGCACTTCGGCCTCGAGATCGAAGATCGGCACTTCGAGACCGTGGGCGGTTTGATCATTCACCTCCTGGAACGGGTCCCTGAGGTGGGAGAAACCGTATCTTATCAGGGCCTGGAGATGACCGTCCTCGAGGCGGACAAGCGTCGGATCCGGAAGATTCTGGTGGAAAAGAAAGGAGAGCCTTCGGCTTGAAGACCATTCGTTTTTCTACTACGGAAGCTGAAGTACCCATAGCCGAGATCGACGGCAACGACGAGCGGTACCGCCTCTCCTACGGTCGTCCTCTGGACGGGCTTTTGCATTCCCTGGACGCCATCGGTCTTAAGCGGCGGATCCTGCTCCAGGCCAAGGAATCAGGGGGGTTCCGCGTCGTTTCCGGGTGGCGCCGATTAACGGCCCTGAAGAAACGGGGGGCTTCGACCGTCCCGGCGGCGATCGTGTCCGAAGAGACGCCATTTTCCGACCTTTTTCTCTTCAATTTTTTCGACAATGCCGACCGAGGATTCAATGCGGTCGAACAGGCCTTGGCGGTGCAAGGGCTCCGGCGTTTCTTAAAAGATGACACGATCGTCCGGGAATATCTCCCGTACATGGGTCTTCCGCCCCAAGGGGAGGTGCTCTATCGTTTTTTGTCCGTGGCCGAGATGAGTCCGGCCTTTCGACCGGCCTTGCTCGAAGGAAGGCTCTTCCCGGAAACGATGGCGACGATCCGTAAGGAATTCCCCTCTCTGGGGCATTTTCTGCCCGCCTTGTTGCTCTTCCTCCGGTTCAGTTTTCAGAAACAGAAGGCCTTTCTGGCCGACCTCAAAGAAACGGCCGTCCGGCGGCAACAAGGGCCCGAAACGGTCCTCGAGGCCCCGTCTTTACAGCAGATCTTTCAGGCGGCTGATTGGAACGCCCTCCGGAAGGGGGAAGAAGTACGAAAAGTTTTTAAGACCCTTCTTTTCCCGGTCTTGACCGAATGCGAGGAACGCTTCCGATCCGTGATGGCGGAAGGAAAATTGGATGGACGGACTCAAATCATTCCGCCTCCCTTTTTTGAAGGCGGAGCGTACCAATTGCATATCCGCTTTTCCAATCCTCGGGAACTGGCCGACTCCTTGAAAAAGGTGGAGGGGCTGGCCGCAGCGGGGAAGCTGGATGCCCTTCCCTGATTTCGAGAAAATCCTGATCGAAAACGGCGCGGAAGAAACGGAAATCACCCGCCGTATCCTGGCCGCCCTTCCCCGGACGCCGGTGCAGCAGGTGGCCCCCGGCTTCCAGCCTGACAAGCCCGTCTCTTTAAGCCGTTCCAAGCGGATATTATACCTGGCCCGCTTCAAAGGGGAAGCGGTCAAGCCCTGTCCGGGCACGAGAGGTTATCTTTGCTGCGGGTACCGGATCCTGCACATCGGGACCAATTGCCCGATGGATTGCTCTTATTGCATCCTTCAGGCCTATTTCAACCAGCCCTACCTCCGCATCTTCGTCAATGTGGAAGAAATCTTCCAACGCTTGAGGGCCTTTGTCGAAACCTGTCCGCATCGGCCAATCCGTTTGGGCACCGGCGAATTCACCGACAGCCTGGCCCTGGATCCTCTGACCGGCTTCACCCGGATTCTCCATCGGGAGCTGGAATCCCTGGAAGGGGTGGTGGTGGAACTGAAGACCAAGACCGCGGCCGTTTCATCCCTCCTCGATCTCCCTTTCTCCTCCAAACTCATCGTCTCCTGGTCCCTCAATCCCGAAGAGGTCATTCGTCGTGAAGAAAGGTATGCCGCCTCATTGGAAGAACGCCTCGAGGCGGCGGTCCGTTGTCAGGAAAAGGGGTATTTAGTGGGCTTCCATTTCGACCCTATTTTCTATTATCCCGGCTGGGAGGAGGCCTACGAACGGACGGTACGGTCCTTGTTGGCCTCCGTCCGTTCGAAGGGGATCGCTTGGATCAGCCTGGGATGCTTCCGTTATCTACCTTCCCTGCGGGCGGTCATCGAGGCCCGTCATCCCCGGGCCTCCTATATCCATCAGGAATTTATCCCCGCCCTGGACGGAAAGATGCGCTATCCCCAACCCTTGCGCGTTGCCGTTTATCGAAAGATGGTGGAATGGATCCGGAGATATGACGAAGAGGTCCTCCTCTACTTCTGCATGGAAAATCCATCGGTCTGGGAAAAGGTCTTCGCCTTCGTCCCCGGCCGGGAAGGCCCGACCTTGCCGGAGATGCTCGACCGAAGGATCCGACGCTGGTGGCGGGAGGTAAACCGGGAAAAAGGAAGGTGATGCCTTAGGGAAGGAGGGGCGGAATAAACCCCCTTTCGGGAAAAGGGGCCGTCTTTCCCCGCCCCCCCTTTTGCCGGAAGAAGTCCTTTATTGGCCGTGCTTAGGGATTCTGTCCGTATACACTTCGACC
>JGI24721J44947_10011999_pt1 | contig 10733 bp, 9 predicted proteins | sample YelNatPaOPGAMG01_FD_44947 | JGI IMG/M metagenome (IMG submission 44947)
AGCACCAGTTATACTATACATCACCCCAACTTTAACCGTGTCGGCCGCCAAAAGATTTGGGGCAGCGACAAAAGTACCTATTACCAATAAACAAAAAGCTAATTTTAGTTTGGGCGACATGTTTCTTACCTCCATTTTTAATTTGTTTTTGGGGTTCCCCAAAAAGGGAAATTTGCCAAATCTATTTTTGTGAACCTCCATTTTAATTTTAAAGTGTTAATATTTTTTTCAGTTCATCTCACCTCCTTTTAAATTATATTTTTTCTTCTTGTTGCTGGTAATATTGCTGGATGGCCTTCTGCACATCTAAAATATGCCTTTTCATATGGAAAGCAGCCTGAGGTGCACTTTTATTCTTAATAGCCTGGTAGATATTTTGATGAAATTTTAATGATCGCGCAAGCATCCAAGGCATGACCCGGAATGATTCCCGCATGTATTGTTCAAGGAAGCCCCGAATGGTTATAAAAATGTTAATCAGAAAGCGATTATGCGACGCTTTGGCAATTAAGTAATGGAAAGCCAAGTCATGGCCAATGTAATCATCAATGCGCCCCTCTTTGAGTGATTTAGGCATTTCCTTGATAAGCGAGTCCATTTCTTTAATCTGGTCAGGTTTGATATTTTTTACCGATAATTCTGCAGTGCCAGCCTCCACAAAACGCCGAACTTCGATGAGCTCAATGGTGGCCTGTTTATCAGAGATGAGTGGAGGATTTACATGGTCCACAAAAATAGCGGGCATACGCGAACGCAGAACTGTCCCATACCCAGGGCGCTGTTCAGTTATGCCTAAACGCGTCAAGGTATTTAGGGCTTCTCTCAAAGAAGTCCGGCTAACCCCCAATTGAGCAGCGAAGGCGTTTTGATTAGGAAGCTTTTGTCCTTCCTTTAATTCGCCACTCTGGATCATTCTTTTAATTTCTTCAATTACGGCGTCGGCGACCTTTTTTCTGCTAATCATCACCATTTTTAAAAGTTAATATGATTGTACAAAATTCATATCAAATTACAATTAACCTGTCAATATAAAAATCCCCTGACCGTCGATCAGTTTTTAAATTCTAGCTTAATTCGGGCGGGAGGGAGAGAGGCTCATTAAAGTGTGGCCCTAGTTCTTTTATGGGCCCGGGCGGGGGAAAAAGCCTCCTGCTGGCGAAAAATATTAAAAATTATCGACGTTCAGTTTTCCGCCACAGCCAGTAAGGCCAAATTGAAGATGGCTGAAATAGTGAGAATCATTAGTTGCTCCTATTCCATAAGGCAAGCCTATATCGCTGGCTAAATTAAGCAAGGGTCAAGACCTTGCCTACACCATACTCCTTTGCTTAAGGCCTTTTTTAAAGGGGTAAAAATTCCTAAGGCGACAAAAGAAAATTAAAAACTTGTTTCTTGCCAAAGGCCCAGAATAAAATAAATTGATATTAATTAAAATTTAAAAAAAGAAAGGATAGCCATAAGGGATGGATTCAGAAAAGAAAAAGATTTTTGAAAAGATTTTTTATCCGCAAAGTATTGCTATTGTTGGTATTTCTCGAACTAATGGGGGTCTCGGAGGAAAGTTTTTTCTGAATAATTTAAAAAGAGCCGGGTTTGGGGGGAAAATATATCTTGTTAATCCAGTAGCCAAGGAAATAGATGGATTGCCGGTCTATCCCAATCTTTATTCTCTTCCAGAGGCTGTTGATTTAGCTATAATTTGCACCCCCGGCCAAGCTTGTTCCATCTTTAATGAAAGAATGTCGGCAGCGGGGCATTATGAATATTTATATTTTGTCTGCTGGCTTCAAAGAACTGGGGACGCGGGAAGGTATTAATTTGGAAGAAGAAATAAAGGAAGTGGCTAAGGATGGAAGCCTCCAGGTAATTGGGCCAAACTGTATGGGACCTTATGTACCTGCTTCCAAACTTATGCTGTGGGGGCAGATTCCTGGAAAAGTGGGGAATTTTGCCTTTATCTCCCAAAGCGGGACGCTGACCCAGCGCCTGACAGAATACGCCTATTTTTCCGGAATCGGTTTGAGCAAAGCCATTAGCTTTGGTAATGCTGCTGTCTTAGATAGCAGTGATTATCTGGAATATTTGGCCGAGGACGAGGAGACTAAAATAATTGGTTTTTATCTGGAAAGCGTTCAAGAAGGAAAACGTTTCTTAGACTTAGCCCGCCGTATAAGTCCCCAAAAGCCCTTGCTCGTCTGGAAAGGTGGGGAGACTCCTGCTGGTTCTGGCGCCGTCGCCTCCCANACNGGTAATCTCTCCGGGAAAGATGAGATCTGGGATAAAGCACTGAGACAGGCAGGCGCGTTGCGCCTTTATTCCTTAGAAGAGATTTATACCACAGCCATGGCTTTTCTTTATCTTCCCCGCCCGCCAGGAAGAAAAGTTTTCATCTTGGGTGGAGGTGGGGGGAATAGCGTTTTTTATGCGGACATTTGTCTGCGCCATGGATTGGAAGTTCCCCCGCTCAGAGGAGAAGCTCAAAAGAAAATCTCGGGCTTGGTTCCCGAGGTAGGCTCATTTGCCCGTAACCCTGTGGATGCCTGGAGAGCTTATTACGACCCCGAATTTATGCGAGAAGTTTTAGAGATAGTTTTGGCCACCCCAGACCTGGATATAATAATTTTAGACCGCCTTATTCCCCGCGCTACTTATGCTACTCCAGAAGAAAAAGATTCTCTTCCTTTAATTATTAATTTTTTGCAAAAAAATCGCTACCGTAAACCCATAGCGGTAGTAATTGACGGGAGTGGAGAAGATCCTTATTTGGCTGCCGAAGCAGCAAAAATTCGGCAGCAGTTTTGCCAGGCAAAAATTCCTGCTTTTTCTTCTTTGCGCTTGGCGGCGCGGGCGTTAGCGCACCTTTGCGCTTATTCGGAAAGATACGCGGAGAAAAATAACTTTTGGAAATAAGGGTTACGATTATTTTTTATCCGCTCGAAGCACACCGGCTACGGCATAATCGTGCAAAGCCATATCGTGCAGAATAATACGGACTACATCCGGATTTACCTCTAGACTCTTAACGACTGCCTCCGTCATGGCCGCTACCAATTTCCTTTTTTGCTCAATTGTTCTGCCTTCAAACATGTGTACATGAATAATGGGCATATCGTTTCCTCCTTTAATTTAAAATAAAGCTTAAAACGCCGCCTTCCTGCTTAAGGAAAAAATACTATATGAATTTAAAAGAGAAAGCAAGAAAAAGTTATCTCCGCCAGAGGCGGGCCAGAGGCAGGCCAGAGGCAGGCCAGAGGCAGGTTTGAGCTGTATCAAGCTATTTATTTAAAAGATGATCATGGTCAGGAACAATTAAAAGATTACCAAAAAAGGGATAATTTGTTAAAATTGAAAATAAAAAAATTAGGAGTTTGGCTATCGTCGAAGTAAAAGAAATTGAAAAATCTTATGGCGGTAAAATTCTCTTTACGGGGGCTTCTTTCCATATCGGCGCACGCGATCGGATAGGTTTAGTTGGCCCAAACGGTTCGGGGAAAACTACTATCTTTCGGTTACTCAGCGGAGAGGAATATCCAGACCAGGGAGAAATTATAATCAAGCGGGGAGTACGGATTGGTTATTTACCCCAAGAATCTAAGCCCGAAGAGGGAAGAAAACTTTTAGAGGAAGTTCAGCATAGCGCCCAAGATATAGCAAATTTAGCGGAGAAGATGCGGCTCTTAGAAGAAGAAATTGCGGAAGAAAAGGACCCGCAAGTATTAGAAGAATTGGTCAAAGCCTACGGGCAAATGGAGAATGATTACGCCCAGAGAGGAGGATACTCTTTAGCCGCCCAAGCCAAAAGCATTTTGTTGGGGTTAGGATTCCCCGAAGCAGATTTTGACCGCTGGACTAAGGAATTTAGCGGTGGTTGGTATATGCGCGTGCTGTTAGCTAAAATCCTTTTGGCTAATCCCGATCTACTTCTCCTTGATGAGCCAACGAATCATTTGGATTTGGATACCCTAATTTGGCTGGAAAAATTTTTAGCAGATTATGCGGGAGCTTTAGTGGTGGTCTCTCATGATCGAACATTTTTAAATCGGGTGGTTAAAAAAATATTGGCCATTGAAGATAAGAAAATAGTCGCTTACAGCGGGAATTATGATGCTTATGAAATGGCCAGAGAGAAAATAAAAAAGATGCAACTGGCCGCATGGGAAAGCCAGCGGAGAAAAATAGCCGCCGTAGAAAGATTTGTGGAAAGGTTCCGCTACAATGCCGCCCGAGCTAGCCAGGTGCAGAGTCGAATAAAGTGGTTAGAGAAACAGCCAAAGCTTGATTTACTTCCTGAGCAAAAGAGGGTGCATTTTGCTTTTCCCCAGCCTGACCCAAGCGGAAAAGTGGTGGTGGAGCTAAAAAACGTCCATAAAGCCTATGGAAAGGTAAAAGTTTATGGGGGCATAAATCTTACTCTTTTGAAAGGAGATAAAGTGGCTTTAATAGGGCCCAATGGGGCCGGCAAGTCAACTTTATTAAAAATTTTAGCCGGTATCCTTAAGCCCGACGCAGGAACGGTAAGTTGGGGGCAGCGCGTTTCCCTTGGCTACTTTGCCCAGCATCAGTTAGAATTGCTCGACCCCACTAAAACTATTTGGGAAGAGATATTTTCTTTGGCTAGAGATGAGTCTTTAACCTTTTTGCGTGGTCTTTTAGGGGCCTTTCTTTTTGCGGGGGATGAGGTTAATAAGAAAATATCGGTTCTTAGTGGCGGAGAGAAAAGCAGAGTGGTCTTGGCCAAAATGTTGATGCGTCCGGCAAATTTCTTGCTCTTAGATGAACCGACGAATCATTTAGATATAAGTGCGCGCGAAGTGTTAGAAAAAGCATTAAGCGAGTATCAAGGTACGCTCTGTTTAATCACTCACGACCGCCATTTGATTAATAAAGTGGCCAATAAAATCATAGAAATTAAAGATGGCCAAATTGATGTATATTCAGGGAATTATGATGATTATATCTATAAAAAAGATTTAGCCAAGAAGGCAGAGCAAATGGTTCCAAGGCCTTTAGGAAGCTCTTCTGTATCCGGAAATGGCGAGCAACCAAATAGGAGAAGTAAAGAACAAAAACGATTAGAGGCCGAAGCTCGCCATCGGCTTTACCGGGAGACCTTAATAATCAAAAAAGAAATAGCCGAAGTGGAAAAATTATTGGAAGAAGCGACGCAAGAGATGGAAACTTTGGCCAAGCAGTTAGCCGATCCGCAAATATACCGACGTGGTCAAAACATTCCTCAGCTGCTTAAAGCGCACCTGGAAGCGAAAAAGAAAGTAGAATTTTATACGGCGGAATGGGAAAAGTTGGCTCAACAGCTTGAAGAAATAGAACAGGAACGCAAAACTACTAAGTTAGGAGTATAAAATTAAATAGAAGGAGGAAGATGATGACGGATTTGTTCAATCTGCAAGGCAAAGTAGCTATCGTCACGGGTGGTAATGGCGGAATAGGTTTGGGAATTGCCCGGGGCTTAGCCAGTGCCGGAAGTAACCTAGTAATCGGCGCTCGCAACCAGGCGAAAACGGAACAGGCAGTTAAATCTTTGTCCAAAGAATTTAAAGTAGAAGTTTTAGGCCTCCAGGCCGACGTCAAAGAGGAAGATCAAGTTCAATCTATGGTAGCAAAGACGGTAGAAAAGTTTGGGAGAATTGACATTTTGGTGAACAACGCAGGAATCAATATTCGTAAGTTTCCCCAGGAATATACGGTCCAAGAATGGGATGAAGTCATCACGGTCAATTTACGGAGTGCCTTTGTATGTGCGAAGGCTGTTTATCCGGCGATGAAAANAGCTGGCGGGGGAAAGATAATTAACATTGGCTCGATGACTTCCCTTATGGGCGGGGCTAAACTTGCTCCTTATGGAGCAAGTAAAGGAGGGATAGTCCAGCTAACCCGCAGTTTAGCTGTAGCCTGGGGTCCAGATAATATTCAAGTGAACGCTATTTTGCCAGGTTGGATAAATACAGAACTTACCATAAAAGCGCGCCAACAACTGCCCGGCTTAGAAGAAAATGTGGTGGCCCGGACGCCGATGGGGCGCTGGGGTAACCCCGCAGACTTGGTGGGCGCGGCCATTTTCTTGGCCAGCAAAGCATCTGATTTTGTGACGGGAGTAGCCCTACCAGTGGACGGGGGATTTTCCATCATGATCATCTGAGCGAAAAGGCCATTTCTATGAAAGAAATACTGCAAAAGATTTTTTATCCGACTAGTCTAGCGGTGATCGGTGTTTCGAGTGCGCCTGATAATATGGGGCGGGGAATTATTTTTAACCTAACCGAGTTTGGTTATCAAGGGATCATTTATCAAGTTGGCCATAAGGGGGGAGTTTTCGCCGGAAGGAGAATTTACCAATCTGTCCTGGATGTGCCAGACCAGATTGATCTGGCCGTCATTTTAACTCCGGCCCATACCATCCCTAATATCTTAGAGGAGTGCGGGCAGAAAGGAATTCGCCAGGCCATCATCGAATCTGCCGGCTTTAGAGAATATGGGGANGNAGGCCGCAAAATCGAGGAAGAAATTCTGCGGGTGGCGGCCAAATGGCAGATACGCTTTGTGGGCCCTAATTGCATTGGCGTTATTAATATGGAAAATGGCCTCAGTACTCCTTTCCCCCCCTTACGGCGGATTGTTCGCCCGGGTGATATCTCCCTTATTTCTCAAAGTGGGGGAGTAGGTATGTCCGTGCTCAACCTTATGGCCAATGAGGGCTTGGGATTAAATAAATTTGTATCGGCAGGCAATATGTTGGATATCCGCACCGAAGAGTTCTTAGAATACTTTGTGGCCGACCCAGGAACCAAATACATATTTCTGTACTTAGAAGGTATTCAAGATGGCCGGAGGTTGATGGAAATTGCCCGTAGGTCGGATAAGCCTATTGTAGCTTTTAAGGCTAATATAGGCCAACTAAGTAAATCAATTGCCTCTTCCCATACGGCTTCTTTATCCAGCAATGATCGGGTAGTTGAAGCAGCCTTCCGCCAATGTGGCATTGTGCGTGTCCATGATGCCACCACTTTAGGTAACGATTTAAAGATCTTACGTCTACCACCCATGCGGGGAGACAATTTAGCAGTCATTTCGCGCTCGGGCGGTCACGCGGTGATAGCGGCCGATGCCTGTGAGATGTCGGGTTTTTTATTGGCTCCTTTTCCCCAAGAGTTCCTCAAAGAAATTGAAAGACATTTTCGGGCTTCGGTGATTAAACTAACTAATCCTCTCGATTTAGGCGATCTTTTTGATTTAGAAATTTACCTAAAAATTATTGACCGGACTATAGCTCAGCCTGAGGTTGACGGCCTCGTCTTTTTACACACCTACAATGCCGCTATGGAAGGGCAAAAATCCCGGGAGCTTTTTGCGCAGATAATCGAGCTTTCTAAGAAATACGATAAACCGATAGCTTTATATGTTTCTACGGAAGATACTGAGGTGAATTATTTAAAACGGAATCTTAATTATCCGGTCTTCACCCAAATTGTGGAGACAGTGCGGGCCTTAAAAATAAACCGCGCTTATTATTTGGAGAAAGAACGCCGCCGCCAATCAGAAGAAATACCAGTTTTTCAAGTAAATAAAGATTTAGCATCTTCTCTTCTAAAGAGAGCTTATCAAGAAAAACGGGATTTGCTCTTGCCCGAGACGGGGGAATTACTGCAGGCTTACGGAATTCCCATGGTTCGGGGTCTTCCGGCAAGAACTCAAGAAGAGGCCGTCCAAGCGGCCCAGGAAATTGGGTTTCCCGTAGTCATGAAGGTCATCTCTAAAGAAATTTCTCATAAATCAGATGTGGGTGGAGTGCAGCTAAATTTACGGAGTAGCGAAGGTGTGCGGGGAGCTTATGAGGACATGTTGGCCCGCTTGCGGAGAAATTTNCCGGGAGCAAAGATTGAAGGCATGCTTATCCAACCCATGATTACAGGGGGAAGAGAGCTTATTGTAGGTGGGAGACAAGATGAACAATTCGGTCCAGTGGTGCTGGTGGGCTGGGGAGGGATATTTGTGGAGATCTTTGGGGAGTTTTCCGTGCGGGTAGCGCCGATTTCCCGAAGGGAAGCAAAAGAGATGATTGAAGAATTAAGGGGGGCCGCCATTCTGCGCGGATTGAGAGGGGACAAGCCATCGGATATGGAGGCGGTGGCCGAGGTGCTTTTGCGTATTTCCCAATTGCTTACCGATTTTCCAGAGATACAAGAGATTGATCTCAACCCGCTGCGGGTCTTTGCCGTGCCCGAAGGTTGTTTAGCTTTGGATGGTCGGGTGATATTAAAAAAATGAGAAAAGGCCTGGGTCATGCGGAAAGGGAATATCAAAGCCGTTAGGCGGTCAGAGGGAGAATCTGACCTTCGATCATTTTTTAAATTCCAGCTTATTTCAGGCGGGAGGGAGAGAGCCTCTCCCCCTCCCGCCTGTTTCCTGCTGACGAGAAATCTAGAAACTGTTAGACGGTCAGCAGGGAGGATAGCTTGACATTTGTAAATTATTTAATAATATAAATTGAAAGGCAAAACTTCAGGGCCGAAAAGATTTTAGGAAGCAGGCCAACTAAAGTTGGCCTTTTTTTTAAGCTGAAGAGGAGAAGANTGTATGGGGATCAAGATTACGGACACCACTCTGCGGGATGCTCATCAATCACTGATCGCCACCCGCCTACGGACGGCGGACATAATTCCGATCGCGCCCGAACTTGATAAAATAGGATTTAATTCGTTAGAATGCTGGGGGGGAGCCACCTTTGATGCCTGTCTGCGTTTTTTAAACGAGGACCCTTGGGAGAGGTTGCAGACCTTAAAGAAAAACCTAGGGCATACTCCCTTGCAGATGCTTTTACGGGGGCAAAATCTGGTTGGTTATCGCCATTATGCGGATGATGTGGTTGAAGAATTTGTCCGTTTNGCTGTTAAAAACGGGATAAGCATTTTTCGGATCTTTGATGCTTTAAATGATGTGCGCAACATGACCACAGCCATCCGAGCCGTCCAAAGGTACAGGGCCCATGTCCAGGGGACGATTTGTTATACAGTTAGTCCAGTACACCCTATAGAAAACTTCGTTCAATTAGCTAAAGAGTTGGCCGACTTGGGGTGCGATTCAATCTGCGTAAAAGATATGGCCGGATTAATTACCCCGCAGGCCGCCTATAATCTGATCACGGCTTTAAAAAAATCTCTGAATTTGCCGGTTAATTTGCACAGCCATTGCACCAGCGGAGTGGCCCCTTTGAGCTACTTGGCGGCAGTTCAGGCTGGAGCGGATATCTTGGATACAGCCTTAGGTCCATTTAGCGGGGGTACTTCGCAACCGCCTACAGAGTCCCTAGTTGCTGCTTTTCAAGAGACAGAATTTGATACTGGCCTTTCTTTAAAAGAGGTTATTAAAGTAAGCAATTATTTTTCCCAAATCCGGGAAAAATATCAGACTCTCTTGGATCCTATAGCCCTCAAGCCCGATGCGGGTGTTTTTTTGCATCAGATTCCCGGGGGCATGATTTCCAACCTCATTGCGCAGTTGAAAGAGCAAAACCAACTGGGAAAGTATGAAGAAGTTATAAGAGAAATTCCGCGCGTGCGCGCAGATTTAGGTTACCCTCCTTTAGTCACGCCTACTTCTCAGATAGTAGGCACCCAAGCGGTGCTCAACGTTCTCGGCGGGGAAAGATATAAAATAGTAGCTAAGGAAACTAAGGCCTATTGCCTTGGACATTATGGAAAGACTCCTGCGCCTATTGACGACCAGCTTAGAAAAAAGATAATTGGTAAGGAAAAACCCATAGAAGGCCGACCCGCGGATTACCTTAAGCCCCAGCTATCCGAATTAAAGAAAGAAGCGCAAGAAAAGGGTATTCTGCGTAAAGAAGAGGACTTAATTACCTTTGCCTTATATCCAAACGTGGCCCCTAAATTTCTGCGGGGGGAATTAGGGGAAAGCAGGGAGCGATTATGAAAGAAGGAGAGATTGATTTTGCTAAAGGGCAAGGCTTGATTCCCGTTATTGTTCAGGATTGGCAGAGTGGGGAAGTGCTTATGTTAGCTTATATGAATGCCGCCAGCTGGCAAAAAACGCAAGAATTGGGCCAAGCATGCTTTTGGTCCCGGTCACGGCAGAAGATCTGGCGGAAAGGAGAAACTTCCGGGCATGTGCAGATAATCAAAGAAGTGTATATCGATTGTGACAATGACACGCTCCTTTTAAAAGTCGAGCAAGTGGGCGGAGCTGCTTGCCATACCGGCTACCGTTCCTGTTTTTACCGCAAAATTATCGATGGCCGAGTGGAAATAGTGGGCGAAAAAATTTTTGACCCGAAGGAGGTTTACGGTGAATAGAATTTTAAAATTTGGTATTCCCAAAGGCAGCTTGGAGAAAGCGACCATAGATCTTTTCCAAAAGGCGGGGTGGATGATCAAAGTTAGTACCCGAAATTATTTTCCTTCCGTCGATGATCCGCAGCTTTCCTGTGCCTTAATTCGCGCCCAGGAAATGTCGCGCTATGTCGAAGAAGGAGTTTTAGATGCCGCCATCACTGGAAAAGATTGGATATTAGAAAACAACAGTGAGGTGGTGGAAGTGGCCGAATTGGTTTATGCCAAGGAAAGTTTGCGGCCTGTCAAATGGGTTTTAGTAGTTACCGAGAGTTCTCCTATCAGACAATTAGAGGACTTGCAGGGAAAGAAAATAGCCACCGAACTCGTTTCTTTTACGCGCCGTTTCTTTGCCGAAAAAGGGATCCA
>JGI24721J44947_10012001_pt1 | contig 10732 bp, 13 predicted proteins | sample YelNatPaOPGAMG01_FD_44947 | JGI IMG/M metagenome (IMG submission 44947)
AAATCAACAGAAACCAGACAAGCCAGTGAGAACGGATCCCGAGACAGGAGATTTCCGTGGTGGGGTAGCGGATTTCCACCCAGCCGACAGGACCCCGATGCAACCGTTTTTCGGCTGGATAGAGGAACTGGTCGAATAAGGAGCTGACACGCCGCCGGGCCAGGTACCTGTGTGTGGTTCCACAAGCCACAGCCTTCTCGATAGCGCCATCAGTCCATTGAATCCGCAAAGCGCCTTCAAGCTCGCGCTTCGGCCGTATGCGCCAATAAATTCGGTGTTCCCATGGGACACGTAAAGGCGGCGTCTCCACTGTCACGCCATCTGGCGCGAGCAGTTGCGGTCGCACGCCAGAGACATCACCTTTCATTTGTACAGAAACGATGGCCGGCACATTGACAGGTAGCGGAAGAAGTCCGTAAAAGGACTCCAGCTGAAACAATAGAACAATCATGGGCACGGTGAGAACAACAGCCGGCTGAAATACCAACGCTAAATAACGCAAGTTGGCAGCAACCAGCTCCTTTTGGGCGCGCCAGACCAACGCTGGTTCGTCAGCGAATAGTCGCAGCTCGTATAAGCTGGCAACCAGCCTTCGCTTGGCTCGGCCGATCGCCTCCTGGTTGGAAATCCTTCCAAAAACCCATAACATGGCCACCCCGCTCACTAGACTGATCAAAGCCAGGCTCAATATAGGCGGCCATCCCTTCAGAGCGGTAAACAGGTGGCCGAATACAAAACGCAAAACAGCTCCAGTCCAGTCCAATATCACGCCCGCCAGGTCACTCCTCATTCCAAGTAACCTAATCCCTTGAGCTTCCTGGCGATTTCCTCGTCCGAGTCAGAGTCCTCGAATTTCGAAATTTCTCGTTCGAGGATGTGTTGGACAAATTCCTCCGGGGAGCTATATCCGGCAGCAGAAGCGCACTTTTTGATCTTCTCCCATAGGTTTTTGTCAAGTTTTATAGTCGTTTTGAACATGTGTGTGCCCTCAAAGCGAGCTAGAATAGAACGCGTCCCGTCATACCCTTTGCCGGCTGCACGCCGAACTGGGCGAGAATGGTCACCGTTACATCCTGCAGTTTGGGGTCGTCCAAACGGCACTTTCTGTTTGAAAGAAAAACTCCTGGCACGCTCTCTGTAGCCATGCAGTGGTCGCCTCGCCACTCGTCTTTGTTGTCTTCAATCAGTGTTTTTGGTACAGCTCCCAGCGCAGTTTGCCACGAGGAGCGATAGCCGGGAGCCCATCCCACTATAAGATCAGGGGCGGAAGCGGCCGCTTCACCGTGGTAGACCTCACTCGCCACATAGACATTCTGCACCACTGGCTTCCCATTGGCTGGATCGCGGAAGCCCCGAAGGCGTTCCGCAATGCGCGCGACCACCTCTTTGGTTTCCTCGCCAGGCTCGATTACGCCATATCGCTCGCGGCCAAGCTGGTTGACGTATATGGCGTTGAGTCCCAAAGAATATGCTTGAGTCCGCGCCCAGTCCACGTGCGGGAATAACTCCTCGTTGCTGGCATTGTCAGGGTCGTCTAAAGACATGAAACCTTCACGCCAAAGCCAGGTGTTCAGGTTCACGGCACGATCAAACCTGGCGAAGCCGTGGTCCGACATCACGATTAAAGTGCCGTCTCCGATCCTTTTCATGACCTTGCCCAGTGCCTCATCAGCCAGTTTGTAGGTCTCTAGCAACTCGTCCTCGTATGCTCCCCACAATACATGTGAATCCTGATCGATGCCGAAAAAATGGAAGAAAAGCATCCCCTCTTTGCATTCGTCCAGCGCATGGAACAGGACGCGCAAATGCTCTTCGGAAACCATGCGGCTCTGCTGGCGATATATCGCGCGGGAAAATACGCCCTCTCGCAGCGCCGCAGTATCCTCACCGATGCCTTGTGTGGAATAGGGGCCAACTGCCTCTGCAAGCTCCCGGCTGTAGGAATCGGGGGTGGAAATGGGTAAGGCTGGATCGAACGGGTCAATGTTTATCGGAGAGATGTAGACTTCGAAACGGGGATGGAGGGTTTTGGCGTAAATGCGGAACATCCCGGCCGTACTTTTGAGTCCTTGGATCAAAGGAAACTTCACCCGAATCCAGTCTGACCATTCTCCCTGTTTGAGGATCAATTCTGTTTCGCCGACCCGGAAAAGCGCAACAGGAGCTGCTGGATCCACATCCACCGCGACTGACACGGAGGCGCGACGCTTATCTTTCCGCAGCGTGTTCTCAGGGCCTTCAACCACCAGCGTGACGTGATGGTTTGTGAGGCCGACCCGTATGATCCGGCCACCCGAAACCTCATGAGTGACAACCTCAGGAACATCCGTGTATAAGGCGAACGTTCCATAAGTTCCATATAAATCCGGGGTCCCCATTCCCGACAGTGTTTTCCCCTTGCACGGCACCGGCGGAAAATTGTTCGGCATCCGCAGGACGGTCACCGGAATACCGCGCTGGTCAAGCAATTGCCAAAAGGCCACTCCCTTGCGGAAAGAACGCACCTTTCCCTTTGAAATTGGTATCAGGTAGGGACCGATGGAAAGGGTTTTCGCGGGCGCTTCCGTTTCAGCCATCGACGACAGTAACGACATTGTTTTCGGGTCGCGATGCACAAAGTCAAAGATGCCGTGCCCCCCGGGATCCATGCCGGTTGTGAAGGTAGACCAAGCGACCGGACTTTGCGGAGGAATACTGCTCCCCAAGCGTTTGAACTCACCGTTACGCCGCAACCAATCCAGGTTTGGCAAATCCTTCCAATGCCTTTCCAGGAAATTTGGATCCATGGCGTCGAAACCAAGGACGATGACTCTTTTGTGAGCGGGATTAGAACTTTCCCGCGTACAGGCGAGCTGGAAAAACAACAAAATAACACTCGCAGCCAGCCATTTTCCGCAATGGAACTTTCTCAACCCCCTCATACAGCCCGGCTGCCCTCCTCGAAGTGGAACACCGGCTTGCCCTCCATCCAGGGAGGCGGCTGGATGCCGAACAGAGTCAGAGCCGTTGGTGCCATGTCCTCAATGCCAGGCTCCTCTGTGTCAATTTTGCGATTCGAAAACAATATGCCAGGCACCAGAAGTGGATCTACGCAGTGATCGCCACTCCAGGCCTTAGTGTTCTCTTCAATCACACGATTAGTGACTTTTCCAACCGCGGCATCCCAGGATACCCGGTAACCATCGTTGTAGCCGACTATGAGGTCGGGGGCCGCGTCCAGATACGGACCTTGGTAGATGGATCTTGTGATATAAACATGGCGGACCGGCTTCCCGGAGCACTCAATGTCCTCCAGTTCCGTCAGCTTGCCGGCAAGCTCGCGGCTGAGTTGCTCGGCTGCAACGCCCGGCTCAACGATCCCACATGCTTCCCGGCCTTTCAGGTTCAAATAAATCCCAGCAAGCCCCAGCGCATAGGCTCGCGTGCGGCTCCAGTCCACGTTCCGTAAGTAGCGCCCGCTTTCGCAAGCGCCATCCTTCAGGGAGAGATAACCATTTTGGTGTAACCATGAGTTCAAGTTCACCCCGCGACGGAAGGCACGGAAACCATGATCGGAGAGAACGAACAACACAGTATTGCCGTCCAACAGGGGAAGAACCTCCCCTATTAGATCGTCCATCCGCCGGTACATCTCTTCAATGCTGCCAGCATATGCTGTTTCCGAACCCGAGCGTGCTCGTTCCAGATGTCGGAAAAACATGTGTTGTATACGGTCGCTGGTGTCGAAAACGCATGCAACCACGCCCCGGCGAGCTCTCTTCAGCGCGCTGAGAAACATAGCCTTCCGTTCTTCGAAGATTAAATAGGCCTGTTTGAGAAAATCCTCTTCGTCAATGACGCCCTCATTCAATGCCCAAGTATCTTCCGCCATGCCAACGGTGGCATAAGGGCCGATCAAATTCGCTAAGTAGGACGCGTAGTAGGACGGGTGACTTATCGGTAGCGCAGGACGTTCCGGGTCAATATTGATCGGGGAAAGATAGAGCGACACCTCAGGTTCAATTTCGTTCAGCAGGAAACGCGCGATCCCCTGAACCTTCACACCCAATGAGCTCCGAAAAACGAGCTGAATCCACGGGGAGTACTCCTTAATCTTTAGGCGGTAGGACTTTGCTTGGATGTTCAGTGTGGCGGAGCGCCGCTCATGGTCAACAACAAGACGAAAGGGGATTGTAAGTGTCCGTCCACCCTCGACAAAAAAATCTTCAGGCCCTTCAATCGCCCCCTCATAATAGGTACCCATCCGCTTGAGAGGGTAACGGCTTCCGTTCTCGAACGTTGCTTTCCCGATTCGTGTTGTGTATTGAGCAAAGCTGCCTTGGGTACCTTTCAGATCAGGAGTACACATGGCCGCTAGCACACGCCCGTCAAATTTTTCAGGAGGAAATGTGATAGGCACCCGGAGGACGGTCGAGCCGACACCGTGGTCGCCCAGTATTTTCCAAAACGGCTGGCTCTTCCGTCTCAGTTCTACCACGGGACGAGACAGGGGAATTCGGAACTTGCCGATTTTCAGCACCCGGCGCGGTTTCCCCACGCGCGCCGAGGAAAGCTCCGGCAGATACGACTTCAGGTTACGGTTGAGATAGTCGAAGATATTGTGTCTTGCCGGGCTAACCCCCGTACTGAAAGTCGACCATGCTACCGGCGACAACGAAGGAAAAGTCGTCCGCAAACGGCGATAGGAACCCTCCCGGCGCAAACGCGCCAAATTTGGGAGCTTACCCTCCCCCATGAACCGTTCCGTAAGCTCTGGATCCAACCCGTCAAGACCCAGAAAAATCAGGCGCTTAATCCTAGCTCCACGAAAACCTTTGCGTCTGCGGGCGGCCCGCCACAGCATCCGAAAAGGCCAGAACAGCAAAGAAAGAACGCTCAAGAAGAAGCCCGCCACCAAAGTCAGAAAGGAGCCAAGGAAAGCAAAACCAGCGCCAGGCCCGATGTAAGCAACATCGACCAGTGTAGAGGACTTGTGCGGATGCCCCAGCACATAAAGGCCATACAACCCGGCAAAAACCACGAATAGGAAAAGGTGAGTTTTGTCTGAACGCCGGAGGCCTTTCACCGAAGTTTTCCTTCCACAAAGGGCACTTCAAACACTTTCTCGTGCTGGACCGGTCCGTGTCCAAAGTATCCGTCTTCTCCGAACAGTTCGCCGTGGTCTGACGTGACAGTAATGTAGGTATTTCTGGGTACTAAATCGAAAAGTTCCTCCACTACTTTATCCAGATAAGAAACGGCTGCGATCTGTCGCTTGCGAAGCATGTCCAGCTTTTCCTGATCAAAAAACTTCTCCCTGCTTCTTTTCAGCTTTCCCCCAACAATGTGATCATCCAAATGTTTGAACACCCCATGCACACCGCTTATCCGCGGCCATTGGTCCGGAGGTTCATCCGGCAAGGCGTAGGGATAATGGGTTTCGCCCACGTTTAGAAGGTAAAAGGAAGGCTGCCCATCTACGAAGTGCATTTCCTTTAACATGGCACGCATGTCGTTGTGTTTTTCCATGAGCGTGAAAGTGTCGAACCCCTGATTGAGAATTGTTTTGGGATTTAACACCGGCAGCGAAACCATGGCATGGGTACGGTACCCCAAGGTTTCTTTAAGAAAACACGGCAGATAAAGCTTGGGGATTAGAGAGCGGAAAGAAAAATCGCTACAGCCGAGCCGTTCGTTGTACTTGAAAAAGTCCTTCTTGTAATACTCGGAAGCATACACGTGCTTCGGGCTCGTATGGGGCATTAGCCCTATTAACAGATTGTAGTGCGAGGGAGAAGTCCAGGATGCGTAAGACCACCGCCGTTCTACTTGACCAAGTTTCCGTATGATCTTCGGCCGACCACGAATGAAGGAGTCATAGCGACAACTATCAAAAACGATGAGGATGTAATTATTTCTTTTAGGTCGCTTTTTGATGATGGCGGAAGCCACTCGTGCCTAATTATACACCAGACATGAACACGCCTTGTGTTACGGGCTACCCGTAATCCGTCCAGAACGGTTCTGCTCAGCCTGGCGAAGGCACAAATGGCGTTCGAGAGCGTCTCATGGACACGTGCACTCTCACCCACTGGTTCCTCAGCAGACTGATCATATTTGCGGCTTGGTACGCCGCGATGCTGCCCGTGACTCCTGGCAAGAGCCTCCTACTCAACAATCATACTGTCCCTTAGCAGGAGCACCGGGGCGAACTCACAGTCTGACCGAAGTCCAAGCCCAGAATTTCGCTGATTGCCAGGTTCGTTTCTTTGAAAAGCACGCCCACCGCTTCTCGCGCGGCTAGGAATTCCTGCACGACTTGGTGATTTCGGATACGCGCCTGGGCGTCTCGCACATCCTCCAGTTCGGAGGACGACAGCCCTCCATTTTGTTGCGCCTGCTGGAAGCGCCGGAGCACCCCAAGGAGCGATTGGACCTCCTGGTCCGCTTCGAGCCGTCGCGCTGCCTCGTCAAACCGCCGGACCACAGAAGTGGCCTTCAACGCTCCGATGAACTCCTCCGTGCGCCGGAGCACCCTTTCGCGGCTGTCCAGATTGGTTGTCTCCATGTTGATGCTCCTTCAGCAGCACCCGCCCGAGGGCGAGCAGGCGGCGCCGTAGTCAACGCCGATCTCTTCCGAGATCCGGTCGGTTACCTGACGGAACAAGGCCATGAGTTCTTCCTGTGCGCGCAGGTAGCCGGCGAGGCTCGGCATCTTAGAAATGCTCTCCCATTCGCGCTCGAGCTTCTCCTGTTGGTGCGGGTCTGCGCCACCCCACATCGCCGCCATCCGAAGTTCCTGCTGGCGGGATTGAAACTCTTGCAGTTTGCGGCGCGCCGGTCCGTCAGCCTGAAAGGCCTCGTACGCGGCCTCGAACCGCTGAAACACAGGCGACTCTCCCAGCGCGCGGCCAAGAGCCCGGGCGGCCTCCATTGCGGCAGCCACCGCCTCGTCCACCTGGGTGGCGCGTTGCGTATTCGATAACTTCATTGCCCATTCCTCCTTAGGTCTTTCTTTCGGCCGTGAGCTCTCCTTCGACCGCCTGGCCGATGATGCGCTCGGAGAGCTTTCCTCCCTGGCTGACGATCCGATCGCCGACCATCACTACCGGCAGTTGGCCCCCTGCTTCAATCGCGGCCATGACGTCGGGAAACTCAAAACTCCGCGGACTGAACATCTCGATGTGCTCTATCTCCACTGAATGGCCAAAGCGGCGCTGCAAGCGTTCGCCGACGAAGGCCGTGGCCGCACTCCACGTCATTCCGTGGCTGCACGACACATCCGGTGCGGCGAACACCCGGATATGAATCACCTTCGCGCTCATCCGCAGCAACCTGAGCCTGTTCCGGGGCCGCAAGAAGGCGGTGGGGCGCCCCCGCCGCCAGACCGGCCGAGCACATTCACCGTCGTAAAAACCTGAGTGACCTTCCTGCTGCCGCAAGCAGGACACTCCACTTGCAGTCCGCGCTCTTTCTCGGCTATCGTGGCCCGAATCTCAAGCAGCGCGCCGCAGAGATCACACTTATATTCGTAAGTCACTTCTGAGCAACCTCCTCGCCGACATTATGCACGCCGGGCGCACTCGCGCCAAACAGCATCGCTGCCGCACGGCGAACCACAGGCAATCCACGGATCTCTTCCTCCAGCAGCGGCAGCACTAGAACCNGCACCCCAAACCGCTCTTCGATCTCACCCAAATACTTCACCTGCATCGCGCGCCGGCTCCGGAAGAAGCTGTTCGCCGCTTGATCCTCCGGAATGACCTGGTTGGCAACAACGAGCTGCGTGGGGATGCCCGCATCCTTCAGGTCGAGCATCGCTCGGTGCGCCTCGACGATCGGCGTCGATTCCGGGTAAACGACAAAAATGAACACGGTGCGCTCAGGGTCGCGCAAGCGGGAGATAATGTTAGCGAAGCGCGCCTGTGTGTGCGCTCGAATATCACCGCTTTGCTGGGTTGTGGCGACCATCAACTCCACTTGCTGGCTGTAATCGAACGGCAGCTCCAGGAGCCGCAGCGTGTGGCCGGTTGGCGCCGTGTCGAAGACGATGACATCGTAGCGATCGCTGTCAACATACTCGGTGAACTTGTCGAACGCCGCCATTTCCTCGGTGCAGGGCGATTCCAGCTCTTCCCGAAGGGCAGCCATCATGTCCTCGGAGTAGCGCGTACTTGCGTCCTTCAAGACCCGGGCCTTGTACTCGTCGCTCGCGGTCTTAGGGTCGATGCGCGCCGCCCATAGGCCGGGAACATCCTCCACCGCCGTTGGACGGTCGTGCACTTGGACGCCCAGCACCTGCCCGATATGCGCGGCCGGGTCTGTGGTCACCAAGAGCGTTCTCAGGCCTTGCTGCGCCAAATGAACGGCGCTAATGCAGGAAACGCTGCTCTTGCCCACGCCTCCTTTGCCGGTGAAGAAAATCGCTTTACTCTTCCCGTTTGTGGGAGTCAGCAGAGCCCGGAGTTCGTCCGGCCCGATGCCACGAACTGCCTGGTCGCCATTTGTGCCGGACTTCGCGCCAGCCGCAATGGAGACGGATCGGTCGCCTTGAAGCGCCAGGGCCATCTTCCGAAGGCTCTCCACTCCTTTTACCTCACCATTCTGAAGAAGCACCTCGCGAGCCGGTAGGAAGAAGCGCTTGCGGATTTCGGTCAGGCGCCGCTGCTGCATTTCGTACCGCTTACGAAACAACGGCTGCTCGCATACTTCGGACGGCAGCAACCCATTGACGATGAGTTCTTGCGACTCGACGCCGATGCGTCTCAGTTCCGCGGCAGAACGCTCAGTTTCGAAGATCGCCGTCTGCTCGGGCTGGAGCACGAAGACAAAACGCGTGCGCTGTGGATCCCGGAGAAGGGCGACCGCCCGATCGTACTTGTCCTTGGATTCCTGGATCGCTTGCACAGGGCCCAGACACGTCTGGCCGGCGCCTTTCGCGCTGTCCGAGATAAATTTGCTCCAGTCCACTGGCAATTCCAGAAGGCGGATCGTGTGGCCGGTCGGCGCGGTGTCGAAGATCACAAGATCGAATTCAGACCCGTCCATGAAATCGACAAACCGGTCAAAAGAAGCGATTTCCGTGGTGCAGGGAGAGCGGAATTGCTCTTCGAGGACCTTGATCACGTCTTCCGGCATCAGTTCGCGAAAGGGACCCAGGATCCGCTCGCGGTACTCCTCGGTCGCTTTGTCCGGATCGATTTCCATCGCCCACAGGTTCGGGACTCCTGTAATCGGCGTGACCTGATGTCCGATGGGCTGCTCGAACACGTCGGCCAGATTGGAGGCTGGATCCGTTGTGACGATGAGCGTCCTCAGTCCGATGTCCGCCTCCTGCACCGCGGTCGCGCAGGCCATGGTCGTTTTACCCACGCCACCCTTTCCAGAGAAGAAAAGATATCTAGTAAACATTTATGATTCAGCTCCTTTCATATAAGGTCCTGCTGGCATCTTCGATCCACTGCTTTAACTCTTCGTAAGATGGGTACACCTTTTCTTTCAGCACTACGCCATCAACCACGGTCACAGGCAGGATGGCGACGCCGTGCGCCTTCAGCCGGCGAATCACCTCGGGTTGCTGCATAAACTTCGCTGGCTGCTGTCCGAGCACATACCGTTCGACTACAGCCCGCCCGTCATACTCGGTCTTGATCTTGAGCACGGCTTCGTAGATGTCTAGCAACGCCGGATCTGTCGTCGGGCCACACAAGCCCGTGGGGCAGCACATGGGCGGATCGAAAATCTCAATTCGGACCAACCTTCTGTTTGCCGTCCTGGTACCAGTATTGTATGCTGAAATCTGCATATAATTGACCTCAAAAAAATCACTTCTGAACCCCTACCACGCACCGGTCCCCTTCGCGCATGGCTAGTCGTTTCTCGAGTCGGGCAAAATCGGCGTTCCCGCGGCGGACAGCCGATACCTCTTGCTCAACTAACTTAAGAAAACAGCCAAGAAAGGGGTCCTCCCAGGCGGATCNTGGGATGGAATAATAAGCCCACAGACCTTCTCTTCGGTCGACCACAAGCCCGACCTGCTTTAATCGGGCCAGGTGGCGCGACACCTCGTACTGCGCCAGCAGCAACGAATCCACCAACTCGCAGACGCAGAGTTCTTTCTTCATGAGAGCGCCAAGGATGCGGAGCCGCCGCTCATCGGCCGCAACTCGCAGCACCTTGGCCATCCGGGCGAAGCCGGCGACCACCGGGCGGCCACGGTTCCGTGTCTCAGCCTCCATATCACCTCCGATGCCGGGGATCCGCTAGTAACCCTACAATCGCACACGGGCACATCCCGCGGTCGTAAGGACTGGCAGGCTTGATTTGACTGGCCACCGGTTCCTCTCTTTCCACTGCCCTGCTCCCGCACGCAGGGCACTCGGGCGGGAGCGCGGCCTCCCCGGCCGCAGACTCCGCTTCGAAATTCTCTCCACAGGTCTGGCACATCCACTCAGCGCTCATATATGTATCTGGCTGCATATTAGGCGCGCCGAACCGCCTGTCAAGCCAGGCGATTATGCGCTTCTGCCCGGCGCCCCACCCGGCATCATGCCTTGCATCATCCGCTCCATCATGGGGCGCATCGCTTTCATGATTTCCGGATCCTTCATCATCTCTTGACACTTCGGCATCATTTCCATCATGAGCGCCGGGTTGGCCATCACAGACCGGCAGAGGTCCGGCCCCACCTCAGCCATGAGCCGGGCTCGCTCGCCGGGTGTCAGTTGAAGAATAGCGTCTCGAAGGTCCTCTA
>JGI24721J44947_10012009_pt1 | contig 10727 bp, 8 predicted proteins | sample YelNatPaOPGAMG01_FD_44947 | JGI IMG/M metagenome (IMG submission 44947)
AACTCTCGACTCCAGTACAAGCCTGCAGCAATGGACAGGAAACCGGAGACTTGAGATCGGAGACCGTGGACCGGAATGAAGAATAGGCGACAGAGGAGAGGAGACAGGGGACAGGAGACGGGAGACAGGAGGCGGATCGGCTGCAGATTGTTACAAAGCGTTTGCGCGACGGTCAACGGCAGTGAATGGAATCGGTCCGTCGAATGCCGAGCCTCAGAGAAACCGGTCTGAACTGCCATTGTTTGGTAGTTGTTCACGGTCTTTATCTGACGCAGTAGCGGGGCTTGACCCCGGCGGCAGAGAGCGTGATTATCGAAGCCCACAATGTCAGCGCATGAAAATGACAATCAGGGATTGCCGCGTCCCACACGCAGGCAATCAAGTTTTGAAGGGAATACGACAATGAAAAACATTGGATTTGACCGGAGGCGGTTCCTGAAGACGAGCGTTCGCGCAGGTGCATTTCTGTTTGCAGCTCAGATTGTTCCAGGGACTGTTCTTGGACGGGCCGGCGCAATCGCGCCAAGCGAACGCATTGTTTTGGGCGGAATTGGTATTGGCAGCCGGGGCAGTTACGTGCTCGGCTGTTTCCTTCATGAACCCGACGTTCAGTTTGTGGCAGTAGCCGACGTCAAAGCTGCACGCCGCAAAGCGGTCAAACAAATGGCTGACAGCAGGTACGGAAATCAGGACTGCGTTACCTACCGGGATTTTCGCGAATTGCTGGCCAGACCCGATATCGACGCGGTGCTCATCGCAACCGGGCCGAACTGGCATGCCACAGCATCCATGCTGGCAGCCAAAGCTGGCAAGGACGTCTATTGCGAGAAGCCCTGCACGAAAACAATCTTCGAAAGCCTTGCCCTTGCAGAAACGTTCCGTCGCACAGGCCGTGTTTTCCAGGCCGGCACACAGCGCCGCAGCCTGCCGAATTTCGCGTTTGCGATCGAGCTGGCACGGCGCGGCAGGTTGGGCAAATTGCAGACGCTTCACGCCCACCCGGGCGGTCTCGATCCAAAGATGAGCGGATGGGCGCCCGCCGAACCGGAGCCGGCCAAAGAGGAAGTTGATTGGGACCTTTACCTTGGTCCTGCGGCGTGGCGACCGTTCAACAGGCACTTGCTCGACGGGTTCAACTTTGAGAAGGGTGGCGGCATGGTCGGAGGCGGATGTCTGGAGTGGGGTTCGCACTGCGTTGATCTTTGCCAGTGGGCAAACGACGCAGACAACACTTCTGCGGTTGAATACGAACCTAAGAACGGTCAGTTGCATGCGAAATACGCAAATGGTGTCAGGCTCGTTATGCGCAATGACGGCTGGCTGCCGCTCGGCTCCTGCCCGGTAAGATTCGAGGGCGATGCCGGTTGGGTCGAAACCGCCGATAACGGCGACATCGTCGCGAGCGACCCCGTGCTTCTGACAGGGAAAGGCCCGAAGATTTCCGGGTACCCGGCTGACTTCCACGTCCGTAATTTTCTTGATTGTGTCAAATCCAGAGGCCAAACGCGGGCCAACGCCGAAGTTGCCTGCAATTCCCACATCACTTGTCACGCGGCCAACATAGCGTTGTTCCTCGGGAGAAAAGTGGTTTATGACCCTGTCAAACATGAATTTCCCGGTGACGACGAGGCCAATCGTCTCCGTTCTGAAGCGTTGCGCGAACCGTGGCGCGTTTAATCCCCCACACTCAAACCAATTCACAAAATGAAGGCTATGCTCAAACCTCACATGCAAACAAAGAGTTCATTTCGGTCGGGCAGTGGTTTTTTTGCTTTGCCGATTGCGATGCTGGCCGGTCTTGCGTTGTTACTGCCGGGGCACGTAAGAGCCGCAGAAGATGCCGCAGGCAAAGAACAGAAGTTCCTCGCAGTCTTGCAGTCCTCAAGCGCGCCGCCCCAGGAGAAAGCCATGGCGTGCAAACAACTGGCAATCTATGGGTCGAGCAAATCGGTGCCTGCCCTCGCTGCCCTGCTCGGGAACCCGGAGCTTGCGTCATGGGCCCGAATCGCGCTTGAAGTAATACCGGACCCGTCGGCGGACAAAGCGCTTCGCGATGCCCTACCCGGACTGAACGGCAAACTGCTCGTCGGCGCGATCAACTCGATCGGCAGAAGGCACGATGCCGGCGCTGTTCCCGTGCTTGTTGCGCATTTGAAACACGCCGACGTCGAGGTTGCCTCCGCGGCAGCAGCGGCTCTCGGCCAGATAGGAGGCCCCGACGCCGCCAGCGCCTTGAAGACAGCCATGGCCAACTCGAAGCCCGAGGTGAAGTCCGCAGTCGCTGAAGGTCTCGTTCGCGCCGCGGAACAGTTCCTTGCATCCGGCAAGAAGTCCGAAGCGATGGACCTCTATGATTTCGTCCGCAAATCGGATGTTCCCAAACAACGCATCGCGGAAGCGATTCGCGGCGCCATTCTCGCCCGCGGCGAAGCGGGCGTGCCGCTCTTGCTCGACCAGCTCAAGTCGCCGGACAAAACTATGGTTGCCGTCGGCCTCCGCGTCGCTCGTGAACTGGAAGGCCGCGGCGTGACTGCGGCCCTTTCGGCGGCAATGAAACAACTCGAACCGGCCCGCCAACCGCTGTTGTTGATGGCGATTGGCGATCGCAATGATTCAGCGGTGCTGCCTGCGGTGCGTGACGCCGCGCGTGCCGGCTCGAAAGAACTCCAACTCGCCGCGATTGGCATTCTCGAGAACATTGGTGATGTTTCGTGCGTGTCGGATTTGCTGTTGTTGGCCGCCGGACCGGACGCAGACCTCGCAAAAGCCGCCAAAAGCACGCTCGCAAAAATGGGATCGTCCGATGTTGACAACGAAATCATTGCCCGCCTCTCGAAGTCAACAGGAGTCGAGCGGCGCGTGTTGATCGAAACCGCTTCGCAGCGGCAGCTTGTCAAGGCTCTCCCGGCCATTACCACTGCAATCTCAGATGCCGATCCCGCAACCCGAACCGCGGCTGTTCAGGCCGTAACCGCTCTCGGCGGCGCCGCCCAGGTCCCCGAACTCGCCGGTCTCGTTGCCAAAACCGCAGATGAAAAAGAGCTGGACGCGTTCGGACAAGCTCTTGTGGCCGTTTGCGGGCGTGCCGGCAGCTCGGCCGTAACACACGTCCTTCCGCTCACGAAGAACGACAAAGCTGCAGTGCGCATCGTTGCCCTGCAAGCCCTGGCTGCAGCGGGCGGCCCTGAGGCTCTGGCGGCTGTCACTGCGGCGCTGAATGATTCAAATGAGACCGTTCAAGACGAGGCTGTGCGGACTCTCTCGACATGGCCGAACAACTGGCCGGAAGACACGGCCGTAGCCACTCCGTTGCTCCAGTTGGTCAACTCAGGCAAGAAACCTTCGCATCAAATCCTTGCCGCACGTGGATACCTCGAGTGCGTGCGCGGCGACAAGAAACTTACTGACGAACAGAAACTCGGAAAGGTTAAAGACCTGCTCCCGTTGATGAAACTGCCCGAGGAAAAACGGCTTGCGGTCACTGTCCTCGGCAGCCTGCCAATCGCAGGATCGCTTGATCTACTCGTCAGTCTGACGTCCGACTCCGCCGTTGCCGAGGAAGCGTGCTCGGCGATTGTATCTCTTGCATCGAAGAATCTTCCTGGGGTCGCCAAAGAGCAACGCAAGAAAGCCCTGGAAACCGCTGCCGCGACATCAGCCAACGAAGCTACCAAGAAGAAATGTCAGGAAGCGTTGGACAAAATACGCTGACCGGAGTTCGGCTCGCGCAATCCAGATGCTTTTGCCGGAGCCTTCGGCGTGACATTTGTCGGTTGGCCGGGCGCAACCGGGGCGATGGGGCTTGCGTGACAAGATGGTGTTGAATCCGGCTCGATGTGCAATAGCGGCGCGGCGACAGCCTGCTTGAGCTGTTTGTCTTGAAATCTGTCAGAAGCGCCGGACGTAGCCGTTCGATTTGAACCACTCGACAGCGTCTTCGAATGCTTTCCGCGGCGGGGTCTGCGGCAAACCCAGCTCGCGGATTGCTTTTGCGGGGTTGAAATACATCTTGTGTCTGGACATGCGAACCCCCGCAAGAGGTGCGCGAGGTGGCTTGCCGGTTATCCGCGCAATAGCCTCGCCAATGTAAGCATAGAAGAGTGCGACAAAGTAGGGAATTCGGACCTTGGGCGCGCCCAACCCGGTGATTTCTGCGAGTACATCGAGTGTTTGTTTCATCGTCCAATTGCCGTTTGCGTTGCCGAGGATGTATCGCTCTCCGACACGCCCTTTTTCAGCAGCCAGAATATGGCCGATGGCCACGTCGCGCACGTGGACCCAGTTCAATCCAGTATCAACGTAGGCGGGCATTCGTTTGTTGAGAAAGTCAACGATCATCTGTCCGGTCGGAGTCGGCTTGACGTCTCGTGGGCCGACAGGGGCACTGGGATTGACGATCACCACCGGCGCACCTTTGGCGGCGAGGCTGCATGCTATGCTTTCAGCTCGCCACTTTGATCTCTTGTACTCATTGGTCATGCGCGACCATGAAGCGTGCGCGGTTTCGTCGCTCGGGACAACCTGCCCGTCACGTTCTCGTGGCAGGCCGATGCACCCCACGGTGCTAGTGTGAACTATTCGTTTGCAACCGGCTTCTGCTGCCGCTTCGAGGACCTCGCGCGTGCCGGCCACGTTGGTTGCGTGCATGGGTGTGTAATCGCGCATCCACAACGCGTACACTGCTGCGACATGGAAACACCAGTCACAACCGCGCATTGCCTTGATCATGGAACTTCGGTTTGTCAAATCTCCCTCGACACGCTCGAAAGTCACCCCTTGAAGACCGCGAAGGTCGGACGAAGGCCGCAATAGAACCTTCACTTCGTGACCCTGCGCGACCAGTTCGCGCACAAGATTGCTGCCGATAAAGCCCGAACCGCCGGTGACAAAGCACTTCACGCCCAACTATTTGGCNNGGTCCGGGCCTTCTTTCAATACAATTCCTCAGCNACCGCCAGTAATCGGATACGGTCTCGACTCCCCGGGATTTCATGACAACAGGCGGTCCGCACCGATCTGCCCGCCGACTTGCGTCGTTTGCTGGACTTGGTGGGTCTGTGGCCCGTAATTGACTTCATCTGGAAATCGTCTTCAACTCGATCACCGTCGCAGTTCGAGGCGGCAGAACAAGCGAGAAAACAGAATCGGATTCCTTCAGACTCGGGAATCTCTCGCGGCGGTCTTCTTCGAGACGCCATATCGAAAGGTCTCCATGCAATTGCCATGACTCCCTATCGACTGGCACATCCAAATTCAGGGGCTCGTCAGCAATGCTCGCCAGCACAATCGCCACTTGCCCATCCGGAGCGCGCCATGCACTCGAAAGGACAAGCGGGTTTTCCTTTTGGTAACTTCGCGGTCCGCTCCTTTGGCCCGCGTAAATGGAAAGGCGTGAGATGTCGAGAATTGCACCGGGCACGCGTAACCTTGGCGGTCGTAAAAAAACGCCGCGGAGCAGGTATTTGGTTGCGCTGTTGCGCAGTTTTGCGAGGTGGACAGCGTATTTCATTTCCTCAGGGCGTTCCTGCAAATGAAAGGGAAGGAAATTTGCAATCGTAGGTTGTTGTCCCCAGACGAACGCCCGGGCTTGTTCGAGGTAAAACTGCCGCGAGAATTTCCTGTCCAAGAGCTTCAACGGTTCAGCAGGAGCAAACTCCGATGGCCACAACTCATCATAAGGCGGCATGGTGAGCGACGAATAGTTGCCGTACGTGACCGCGCATGGGTGATAGACAGCCGTGAAAAGCGGAACAGGCTCCCAACCGTCCGGGTCAGCGTAACGTTCTCTGCTGATTTGCAGACTCAACATCAGGTCCAGATGCGGCAACCATGATTCACCGCATCCTTCGCCGGCGAGGGCTGGCTGTGAATTGATGCAATTGTTGGCGGGAGCGGTCGGTTTGCCGCACCGTCGTCTGATGTCTTCAACCAACATACCAAAGCCTTTGATCCAATACGTTCCCCCACCGAGAGGATGGCCGTGAGAAGGGTCGTAGCACGCAAGGCTTGTGCATGCCTGGTCCATGTAAATGCCGTCAACGCCCAGCTCACAAACGGCGCGTTCGGCAAGGCTGGCATACTTGNTTCTCCAGAACTCGGTGCCCATGCACATTGAAGCGCACGGCGCCCGAGTGAACGTGTTGTACACCTCTGGATGGACCTTGCCGTCCTGTCCTTTAACGGCATAGCGTTCCGCCTGCTCGGCTGCCCAGCTTCCGGTCGTCATTCCCCACAACCGCTGGTTCATGTAAACCAACGCGTGCAGGTTTTGTCGGTGGGCCTCATCGAGAGCCTGGCGGAAACTCTCTGTTCCTTCGCGTGGAGGCAGGTACTCCGGAAACCCAGTGTCATAGGCACAACCGTGCCACCAGTGCCAAAACACGCTCACCGGCAATCCCAACTCGGCCCGCAGGACTGACGCCGGCCGGAGCACTTGATCAGACCGACCCCTGTTCCACACCCAGAGCCCGGTCTCCAAAACCCACGATGGAACTGCGCCTCGAACCAGCCGACTGTTGATCGCCCACGCCTGATTCGTTGCCCATGATCTGTACTGTTCCGCCGCCGTAACCCAGTCGCCGTGGAATGTCCCCAACACTACGTTGTAAGGCAGCACCCAGCGACGAAATTCTGCGCCTGCCGATTCCGGCAAATGCACAAGCTCAAATCCAACGCCCTGGTTCGTGCCGCCAACCCACACAAAATCTTTCCTGTACGACTCAGCATCATCACAAGCCAGGTACAACCCCGCGCCCGGCTGACCGTAAAACGCCGTAAACTGCATGGACAGATGTCCTGGATATGACCAAACGTGCCGGGCGCCTCCGGCGCTCGAGCCGACAATCACTCGCCGCGGATCAAATGTGATTTTGCCCAACCACTCCGGCACCACCAGACTTTCGTTTGTCTGGCGTGCAACGTTTGCAACCATGGGAAACCGCACTTCGCGGAGTGCGACTTCAACCGGCGTGTCAACCCGAATCCGCCATCGGCTCGATGGCGTCCTCTCCTCCAATTGCACATCGACTGTGACCGACATGCCATCGTGTTTATCGGGACCAAACTCAGTCCAACTGAGTTTGAGGCCCGGTTTGGCGCCTCCGACAACATCACAAACGAACCTTTTCGCCGACCGTGGCGTGACTCTGAGTGCGCCATTTGGTGATGCGCATCGCAATTCCCACAAATCCGCAAAACCAGCGCCATCGCCAACAAGGTTCACACCGGACTCAACATCACGCAGTTCCACGATGCTGCCATTTGCGGTGTTCACGGCGATCTTGATCGCTCCGTTCGAGATTTCATTTTGGGATTGAGGGCTGTCCGGTTGGGTTGCGGCCTGGATCGCCAATGTTGCAGCCATGGCTAGTGCCATGTGTCCGGCACCAGAACTGTCGGCCATGGTTCGAGCCGATTTCACATTCAAGCGAAAGTTGGGTGGGCTCCTGTGCTTTGCTTGGTCACGACAGGAATCGCGCCGTGTCTCTTCGGTGGGGGTGGTTGGCGGCTGCAGCTAGCGGTGTTCTGGAATGAGGGCATTAAGGATTGGCTCGACCCAGCCGTCCCGTTTCATGTCCCAGAGAATGAAGTCGCTGTCAAACTGCCAATAGGCCCAGCTCCAANCACGCTTTTCAGCAGCTCTTGTCACTGCATTCAGATAACGCACCCGCGATTCCATTGGTGCCTTGTCGTAAGCGCCAAACTCACCGAGGAAGATCGGTCTGTTGTGTTTCTTTGCCCATGCAGCGACCTTGTCGAAATCGCGCTCGATCGCGGCCATTTCATCCGCAGTTCCCTGCCAATCAATGCCTGTTTTGTCGGCTTGGCCTGTCCATGCAGCGCCCTGGTGCGTGAAAGACATCGGTTTGTAGTAGTGGACCGTGACAATCAGGTTGTGGTCGTCCGGCGGCAACACGAGCTCGTCCAAATGATCGACCGAGTTCCAGAACGCCGGTCCGATCACCACGGTGCGTGTTGGATTGCTTGCACGGATTATTCCAAGGGCCTCGACCAACCACGCATTCCACAGCGCCGGCGTCAGTTTCTTGCAGGGTTCGTTCAGTATTTCGAACAACACCGAATCTGGCGCATTCTTGCAGTGCTCGGACAACTGCTTCCAAAAAGCAAGGAAACGTTCCTTGTTTCCCTCGGGATCATCGCCAATGGCGTTGAATTCGTGGAAATCGAGAATGACCATCAAGTTCTCCTGTCCCGCGTTTTTCAGTACCCAATCAAGCGTTTCGAGCCATGCAGGCCGCAATTTCCAGCCGTTCTCACGATCCATGTGGCGGAACGGATGCAGATTGACCCGCACTGCGTTGAACCCAGCTTCTCTTATGGCATGGAAATGGCGCTCTTTGAAACGGCCCTGCTCACGCGACCGCCATATCGGGTCGTAACCGATTATGTTGACGCCGCGACCGAGCCGCCGGTTCTGTTCAAAAGCGTCCGCCGCACAAGGCTGTGGTGTTGCAAATTGAATCCCGAGAACCAGACTGACCAAACTGATAACTGATGCTTTCATATCGAAATGGACCCCGTTAACTCGGGCCATGTTCATTCTCGGGTTGTGGTTTCGTCAACATTGTTCCGACGCTGTACTTACATTGGTGGACCCCGAATGGGGACAGACACAATGTGGGGCAGAATGGGGACAGACACGATACAGTGGACCGACCGCGGACATGTGGGTGACACGGATGCGCAGCCCGACATATGTGTTTGGCCGAAGGCGACGCACACATCGTACGGCGAGACTGCCCCGGGGACCCAACTTTTCGTTCGTGACGTGAAAGGTTCGGTGCGGCACAATGAGTTTGCATGAAACGAGAGACAGAAGCTTTCTTGAGCGCAAACATGTTCAAGGTTGGCCTCGGCCATGTCTTGGTCGCCCGGTTTCGCGCCAGCGGACTGGTCGAGGTTGGCGTCTTCTTGGTTGATACTTACTGTCTCGGAGTAAAGAGCGCGTTTTACACGCGTGCAGACCAAGCGGTGTATGACCGCGAAATACTAGACGACATAATGCCGCCCGATAACCGCATGCCGATTGCTCCGCCATCGGCACGCAAACTCGTCGAGGGTGCCGTGGCTTACGCAAAAGACCTGGGGTTCAACCCGCACCCGGATTACAAAAAGGCCTGCCGCGTCTTCGGCGGCATCAACCCCTCTGACTCGACCGCTTCCTTCCCCTACGGCAAAGATGGGAAACCATTTTATATGCAAGGTCCGCATGATTCGTTTCAACTGTGCCTCCGGATTTTGAAGCAACTAAGGAGCCGCTGCGGCGACGACAACTTCCATTTCACGGTGTGTGTGGACGAGAATGGGGAAGCGAAACTCAGGGCAGAAGGTTTCAATATCAGACAAAAAATGCGCGCGCCAATGGGCCTGACGCCGTTTTAGTTGTCACGTCGCAAGTCCAGACGGTGAGCCAAACAACCAACACAAAATACAATGAACACAATTGTTTCATCAGGAAAATGCCGGCTGTGTGGTCGGCTTATCGGCAAGGCGCAGATAACCAAACACCTCAAAACCTGTGTCAGCAACCATGCAATAGCTGCCCCGGCCAAACAAGGCAAACGAACACGCTCCTTCCATATAATCGTCACGGCCACCTATGACCCACGCTATTGGTTGCACATGGAGGTTCCCGCCAAGGTCACGTTCGCGCGGTTGGACCGTGTGTTGCGCGACATCTGGCTCGAGTGCTGTGGGCATCTGAGCGCCTTTAGTTTTCCCCAGGAACGCAGCCCCAGGATTTCCTCGGGGGAGGACCTCTCTCAGATTCTGGCAAGGCTCATGACACTCGACTACGATGACGACATCGAAGAGCAGGGGCGACTGATGCGCGCGCGGGTTGGTAGCAGGCTCGTACCCGGGATGAAGTTCGAGTACGAATATGATTTTGGCACGACAACGAACCTGTCGCTGAGAGTCGTTGACGAATGGCCAACTTCCCCATCGAATGCCAAAATCCGTCTGCTGGCGCGCAATGAACCGCCTGACATCCGGTGCGCCTTGTGCGGGAAGCCCGCTACAAACATCTGCCCCGATTGCGAGTCCACCGATCAAGACTGCACTTTCTGCGATGCCTGTGCGGTTGGTCATCGGTGTGGTGAGGAAATGTTGATGCCGATTGTCAATTCTCCGCGCACGGGCGTTTGCGGCTATTGCGGTCCGTCCGTCGAACCATAACGCCGGGTTTGGAACACACCCCGAGGTGTTTGTAGTCCCCCCTTCAGCTGACACAAGGGCAGTTGGAGAATTCGCGCGGTTTGAGGACAGGCTAAAGCCTGCACTACAAACCGCTGCGGTTCGTAGTCCCGCCTTTAGGCGGCTCCAAAGCGGTCCGGAAGTCCCACTGATCGTTCTTTGGCCAATTGACCGGGGATGCGACGCCAGTATAGCATCTTTTCATGCGTCAGCTCCCGACTGATTTGCTCAAAAAGCTTCGCAACATCCAAAGAACCGAGGTCACGGAATATCATGTCTATAAGCGCCTGGCCGAGTCGCTTCCAGCCGGTCCGAACCGTGAGTTGTTGGAACGCATTGCACGTGACGAGGCTGCCCATGCCGAGTTGTGGAAACGATACACGGGAGAACAGCCCCACCCGAACAGCCTCCGTGTTCTGTGGTACGTAATAATCGGGCGGATACTCGGATTGGCGTTCAGCCTCAAGCTGATGGAACTCGGCGAGAAACGCGCTGAACAGAATTACCACGAC
>JGI24721J44947_10012026_pt1 | contig 10717 bp, 7 predicted proteins | sample YelNatPaOPGAMG01_FD_44947 | JGI IMG/M metagenome (IMG submission 44947)
GCTTATTGGTAAGAATTCGGTTAGTCCCTGAATAATCCCTAATAAGATTGCCTTGTATATTATAATCTCACTTCTCCATTAAATAAGAGTTTATTTTTATCTAAGGGTATTGATAGCCATTTGAACCTTATCCTCAATTAATTTCTTTATTTCTTTGAGTCTCTCTTGACTTGATGATTCAAATCGAAGCACTAATACAGGTTGAGTATTGGAGGCCCTTACAAGCCCCCAACCATCCTCAAGTTGAATTCTTACTCCATCCACATCAATAATTGGATAATCTTTTCTTAAATCCTCTTTCACCATTTCTACTACTTTAAATTTAATCTCATCAGGACAATCAATCCGAATCTCAGGAGTAATAAAGGTTTTTGGAACATCTTCAAGCAATTGGGATAATTTTTTATCTGTTTTAGAAAGAAGCTCAACGAGTCGACATGAAGAATAAATAGCATCATCATACCCGAAATATCTATCTGCGAAGAATACATGACCACTCATCTCAGCACCTAAGACAGCCTTTTCCTCTTTCATCTTTTCTTTAATCAAAGAATGTCCTGTTTTCCACATGATAGCCCTACCACCATTTTTTTCAATATCTTTAAATAAATTCTGAGAACACTTTACTTCTGCTATAAAAGTTGCTCCTTTTTGTTTCTTTAATATATCCCTTGAGAAAAGAATCATCAATTGATCACCCCATATGATATTCCCTTGCTCATCTACAACACCTATGCGGTCTCCATCTCCATCATAGCCAATTCCCAGGTCAGCCCCTATCTTTTTTACCCTTTCGATTAAATCCCTCAAATTTGCTGGTATGGTTGGATCAGGAAAGTGGTTTGGGAAACGACCATCTACCTCACAATAAAGCTCTTCTACTTCACATCCCAAATCCCTAAGAAGAGGAGAAGCAACAATACCAGCAGTTCCATTTCCTGCATCAATAACAATTTTTAGCTTCTTATTAAGATTGATATCCTTTTTAATAAAATCTTGGTAATGCTTAATAATTTCCTTTTTATCGAGTTTTCCTTCTCCTTCCTCAAATTCTCCTTTTTCAATCATCCCTCTGAGGTTTTGTATTTCTTGACCAAATATTGTACTCTTTCCTACAGAAACTTTAAATCCATTGAATTCAGGGGGGTTATGGCTTCCAGTTACCATCATCCCTCCGTCTTTCTCAAAATGGAAGATAGAAAAATAATAGACAGGCGTGGGACATAATCCAATATCTGTAACATTGCATCCTGTAGAAAGAATACCTTTGATTAAAGCATCTTTAAATAATTCTGAACTTATTCGGCCATCTCTTCCAACAACCAATGACTTATAGCCCAATCTTCTCATATATGTACCAAACCCTTGACCAATTTTCTTAACAATCTCAGGGGTTAAATCCTTATCAACAACTCCTCGGATGTCATATTCTCTAAAAATCTGTGGATTAATTTTCATTTTGACCTCCTGGTATAATAATCACATAAATGGACAAAAAATCCTTCCTTCTCTTTAGGATATGAAAAAGCTATTTAAAGGTAACTTCTCATGATATGTTTGACACCCATTAATTATTGTAATTATTACCCTAAATTTTTTAATTAGCAACTTTGGATTGATTTTGAGTTTTTATATGGGGTAAAATAAATTAATGAAACTGAATAGGAGATTAACCGATGGAAGTAAAAGCGATTCGTGGTTTTAATGATATTTTACCAGATGAGGTTGGAAAGTGGCAGTTTATTGAGAAAACTGCAAAAGAGGTGTTTGAGGCATTTGGATTTAGAGAGATTCGAATTCCAGTACTTGAAAGGACAGAACTTTTTGCCCGTGGTATAGGAGAAAATACAGATATAGTTGAAAAAGAGATGTATACTTTTCATGATAAAAGTGGGAATTCTCTCACCCTTAGGCCGGAAGCAACAGCATCGATAGCAAGGGCATATCTTGAACATAAACTTTACTTATATGAATCCGTTTCAAAGCTATATTTCATTGGTCCTATGTTTCGCTATGAAAGACCACAAAAAGGTCGATATCGTCAATTTTACCAAATAGATGTAGAGGTTTTTGGAGTCTCCAATCCAATGATAGATGCAGAAATCATATCTATGCTTATGTTCTTTTTTACAAAAGTTGGGCTTGAAAAGCTTGAACTCCAAATAAATAGTCTTGGTTGCAAAGAATGTAGGCCTAAATACCGAGAGGAGTTAAAAAAATTTCTGGAGAAGGGTTCTTTAAAATTCTGTGAGGATTGCGAGAGAAGGCTTAAAACAAATCCATTGAGGATCTTTGATTGTAAAGTTCAGAGTTGTCAAGAAATAATTGATGAAGCCCCAAAAGTAAATGACTATATTTGTAATGAATGCCAGAAGCATTTTGATCAACTAAAAGATTATCTTAAATTATTAGGGCTTCATTACTCAGTTAACCCTAAGATGGTTAGAGGTCTCGATTACTATACGCGTACTGCCTTTGAAGTTATTTCCAATCAATTAGGTTCTCAGAATGCTGTTTCAGGAGGGGGCAGGTATGACAATCTTTTCCAGGAAATTGGGGGAATAGATATTCCAGGGATTGGATTTGCTATTGGGATGGAAAGGCTTGTTACACTTTTGTCAGAAGGTAAAGATTTTTTAAAATTTCCTCATCTGTTTTTAGCTGCCATAGGCGAAAGGGCTTTAAAAGAAGCATTTAGACTTTCTAATCAGTTTCATCTAAATGGAATATGGGCTGAAATGGATTATGATGGAAAGAGTCTCAAAAGTCAGATGAGAAAAGCTGATAAATTAAAGGTAAAATATGTTATTATTATTGGAGAAGAAGAAATAAAGAGGAAGAGGGTTGTGTTGAGAAATATGGAAATTAAGGATCAAGAGGAAATTCCACTTGATGGTATTTTTGAGGTGGTAAAAAACAGAATATTTAATAAAAATTCAATCAATTGATTTTTCAAATTATTTTATGTAAAATTTGATTAATTTTGGGGGATCGTTCAATGGTAGGACAACGGACTCTGACTCCAAAAAAAGAGGAAATTTTAAACCCCTTGATATTTGGACTGGTTTCCCGCAAATCCTTGATAATCAATAATCAGAAAGCTTTCTATCTGTTTTAGTCTTTTACATTTAATTCAGTCTTTTTGATCCATTTATGTCACAATTTTGTCACGCTGAACAACGGAGTTTCTATCAGTTGTTCAGGAGGGAATCTCTTTTTGCGACCTCCAGGAGGTAAATCGAACGAAAAGAATTTTTAATAAATAAACGATTCTATTGATATAGATAAAAGTGTAATTCTTGGGCTTAAGAGAATCTAATTCCTTTTTGAAAGAAAAGCTGTATAAAGATGCGATCCCTTTGGGTATATCTCGAATCATTTACAACTTTAGTAAGCATCCTCACTTCTTTTGAAGTGAGCTATGGGACAATTCTTTGGGCTTGGACAAAGGCAGTATGTCTTGGGATTAGATTTTTCACAGGATTTATCCTTCCTATACATGTATTACTGTTTTTGAGACTAAAAAATTTGCACGGTTGGAGATATTTTGTTTAATTTATTGGAAATAATCTTACTTATGCCAACAAATTTAGTAAAAAATAGGGTGAAATACTCAACACCTGTAAGGTTGGGGATGAAAGACCTCGTTCCGAAGGCACGAAATATAAGGAGGGGCAATGTGGAAACCGCAAAGTTCGCAAAATCNGAAATTAAATCCCGTGACCAGTTAACCATTCCTAAAAAATCAGAGTTATGACCCGTATTGAAGGAGGATAGATCGTTTCTATCATTTCGGTAGGGGATTCGTTAATTGTAATAACTAAAAGACTTGAGCTGGGCGAAGCAAGAAGTGAAATAAAGAAGATTCTTAAAGTATCGAAAGTCTCTTTAGATGATCTTTTAATAGAGCTCGAAGAAGAACGAGAAAAAGTATTTCAGGAGACCTGTCCTTGTTTCAGCCAATTGGGGTTAAGTAGATTTTTTGACTACGGGAGATAAATACCGTTTTGAAAGAATGAAGGATTTTCACAAATATCCATTTCATATCGTGACCCCTTCAGAATTTATAGATTCTATTCTCTCTGAGATTTTAAAAGGGTTTGAAGAAAAAGAATGAACAAAAATGGTTTATTATTACATTTTAACTAATATAAACGGGGTTAGCAAAGGTAATTCGGTGCAAATTACTTGATATTTGGAGATTTAGATGAGAAATCATAAATAGGGAAAGTAGTCAATTTTAATTACCAGAATTTAGATCTTTTAATCTTATTTCCCATTAAAAATCAATTAGATATTTTAATGTTTTTTGGCAAATTTACTGCTTATCCTAATAAATTAAAAGGCTTTTGAGATCAAAAATAGGCAATTGGTTTATTTTATGGACAATAGAAAAGAGGCAAAAGAGATTATTCGAACCTTGTGAGAAAATAAATTTCATGGGGTGTGTCCATGCAAAGGTAATATATTTACTTCTTTAATTATGAAACAAGAATGGGACTCATCGTTCCCTTCAGAGGAGCATTGAAAAGGTGATTGACTACGAAAACTACGAATGGCAAACCTTGAGAGTCAATTAAGAAGGTAGAATCAAAGTGAGTAATTGCCATCTACTTGTTTTTTTGATATATTGTAAAAAAACTTCGAAGATATAGTTGATCTTTTAGTTTCGTTTATTTGAATGATAAAATTCCACATATTTTAAAGGGTGGCGTTAATTTGTAACAGCGGATATTAAGGTTTATATACGAAAACTATCAATATAGAGAATAAATTGATGAATGGTTAAGATTTAAATTACCTAAGAAGGCAAAAGATGAATCAAAAATATGAATGAAAAATATATTTTTTTAATTGGGAAAAAGATTAAAATTTCGGGTTATTTCACCACATCAGTCACTGTTGAAGCCATTGAATCTTTACTTGACGCAGTGCTTTTAAGAGTTCGGACTCTTGAAGGAAGGTTAGAGGAAATTGTTTTGACTCTTGAGGAGATCGAAAAACTTATAGAAGAAACTCCCCAAAAGTCAGAGCCTCAAATTCAGGTCCCTGCAGAGGAATTAAGGCTCCTTATAGAGTCCAACCGGATTCGTTTGGCTTATTGTTATGATCCTTATTTTGCGGTTAGTCTTTCTGGAATTCAATCCCTTCCTCATCAGATAGAAGCAGTATATGGAAAAATGCTTCCTCAGGCTAGATTAAGATTTTTGCTTGCAGATGATCCTGGAGCAGGCAAAACCATAATGGCTGGACTTCTTATTAAAGAGCTCAAACTCCGTAATGCAATTGAACGTATTCTTGTAATTGTTCCTGCTTCATTAACTATCCAGTGGCAGGATGAGCTTCTACGTTTTTTTAATGAAATTTTTACCATTATAAATGCAGAAAATGATAAACAGCAATTAGTCAATCTTTGGCAGCGTGAATCGCAAGTTATTACTTCCATGGACTATGCAAAGCGGCCAGAGGTTCGAGAACGTGTGTGGGCCTCAAATTGGGATCTTATTATATTGGATGAGGCCCACAAATGTTCTGCTTACACAAAACGTTCAAGCCATCGAGCACCCGAAGCAGATAAGACAAAACGTTATCAACTCATTGAACACTTCTCTGAAAGTGCACCCTTATCTATGCTTTTTCTTACTGCTACTCCTCATCAAGGTGATGAAGATAGATTTTCCNATTTTCTTCATCTTCTTGATCCTGATCTTTTTGTAGAGCCTCACAGGTTATTAGAAAAAGAGAGAGAATTGAGAAAAAGTATATTAGGACTTGGAAAGGATTGTCCATGGATGATTCGCAGGCTGAAGGAGGATTTACGTGACTTTGATGGAAAACGGATTTTCCCTAATCGCCATAGTCAAACAGTGACTTTTACCCTTGGTTTGGATGAGTATGATCTTTATCAAAAGGTGAATGAATATTTGAATCGTTTTTTAATCGGGGGCACCGGACGGGCAAAACAGAGCATCGCTTTAACTCGTACTGTTTTGCAAAGGCGTCTGGCCAGTTCGACCTACGCTATTTATGAATCTCTTAAACGTCGTTTGAAACGACAAGAGGATTTGCTTGAGGAATTACAGAAACTTCCATTGGATAAACAACGCAAGCGTCTCGCCGAGCTTAGAGGAGCTATTATTGATGAAGAGCGCGAAGAGGATGATCTCGATGAGAAAGAACGCGATGAATTAGTCAATGAAATTACAACCGCAGAGCAATTAGGGGAATTGCAGGAAGAAATTGCTTACTTAAAGGACCTTATTGAATTTGCCAAAGGAGTTTATGAACATGCCCCTGATAGTAAACTGAATACTCTCAAGCATGTGCTTGAGAAGGCGGAATTTGGCGAATTACGGGATGGGCGGGGGAAACTTCTTATCTTTACTGAGCACAGGGATACGATGAACTACCTTAGCGATCACCTGAAACGCTGGGGTTTTACCACCTGTGTCATCCATGGTGGGATGAATCCTCATGAGCGAAAGAAAGCCCAAGAAAAATTTAGGACCGAATCCCAGATATGTGTGGCTACCGAAGCAGCAGGCGAGGGTATAAATCTTCAATTCTGTCATTTGATGATTAATTATGACCTTCCCTGGAATCCTGCTCGAATCGAGCAAAGGATGGGTAGAATTCATAGAATTGGGCAAGATCGTGATGTCTATATTTTCAATTTTGTTGCTGAAAGTTCTTCTGATGGGAAACCTATTATTGAAGGAAAGATATTAAAGCGACTACTTGAAAAACTTGAACAGATGCGAGAAGCATTAGGTTCAGACCGTGTTTATGATGTTATTGGTCAGATTCTTTCTTTAAATGAAGTTAATCTGGCAGATATGCTTAGAGAAGCTGCTTTATATCCGGGAAAACTTTCTGACTACGAAGATCAGATTATGCAACTTACCCCGGAAAAACTCCGCCAGTATGAAGAGCAAACCGGTATTGCCTTAGCTCGGGCTTTTGTTGATATTCCCGCACTGAGAGAATCTACCTATCTCGCTGAAGAGAAAAGATTGATGCCCGAATATATTGCAAAGCAGTTTCTTTTTGCTTGTGAAAAGATAGGAGTTAAAGTTGAGCAGCGAGCGGATGGGCTTTGGCGAATTCCTTATATTCCACAGGATCTCCGGTCTGAAAATCTTGAGGCTGTTAAGCGCTTTGGTAAACCTGAGGACCATTATAACAAGATTACTTTTTATAAAGAGCATCTTTCGCAAGATAAACACCTTGATGCGGTTCTTGTTTCGCCCGGTCATCCTATTTATGCGGTAATAGATGAGAAGTTAAACAAAAAATTGAATTCTCTTTTAGGTAAATNCGCTGTTTTCATTGATTCCGAAACAAGTAATCCATATCTTTTACATTTTTTTGAAATGCAACTCATTGGCGATTATCCAAAAAAGGATTCTCTTCTTTATGCTGAACTTGTGGCAATAAAACAGGATGGGGATATTTTTCAAGTTATATCTCCTGATATCATACATGATTTAACAACATTAGATAGCAAAGATATTTCTATTCCATCCTTTGAAACAAAGCAAGTAGAATCCTTCATTCGAAGCAAAATCCAATTAGAAAAACGAAGAGAACTTTTGGTCGAGCGGCAAAAACAGGAAAATATTATTCGGGAGTACTTAAAGAGGTCATTTGATGAGCGTTTATGGTCTGCTCAGAGAAAGGCTATGGAACTAAGGGCACGTTATGAAAGCGGAGAAAAGGAGGTTGATTTAGCACTCCGTGAGGCAGAGCGGGAGGTCGAAACTATAGAACGGCTTCGAAATGAACGTCTCGAGACTGTAGGTTATCTTGGGATTATTCGACCTGGCCCCTTAAGGCATATTGGCTCTTTCTATGTTCTCCAATCAAAAGAATTTCCCGAAGCAAAAGCTTATATTGAGGACATTGAAGCAAAGCGAAAGAGCGAAGAGGCAGCAATGCGTATTGTATTGGAATACGAGCGGAAGAGAGGGTGGATTCCNGAAGATGTTTCAGATCAAAAGATAGGTTTTGATATTCGGTCGCTTAGCCCTCCAGATCCTTTAACAGGAAAAAGAGATNTTCGGAGAATTGAAGTTAAAGGAAGGGCGCGAGGGGAGCCAATTCGATTGACAGAAAACGAGTGGCGGAAGGCAAAACAATTAAAAGATACCTATTGGCTTTATATTGTCTGGAATCCAACTGAAGCCGATTGGGAACTGCTACCACCAATACAAAATCCTGCTGAAAAGTTGGGAAATTTGGTTAGGGAAGTTAAGGTTATTAACCATTATGAAATATCAGCAGATTCTATTCAAGGAATCTGCAAAAATATAACCCCTTCCCCTTGATAGGGGAGCTAATTCATACCTTCCCACTCAGACGGGGAGCTTACTTACCCCTCTTGATGGGGGAATTAAACTTACTCCCTTCTTTAACGGGGGAGGGTTAGGGCGGGGGGTGAAAAAGATATCGAAATATTGAAAGAGCAATGATTATAACTTATTCTAAAAATAAGATCCCAATTAGATTAACAATAGAAAGATGGAATCATATTATTCACAGACACCCTGAACTAATAGATGAAAAGGAAAAAGTAATTGAAGCAATAGAAAAACCTGAAATGATATTGAAAGGAGATTTCGGAACATTTATGGCTGTTAGNTTTTATCAGGAGACCCCATTATCTGAAAAATATTTGGTTGTAATTTATAAGGANCTAAGCAAAGATGATGGTTTTGTTGTAACAGCATACTTTACAAACAAGCCGTCAGAATGGAGGGAGGTTTTATGGAAGCAGTAAAGATACTTGAGAAAAAAGAAAATCTGGACTGGGATTATGATGAAGAAGCGGATGTTCTTTACATAAGTATTACGAAACCCCAAAAGGCAATTGGAATAGATGCTGGTCAAGGGATAATTGTTCGGTTTAGAGAAGAAACTAAAGAGATAGTAGGGCTAACTATAATCGGGTTCAAGGAAAGATTTTTAAAAGCAATGAGTAAGAGATAAATATGAGTTAAAGTGAAGGAGGTAATTTAAAAGATGCCCAAAGATACGAGTAGTCCTTTTACCCCAGGGATTCCTGTTCCAGTAGAATTTTTTGTAGGTCGCATAAATGAAATAGAACATTTAAGGGGAAAAGTTAAAGGTAGTAAGAAAGGACGGCTTGAAGTAGCATTTCTGACTGGTGAAAGAGGGATTGGAAAGAGTTCTTTAGCTTCTTTTGTTAGATTTCTTTCTGAAAGAGAAGACCAGATGATTGGACTTCATACCTTTCTTGGTGGAGTTACTACATTAGAAGAGATGGTACGAAGGGTTTTTGATCGATTGCTCAAAGAGAGTATAGGAACTTCCTGGCACGATAAAATCAAAAAATTCTTTGGTAATCATATCCGTCAGGTGGATCTTTTTGGAATAAGTTTAGAATTTGGAGCTCCTGCTCAGGATTTGCAGCGCATAGTTTATGATTTCGCTCCTGCCCTTCACAATTTAATGGACCATATCAAAAATGAGAAAAATGGAATTTTTTTAGTTTTGGATGATATCAACGGACTTTCCTCATCTCCTGACTTTTCTAATTGGCTCAAAAGTTTGGTGGATGAAATAGCAACCTCCCAAAATCCACTTCCCCTTTGTCTATTACTGGTTGGTATGGAGGAACGAAGGCAAGAATTGATCCGCTCTCAACCTTCTCTCGCGCGGGTATTTGACATAATAGAGATCAAACCGTGGTCTAGCGAAGAAACAAGAGACTTTTATAAGCGAGCTTTCTCCAAAGTAAATATAAAAGTCAAGGAAAAAGCTTTAGATCAACTAACCCATTTTGCAGGGGGACTTCCGGTTCTCGCTCACGAAATAGGCGATGCTGCTTTCAATGTGGACGAAGATGGCTGTATTGATGATAATGATGCATTTAAAGCAATAATTGCTGCTGCTGAAATCGTCGGCCGAAAGCACTTAGAGCCCCAAGTATTCAATGCGATTAGAAGCAGTGTTTATCCAAACATTTTAAGAAAATTAGCAAGAACTTTAGAATTAGAAGCACCATTTAAACGAAGTGAGGTTATAGATCTCTTCTCAGATGAGGAAAAAAGGGCTTTTGATAATTTTTTGAGGAAAATGACTAAGTTGGGGGTCTTGCGGAAAAAAGATGTTCCAGGGGTATATGAATTCACAAATCTACTATATCACTCTTACCTCTTGATAGAGGCGAAAAGGGCAGAGGAAAAGAGGAAACAATGAGTGCTAATGATCGCCGTCTAATCGAAGATTTTTTACCCATCAAAGAAATAAGTGCTGAATCTTCCAGGGAAAAATCTATTCGCCATGGCCACATTTCTACTCTCCATCTATGGTGGGCAAGACGACCACTGGTAGCCTGTCGAGCTGCGGTTTATGCCTCTCTTGTTCCTGCTGATTTTCATGCTCCCAAGAATGGTCCTGAAAATAAGCGAGCAAGTCTTGGGAGAGCAAATGCAGCCAAATTCCTTAAGGAACTCTGTCGTTATCCGGGAAATCCACAAAAGATTGAAGAGGCAAGGCAAAATATTCTTAAAGCCCATCGGGATAGAACCGGTGAAGATAGCTCACCAAAGGTGCTTGATTGCTTTGCAGGTGGAGGGTCAATTCCTCTTGAGGCGCTTAGATTAGGGTGTGATGCTTATGCTTTAGAACTAAACCCGGTTGCCCATTTAATAGAATTATGCACACTAGTCTATCCTCAAAAATATGGTAAGCC
>JGI24721J44947_10012033_pt1 | contig 10715 bp, 9 predicted proteins | sample YelNatPaOPGAMG01_FD_44947 | JGI IMG/M metagenome (IMG submission 44947)
CTTTTATTGATATAATCACCCATTATCTTGGCATTCTCCATCAGTTTCATTCTTTTTGTTACTTCAATACTTGCCAGAGCCGCTGCAAAAAGCACTGGATCACTTCCAAATGTTGTATGCTCCTCGCCCTCTGTAAAACCACTCAGATCACCCCTTGCCAGTAATGCCCCAACTGGAAAACCTCCCCCAAGGGCCTTCGTAAGCGTAATCATATCAGGCTTTACATTGTAGTACTCGGATGCTGACCATTTGCCAATCCTACCAAAGGCTGTCTGTGCCTCATCAAAAATCAGTAGTATGTCATTTTCATGCAAGATCTTTTTTAGCCTCTCCAGATATCCCGGGGGTGATGGTATCTGACCTCCCGGACCCTGCATGGGCTCGATTATCATCCCTGCAATGTCATTGTTATTATCGTATTTAATTAAATTTTCAACAGGCATGAGGCATTCAAAGTTGCATTCGCCGTAATTCTTGTTAAATGGGCACCTATAGCAGTATGGATAAGGGACCCTCCTGAAATGCTCCTTTCCAAAGCCCTCAAACCTTATCACTGAAGGCAGAGGACTACTTGCTGCAATTGTCGCAAGTGATGCACCATGATAGCCCCTGTATGTTACAATGAATGTGCTCTTCCCAGGCCTGTTCACCATTGCAAGCTTCATTGCCGCCTCAACTGCCATCCCGCCACCCTCATTGTTCAATGAGACCTTTTCAAATCCAAAAAGCTCTGAAAGTGTATTGATCAACTTTATCCTGGGTATTGTTGGAAAGCCATACCTTACATGGGTTAAAAGATGCATCTGTTCATAAACAGTGTACATAATGTCAGGATTTACATACCCATGGTTGAGTGTCCATGCCTGTGCTGTCATATCAAGGTACCTTTTACCATTTATATCTTGAACGTACGCTCCTTCACCCTTGAAAAGAACTGTGGATTTTAGAGGAGTAAGGGACCTTTCCCTTGCCTTTAAAAATTCTTCCTCTGTTATTTTTGTTATTAGATCAATTACCTCCTCCTTCTTCAAATATTTAGGTTCAAAACTCATGATTAAACATTTTCTCAATGTTATTTATACTTTTTTGATTTTTATTCTAAATTGTTATAATCAATTAAAATTATTATGATCAATCATAATGGAATATTTCATTTATTATTGATTTTAGATGCTGTGGATCCCTGGCAATATAATCTGGTGACTCCTTTTTTAGAAGATCAATCCTGCTTATCCCGTATGAAACAGCTATTGATATTACCCCTGCTGCCTTTGCCTCAATAATATCCTTTGGCTGATCACCTATGAATGCTATCTTACCTTTATCAATATCATACAATCTTGAGAATTCATTTATACCATTCCTCTTTTTACCATCTATCTCCTCATAGCCCCTAATAAACTTGAAATATCTGTCAAGGGAAAAATGCCTAACCTGTTCCTGGAGTATGAACGTGGGATTGTAGGATATAATGCCCATGGTAAAATGAAACGAGAGATCATGGATCAAATCAATTATACCCGGGAAGGGATGCATTATTGTTTTTATTGACTCAATAAAATAATTTACATACTGTGATGATAGTTCTGCCATTGATTCACTATCTACATTGTATTTTTCCATCAAAAACCTTATTATCTCCATAAATGACATATAGTCCATTAAGGATCTTAGCTCCTCCCTTGAGAAATCAAGAACGCCATACCTTTTTAATACAGTATCAAGGGAATAATAGATCGCATCAAAGGAATCTAATATAGTTCCATCAACATCGAATATTAGTCCATATTTCATATGAAAGAATTGGAATGAAAAATGATAAACTTTTTGTTTTTGTTTTTAATTTCCAATCAATGATAGATATTTCCAAGGAAAAATTTCTGGTTTTTTCAGATGATCTTACCGGAGCAAATGGTGTTTCAGGGATGATGTCAAGATTTTCAAGGGCTATCACAGTAAATAGTAATATAATATTTTCCCCTGAGAAAATTTCTCCAGATTTTGATTCCATAACAATAAATACAAAAACAAGGATGCTTAATGGGAAAGAGGCCTTTGAAATAATTGAAAACCTAAAAAAGAGAATTTTAAAAAATAAAATAAGGTTTGGTAAGAGGATAGACAGTACCCTCAGGGGTAATATTGAAATGGAGGCATTGCCATTCCTGGAAGGAAATGCAGCAATAATGACAGATACAATACCGGAATATGGAAGATATACAATGGATGGGAATACAATCACCCCAGAGGGTTCAATGAATATAATTGAGAAGTTCAGTAAGTTGGAAGCAATACAGGTTAAAATTGATGAACTTAAAAGAACAAAAATTGAAAATGGTAAGATATATGTTGTTGATTCAAAGGATTACAATGATATTGAAAAAATAGCCTATTTTATTCATAGGAACGGCTATTTTCCGATGGATCCCGGGCCTCTATGTAGTGCAGTTTCAAGGTTTAATTTAAAAGAAAGGAATGAAAAAATCTACCCTCCGAGGGTATCCAATATATTATACATAATTGGTAGTATGGAGAAAAAAACAGAAATGCAGATTAAACATGCTGTATCCATGGGTATTGAATTATTTGACATAAATGATTTCAAAACCCAGTCATTAAGGGCTGCAATAATAAGGTTGAATTATTTTGTTCACAGGCATTTAATTAATCAGGAATTCATAAATAATGTAAAAAATTATGATTCATATGTTTTAAGCGGAGGCGAAACTGCAAACACCTTCTTTGAGGCATCTAATGGACTTTTAATAGAGAGTTTGGGCGACTTTATGCCCCTTGTTGGCATTGGAAGGTTAATTGGTGGTATCCTTCATGGGAAAATTGTTGTAACCAAGGGTGGAATGATAGGATCTGAGAATGTTTATATGAGAATTCTTGATTACCTTACCAGTGATAATTATGATGACAAAAATAGGTATTACTCTAGGTGATCCTGCAGGGATTGGGTATGAAATAACCGCAAAATCACTTTTAAATTATAAGAATAAGGATAGATTTGTACTTATTGGTAATAGGGAACACTTTTTATCTGTACTTGATTTATTAAAAATAGATAGGAAATATTTTGAAGATATAGAATTCATTGATATTGATGGTGGCAGGATTGAATTTGGAAAGGTGCAGGAAGAGGCAGGGAGGATCTCTTATAAAAGTGTTGAGAAGGGTATTGAAATTGCATTGAAGGGTGAAATTGATGCCCTTGTCACTGCACCAATAAACAAGGAATCTTGGCAGAGGGCAGGATCAAAGTTCATTGACCACACTACCATGCTACAGGTATTGACAGGTTCAAAGGATGTGGGAACAGTCTTTGAGGTAAAGAGACTGAGGATTATATTTTTAACTAAACACATATCCCTCATTGAGGCCTGCAGGCAGGTAAAAAAAGAGAATGTGAAAAGGGGAATAATGATGGCGGATCAGGCACTAAAGATGCTCGGAATCGATAATGGAAAGATCGCAGTAGCGGCGTTAAATCCACACGGCGGTGAGGGGGGACTCTTTGGAAGAGAGGAGATTGATGAAATATTACCTGCAATTAAGGAAATGGAAGGAACATACAATGTTTACGGGCCTTTCCCTGCCGATTCAATATTTCACCAGGCGTCTCTAGGATACTATGATATTGTTCTTTCACTTTACCATGATCAGGGTCATATTGCCGCAAAAACCTATGACTTTGATAGGACTGTAAGCCTCAATATAGGACTGCCATTCTTGAGGACGACTGTTGACCATGGAACAGCTTTCGACATAGCAGGGAAGGGTATTGCAAAGGAGATAAGCATGCTAGAATCAATTAAAAAGGCAATTAAATATGCCTTAATATATAAGGAAAATTATTATAAGTATATAAAAAAATAAGCAAGATTAAATAATGGTATAACATTAACTTCTATGGTGATTCAATGGAAAATGAAGTTGACACCACAAATATTTTGAGATTGGCATGGTCAAAGAAGGTCTGGTATCTACTTATATGGCTTATTTTTATGTACATTGTCACCATTCTCGACAGGAATAACATCTCTTTTGCATTATCTGCAGGAATGATTACTGATCTTGGAGAACCTGCATCCATAGCAGCCACCGTTGGTGGACTTGCAAGTGGCCTTTTCTTCATAGGTTACCTGATACCACAGGTGTTTACAAACTATATTATCTATAAAACGGGTGTAAGAAGACTCTTCACACTACTTTTTGCAACATGGGGAGTCTTGACAATACTTACTGGGATGGTAACCAATATAATGCAACTCTATGTACTCAGGTTTCTTCTGGGTATAGCCGAGGCAGCATTTTTCCCAGGGGTAATATTTTTCCTCACCCTCTGGTTTACAGTAAAGGAAAGGACTAAGGCAAACAGCATATTTATGCTTGGATTCCCATTGGCAGGAGTACTTGGTGCACCAATTGCAGGATTAATACTCGGCTATTATACACATATGGGCTGGAGATACCTATTCTATTACGAAGGTATTATAAGCCTGGTTATGGCATTGATTGCTTGGATAGTTCTCACAGATAATCCAATGAAGGCAAGTGGCTTACAGAGGAACAGAAAAAGGTACTCATTGATACCCTTGAGAAGGAGAAGGAGAAGAAGGAGGAAAAGTTTGGAAGATATTCAATAAGGTCTGCCTTAAAGGATCTGGATGTTTGGAAGCTTCTTTTCATCTATTTTACTGCAATGCTTGGATCCTATGGTGTAACAATGTGGACACCTACTATTATAAAAAATCTATCCCACATGACCGCTGCATCATCAGCATTCCTTACAACAATACCATACCTATTTATGGTTCTTGGAATGATATTATGGGGTATTTCATCTGATAAATTTAAGGAGAGAAAATGGCATACCTTTGGCATCCTTTTGCTTTCAGGTGTTGCACTATGGCTCAGCGCCATTGCAGGCTATATATACCATGACTTCTGGCTTGCTTATGTATTCCTTTTCTTCTCATATATGGGCTCATTCTCTGTTATGGTAACCTTTCTGGGCATTACCACAGGAGTTCCTAACAGGTGCTTCTGCTGCTGTCGGTATAGGACTTATCAACGCAGTGGGTAACCTTGGCGGCTTTGTTGGACCTTACGTGGCTGGATATCTCCATGACCTTCTTGGAAGTTATTACTATTCACTTTCATTCCTATCGATTGTTTACATTATAGGTGCTATTCTTGTCATATTCGTGAGAAAACATGGAGCAAAGGTACTCTGAAAAGTTTTAAATAAAATCCTTTAATTTATTTTTTTATGATAAAAGAATTAAACGTAAGGGTACTCTGTGATGACCTAGCACCCTTCAGGTCACTTGCACTCGCACAGCACGGTGTCTCGTATTTTATAGAGATTAAGTATGAGGATTTTGAAAGAAGGATACTTTTCGATACCTGCTCATCATATCAGGTAATAAAGTATAATTCATCCCTAATGAACATTGACCTAAAAAGATTGATGCCATTGTTATATCGCACGGGCATTATGACCATGGTGGAGGATTAAGGGATATTCTAAATGAGATAAATGTTCCTGTTTTTGCACACCCGACAATATTCAGAGAAAATTTCTACATTCCATATCTTTACATAGGAATACCTAAAGATCATATATTAGATCTTGAAAAGAAGAATAATTTTGTATTCATCAGGGAACCATTGGAAATATTCCCATCTGTATGGACCTCGGGAGAGGTGCCGAGGGAAAATAAATTCGAGATTGTTGAAAACATGTATACTATTCAAGATGGAAAGATAATAAGGGATCCAATGATGGACGACACCTCTCTTTANATTGACCTTGGAGAATCCATATTCCTTGTATCTGGCTGTTCACATGCAGGTATAGTGAACATAAAAAAACACGGTGAAAAAATTTTTGGAAAAAGGGTAAGCCACATCATAGGTGGCCTGCACCTTTTGAATGCAAAGGAGGAAAGGATTAATTTCACCATTCAGAACCTTGCTGATACTGAGCTTTATCTAGGGCACTGCACAGGCGAGAATGTAATAAACAAATTTATGGAAAATTATGGTGAAAGGGTGAAAAGGATCTACAGTTCCTTCGAGCTTAAAGTGATTCCATGAATGAGATTAATATCCTTGAAAAAAATAAGGTAATTCTAGAACTTATACAGGAGGCGATCAGGGCCGCAGATCCATTGCCAAAATTAATGGAAATAAGGAACAATATTTTAAAGGGGCAATATGGCATGATTTACATAATAGGAGTTGGCAAGGCATCCAAAAGAATGATGATGGCATTCGAGGATGTGGAGGCTAAAAAGTTTGTTGTCTCAAAAGAATATTCTCCATATGGAATAGTGGCCGGACATCCATATCCCGATGAGAACAGCTACGAGGCTGCAAGGAGAATACTCAACATGCTTAAAGAGGCAAAGATGAATGACCTTGTAATATTTTTAATATCGGGTGGTGCCTCTTCACTTGTTGGTGACTATGTGGTTCCATTGGAAAAAATAAGGGAGATTACTGAGAGGCTAATGAAGTCTGGGGCAAACATATACGAATTGAACAAGGTAAGGAAGCACCTCTCCTATTTAAAGGGGGGCAGGGTAATAAGATATACGAATGCAAGAATAATATCACTCATAGTTTCCGATGTTATGGGAGATGACCTTTCCACAATAGGCTCCGGTCTCACCTCTCCCGATGAAACCACCTTTATGGATGCAATTGATGTGATGGAAAAATATTCCATTAGGGATAATGATATAATGGATATATTAAAAAACCCAGATAAGCATGGCCTTTTTGAAACTATAAAATATGATGAATTCCCTGTGGAAAGGGTGGATAACATAATAATATGCAAAAATTCAGATTCTTTGAAAGCTGTAGAAAATAAAGCATTAGCCCTCGGCTATAATGTAAAAAACCTCGGGACAATAGTCTCGGGCGAGGCAAGGGTGGCTTCAAGCATGCTCTTTGACAAGTTTGAAAAACTGCCAGAAAAGAGTGTTTTAATATCTGGTGGTGAGACAGTGGTAACAGTAAGGGGAAAGGGAAAGGGTGGGAGAAACCAGGAACTTGTTCTTTCATCCTTGAACAGAATAGGGGAGAATGATGTTATCACCTCCTTTGGAACAGATGGCATAGATGGACCAACGGATGCGGCCGGTGCTGTGGCCGATTATTCCACAAGGAAGAGATCTGAGGGAATAAACATAATGGAATACCTTGAAAACAACGATTCATATACATTCTTTAAAAAAATGGGAACATTGATTATCACCGGACCCACTGGCACAAACGTAATGGATGTTCAGATATTCATGAAGAATTGAATATTTTTCTTACCTTTACAGCCTCGCCGTGCTCCTGGCTTTCCATATCATCATGTGACATGGTGGCGGTACCTGTACCTATCACATCACCACCCCTCAAGATCACCACCTCATCCCCCTCCCTTATATCCTCAGTAGATTTGATTATTCCAGAAACAAATACACTACCCTTTGGCGTGAAGTTGTCTATTTCCACTGTGTATATACCCCTTGATGCAATGAACTCTGCACCACCCCTTCCAAGCAATATCTTTCCATGCATTGGAGAAAAGTGGATGTATATGTCATTTTCATAGGCTATTATCTCATCGTACCTTTTCCTAATTTTTTTATTATTTAATGGAAAGTTTACACCAAACTGGAACCTTGCTATGCTGTTCAATTTTTCAACAATATTTTCATTTGAGTTTTCCAGGGTATTTAGGGCATCCAAAAGCACATTTTTGTTATTCTCATCCCTGAGATTGCCGAATATTTTTATTGCATTCCACTTCTCGAGAACTTCATCAAGGAAATTGAGATCCTCTGGAAGGAATGCAATAATTCTCTCATATTTATTTATATCAAGAAATTTCTTCAGCATCTCCATTGTGAATTCCCTCTCTTCCCCATACCATCTTCCTGTAACAGGTATATCATAATGTGCTGCAGGGTATGTGAACTCAAGCTCCCTTGGCACAAGGCCCAGGGGTGATGTAACAATCACCTCATGCAAATGCTTGCCAGATTTATCAACGATCGATCTAAAATATCTGTGTGAAGGTGATCTTGAATAGGGCTTTGTAGCGGAGCATGGCAAAAGCAAAAGATACCTCTCATTTCCTGGTCTCCTGTACCTCTCTATGATCCTTTCCCTCCATCTTCTTATATCAGGCCTGAACAGACTTTCAAAGTGTGATGAATTAAGATATCTTCCAGATACTGGAAAAAATTTCTCAAATAAACTATAATAATACATGTCTGAGAGCCTTAGGAGTGTTTTTGATAGTGGGTCTGGAATGCTTTCAACAAGGACCCTTAGATCACCCTTTTCCATGTATCTTCTAGTTATTTTTTCCATCTCCCAGAGATCTTCAACATTCTCTGAATTAAGCCTTACCCTATGTGAATCCAGGAGGTCTATGCCAAGGTAGTGTAGAACTGGCACAAGGTATTTCTCAGCAATGAATGGTGCATAAATTATCCTTTTCAGGCCCACCTCAAGCCTAACATTAATTATTTTTTCAATCAACCTTTCAGGCCTTTTAAGAAGAGTAAAGAGCCCTGGAAGAACAACTATATCACCATAGACAAAATATTTATCTTCGAGCTGAGATTTCGAAATATCTTCTATACCAGGTAGCTCTATTTTATTTCCAAGTATATCCAAAACCCCATCAGTCTTTTCAATTATACCCCCCTCTATATTATCCTCATCAAGAAAAAGTATGTTAGGTAAATTGAATCCATTATAAACTGCCAGTCTTCCCAGGCCCTGCCTTGAAATAAGGGAGATCATAGGGAGAGCTTTACCTCCAGCTCCCTCTTCTCTGTAAAATCAAACTTATTTCCGCATGCTGTACATTTACCTGCCCTCTTTGCACACTGGTAATGGTATGTAGCACCACATTTCTCGCAAATCACCATGTCAAGGTCCTTGAAAATCCTGCCCCTGCAGAGCTGGCATTTCTCATTACCAGATGCCTTCAAGGCCCTGAAACCCCTTTCTATAAGGAAATATGCATCAATATCCCTTTCCTTTCTTTCACCATCGTACTCCGCAATTATCCTCAGCCTCGATGAATCTGTTGCCATTGATACAATGTTCCTTGACTTCCTCTCACCCCTTTTTATGGGACCGAATTCTATGGTAGTTCCCTCAATGCTACCATCAAGATGCAATGTCAAACTTTTCACATCCTCCATTCCCTTGTATTCTATATTGATATCCCCATGCACCTTTTTTCCATCGGATTCGAGTTTTAATTCGATCTGTGACGCATGTATAAGGCTCTTCAGCTTTTCATCAAGATCCTTTTGCATTGATGCAAGATAATTTAAAAGATCATCAATGCCTGAGGGCATATTTTCAGGAACACTTATTTCTATTCCGTTGGATCTTGCCACTTCAAGTATAGCATTCTTTTTCTCCTCAAAGTATGAATTTATTATATTATGATATTCATTCATTATTATGGAGTGTTTCATCATGTAATAGGATACGAATAGATCATCACCCTCCTTCAGCTCAGGCATATTTGCCCTTAGATTATTTAATGCCTCGCTATATATTTCATTTGAGAATGATTTTATATTATCCACAGATAGCAGGGGGTCAATATCACCAGCACCTGAGTAAATTTTCAGGGTCCTTTCCAAAGAAGAATAAATATTTTGGCAGAAATGTGAATTCTTTGCAATCTCCTTGGAAATATCTTCAAGGAATGATGAGAATGACTGTACATAATTCCTCAGTACCTTGGATTCTGTCATGGGAAGCATATCATAGAGCATTATGTACTGTTTGTTCATCCAAAGGTCAAGGAGCATATTATGCTCATTAAAGCCTGTAAGGCCAGAATTGAATGCGATCCTCTTCAGGTTTTCCAGCTTTTCCCTCAATGCCTTTTCAATATCAGGTAACCTTGATTTAATATAATCAACATTATCCCTGTATTCATTTATGGCCCTTGATATTGATTCCTTGTTACCCTGAAGCAGAATGGATATTATTTCTCTCCATTTATCCTTCATTTTATCATAATGTACGGTGAGGTCTATTGATAGATATGAAGATACCATAACTATGTAGAAAAGGGCGTCCATCTCCCTCCTTACGGCATCCTCTATTGCTATATTTAGCCTGGAGTTCAGGGATTCAAGGGCCTCAAAGGATTTTTCAACATTGCCACCCTGGAAATAAACCCTTGCGGCCTGGTAGTTTTTAAGGAATTCCTGAACGTTCAATCCTAGTGAAACAGACGCATTTATCTTATCCTTAACATATTCTATCATAATTTTCAAACTTTCTATCCTTTTGCTCAGGCCCTCATATTTTATGATAAGTGAATTAAGCTCAAAAACAGCGTTTGAATACTTACCTTGACTTAGATGCATGTTTGCCCTTGCAAGACCATCAACAAGATCCTTTGGCCTTATTGTACCGAAGATTGCCACCATATTCTTTACCCTGTCAAGAAGTGATGAGGATATGCTCTTAACAATATCATCGGCCTGGAGATCCTCAAGGGCATCAAAGAGATATTTAACTGTCTCATCAAATTTATCCAGTTTTATTGCCCTCTTAGCACTTGTTATTAGGCCCTCAGCCACAAGAACATTCCTCTTTCCCCTGAGACTGTTCAGCTTCTCCTCAACACTGCTCAAATAATTGTTAAGAACTGAATA